>Ga0315902_10003985_pt1 | contig 21693 bp, 20 predicted proteins | sample LakEriMetagenome_9_FD_203523 | JGI IMG/M metagenome (GOLD analysis project Ga0315902, IMG submission 203523) | Freshwater fungal communities from buoy surface, Lake Erie, Ohio, United States - Buoy 12 MA117 | ecosystem: Environmental > Aquatic > Freshwater > Lake > Lake biofilm | place: USA... | reverse complement strand
TTATCAAATAAAAAAAATCCCCTCTGATAAAGAAGGGATTTTTTTTTATAACTATTTTAGATTAAAATCTGTAACGAACTCCAAGCGCGATATCTGGTCCAAAATTATCATCTCTAAATTTATTATTACCTGAATTGTTTAAGTAAAATTCTGGCCTAAAATCTAAAGATAACTGTATTGGAGCTTCTTGAAAATTGTATTCAATTCCGATATCACCAGCAGCCAATAAGAAAGTGCCACTATCACTAGTAATACCTTTATCATAACTCCAGCTTCCAATTCCGCCACCAACTCCAGCATACCAATTAAACCCTCTATCAATTTCCCAAACCCATTGGTAAAGACCAACTAATTTGAAAGCATCATAATTATTACTGTTTCTCCAACCCAAATCCAATTCCAAACGATTATTTTTAGAAAGTCCTCTTTGATATGTGACTTCACCACCAAAACCATCGTTGTCACCTAAGCGAAGTCCTAAAGCATTTTTTGAAATGTCTTGAGCATGTGTGCTAAATGCTAAAACTATTAGCATAAATGCAGATAAAATGATTTTTTTCATAAATGATTTGTTTTATAATGTTATACAAAGATACAGCTATAACAATGAAATCAAATTTTTATAATGGGATATAAATATTAAATTGTGATCTCAAAAATAAAAAAAAAAGTGTTTGCAGAATGTATATTCGATTTACTTTTATAAATTAAGTTTTTACTTTTACTTCATAAAGAGTACATTTGTTTAAAACACATTTATATGGCGGGAAATAGTTACGGAACACTTTTTAGATTAACCACATTTGGAGAATCTCATGGTGAAGCTTTAGGTGGCATTATTGATGGTTGTCCTGCAGGAATTGAAATTGATTTGAACGCTATTCAAAACGAAATGCAACGTAGAAAACCCGGTCAATCGGCTATAGTTACTCAACGTAAAGAAGAAGACGAAGTGCAATTGCTTTCAGGAATTTTTGAAGGCAAAACTACCGGAACTCCAATAGGCTTTGTTATTCCAAATACGAATCAAAAGTCAGATGATTATTCACACATCAAAGATAGTTATCGTCCAAGTCATGCCGACTATGTATATGAAAAAAAATATGGCATTCGTGATTATCGTGGAGGTGGACGAAGTTCTGCAAGAGAAACAGCCTGTAGAGTAGTTGCAGGTGCCATTGCCAAACAAGTTATATCCAATATCAAAATCAATGCATTTGTTTCATCTGTTGGTGAGATTTTTATTGATAAGCCCTATCAGGAATTAGATTTAACATTAACAGAAACCAATTCTGTTCGTTGTCCCGATATAGCAACCGCCAAAAAAATGGAAAACTACATCAAAGAAATCCGAAAAGAAGGAGATACAATTGGCGGAACGGTAACTTGTGTCATCCAAAATGTTCCAATCGGATTGGGTGAACCGGTTTTTGATAAGCTTCATGCCGAATTGGGTAAAGCAATGCTTTCTATCAACGCTGTAAAAGGATTTGAATTCGGTAGCGGATTTTGTGGTGCCAAAATGAAAGGCAGCGATCACAATGATTTATACAACGAAGACGGAACTACAAAATCCAATCTTTCGGGCGGAATGCAAGGAGGCATTTCAAATGGGATGGATATTTATTTTAGAGTCGCTTTCAAACCAGTGGCGACTTTAATTCAGAAACAGGAAGTATTAACAAATGAAAATACTTTGATTGAGCAACAAGGCAAAGGAAGACATGATCCTTGTGTGGTGCCTCGTGCTGTTCCAATTGTAGAGGCTATGGCAGCTATTGTTTTGGCCGATTTTTATTTACTAAACAAGATATATAAAAGATAAATGAATACAACCGAAAACCAAAAAAAATCATTTTTTTCTAATCTTACAGTTCAAATTCTAATTGCAATGTTTGCCGGTGCTTTACTGGGAATTTTTGTACATAATAATTATTCAGAAGCCATTGCCAAAGATTTTAGTGGATATATCAAAATACTAGCTACCATTTTTATCCGATTGGTACAAATGATTATTTCACCTTTGGTTTTTACAACATTGGTTGTTGGAATTGCAAAACTTGGCGACATCAAAACCGTTGGCAGAATAGGAGGAAAGGCATTGGGTTGGTTTTTTACAGCTTCACTTATTTCTTTATTAATCGGAATGTTTTGGGTGAATACATTGCAACCTGGAGTTGGTTTGAAATTAGGTAATGTAGATGTGTCAACAGCAACTGAAGTAGCAGAAAAAGCAGATGGTTTTTCTGCACAGAATTTTGTCGAACATATTATTCCGAAAAGCATTGTTGAAGCCATGGCGACGAATGAAATATTACAAATTGTAATTTTTTCTATTTTCTTCGGATTGGCAGCAGCTTCAATAGGTGAAAATTCTAAACCTGTAGTAAATGCACTAGATAAAACTTCGCACATCATTTTAAAAATGGTAAATTATGTAATGAAATTTGCGCCGATTGGAGTTTTTGGAGCTATAGCTGGAGTATTTGCTATTCGAGATTTGAATGAATTATTACTTACTTATGCCAAGTTCTTCGGTTCTTTTATGGTTGGAATTTCGACACTTTGGATTGTTTTATTATTGATTGGTTATATTTTCCTCAAAAACCGAATGACTACTTTATTAAAACACATAGTTAGTCCTTTGATAATTGCTTTTGGTACAACAAGTTCGGAAGCTGTTTTTCCTAAGTTGACTGAAGAATTAGAACGTTTTGGTGTAAAAGATAAAATAGTTTCCTTTATGTTACCTTTGGGATATTCATTTAATCTTGATGGAAGTATGATGTATATGACTTTCGCAAGTATTTTTATTGCACAGGCCTATGGAGTGCATCTTGATTTTGGGACACAAATGACAATGTTATTAGTCTTAATGCTTACCAGTAAAGGAATTGCTGGAGTTCCTAGAGCAAGTTTAGTTGTTGTTGCTGCCACATGTGGTATGTTTAAAATACCTATAGAAGGAATTGCTTTAATTCTTCCTATTGATCATTTTTGCGATATGTTTAGAAGTGCTACAAACGTTTTAGGAAATGCATTAGCTACCACTGTTGTAGGTAAATGGGAAAAAAGAGAAAAATAATTATTTTATTTGTTTTTACTTTAGTAAATTCGCATATTAATAACTTAATAACAAATTTTTATATGAAAAAACTATTACTTTCTTTGACTCTTTTATTTGGGTCTTATGCTTCGTTTGCTCAATTAACTTGCGCAACTGCTACTCCTATCACTGGGGATGCAACTATAACAGTGCCAGCAATTACTGGAACTTATCAAGCACTTTGCTGGGGATCTGCTGCTACTACTCCTAATGCAATTTGGTACAGTTACACTGCTACTGCTAACGGTGAGGTTACAATTAATGCTGATTTACCACAAAATGATGGTACTTCTGGTAGTAATGATCAAAGAGTTTCAATTGCAACTGGTACTTGTGCAGGTTTAGTTTGCTATGGCGGTCAAGATGATATTGATGATGTTAATTATAATGTGAATTACACATTTCCTGTAGCTGCTGGTACTACTTACTACATAGTATGGGATGACAGATGGTTACCTGATGGTTTTGATTTTGACTTTATTTTTGCTGCTGTATCTTGTATTAGACCTGGTGATTTAAGCGTTACTGCTCCTTCAAATATTACAAATAATTCAGCTAATTTATCTTGGGGTGCTGCAATTGGTGGGCCAGCTTCTTATGATGTTGAGTTTGGTGCTGTTGGTTATGTTCAAGGGACTGGAACATTGGTAAATACTGCTACTACTTCAACTCCTGTTTCTGGAGTTGCTAATACAAATTCTGATTATTATCTTAGAAGTAATTGTGGTGCATCTCAAAGTGAATGGGTAGGTCCATTTAGCTTGTTTTTGGCAGTTAACATGCCTTACTCAAATAATTTTGACGGTACAGCTCCACAAACAAATGCCGATGGTTTTTCATCTGCTACTTGGGGCTTAGGTAATGCAGCTGCAGGAGCACAAAGTGGTGCTATCTACTACTTTAGTAGTTCAAGTACAACTGCTGCTACAAATGCATTTTTATTTACAAGAGCATTAAATCTTCAAGCTAATGAGCAAGTTACTTTGACTTTTTATACTAGATTAGGTTCAGGTACAGCTACTAACCAAAATTTAAAAGTTTGGGTAAATGGAACGCCTTCAGCTGTTGGCGCAACTCAATTAGGAACTGACATTACAATTACTGGTGCTACCTATACGCTTCAAACGAGAACATTTACAGCTACTACAGCGGGTACATATTATTTTATATTTAATAATGCAACTCCTATTGTTGCTACTGCTACATCTTTGAGATTAGATACAGTTAGTATGACTTCTGTTTTAGGAACAAACGATTTCTTATCTTCTAACTTCTCTGTTTTCCCAAATCCTGTAAAAAATGTTATTAACTTCTCTAACGATGCTAATGCTGTTGTTAGTTCAGTTCAGATTACTGATTTGAATGGAAGAGTAATTAAAACTTCTAATGTTAATGCAACTGAAGGTCAAATTTCTGTTAGCGATTTAGCAACTGGAATGTACATGATGAAAATCTCTACTGATCAAGGAATTGCTGTTAAGAAAATTGTTAAGCAATAACACTTTCATAAATATTATAAAAAAGCCATCAGAAATGATGGCTTTTTTTATGATAAAAATTTAGCTTTTAGTTCTGAAGTTGGTATCATACAACACTCTTTTTTGCCATACCATTTGTATCTATTTTTGGCAATATAATCGTAAACAAGATTAGTTATATAGCTCGGGAATATCGAGAACAAATTTATAGAGTAATACAATCCGTTTAGTTCTCTAGCAATTTTAAATGCAGCTTCTGCTTTGAAGAAATAGGCGATTCCAGGTTCATATAAAACAATACTATCCATCTTTGTAATTTCAACTCCAATATGATTTAATATTTCTTGACCAAATGTTGATTGCAGGGAAACAAATCGGAAAATATCATTTTTATCGTGTTTTATTATAAATTGAACTGAGCTTTCGCATAGATTACATATTCCATCAAAAAGAATTATTTTTTTGTCTTTGGGTAAAGTTGAAATATCCATATATGCTTAATTTACTTGTTCTGAATTCATTTCTGAAACTACGTATTATTTTGCTTGAACATATTCGAGCTGATCTAAATTTACTTTTGAAGTAAAAACGCCATAATTAACCACTGCTTTATTTTTTTCAATTTTGTCAATTGTGCCAATCGCTTTACCGTCAACCATTCGAACTCTGTCACCAACTTTAAGAGCAATTATAGGTTTTTCAACAGGAATCGCTTTTAATCTTTTTTCTTTCTTCTCAGCTCGAATTGCTTCAACTTTTACCTTTACTTCTTCGATAACTATTTTTTGAATAATCTCTTTTGCCTCTTTCTCTTTTACTGTGGCTTTTTTCCGTTTTGAATTTTCAATTTCTACCATTTTCAGAAACTCACCTATTAATACTTTCTTGTCTTTATTATTAAAGTACTTTTCGGAAATATCATCTACTTTTTGACCCATATATATCAAGCGCTGATTGGCATCATACAGTTCTTGGTAACGCTCTAATTTATTTTGTATTTTAGAATTTATGGTTTGCATCTTCTTGTTTTCTTCCCGATTCTTGGTTTCTTCTTCTTTTAAGTTTTGGGAAGTTTTCTCTAATTTGGAGCGCTCTTTTTGAAGTGTAGCAATTGTTTTGTCAAAACGTACTTTTCCTCCTTCAATTTTCTTTTTGGCACGATTAATTAGACCAAATGGAATTCCGTTTTTCTGAGCTACCTCAAAAGTAAAAGAACTTCCAGCTTGACCTAAAATCAATTTGTACATGGGTTCTAATGATTTTTCATCGAAAAGCATATTGGCATTAGAAGCAAAAGGCAATTCGTTGGCAAGGATTTTTAAATTGGAATAATGTGTTGTAATAATTCCAAAAGCTTCCCTATGATAGAATTCTTCTAAAAATATTTCTGCTAAAGCGCCACCTAATTCAGGATCAGAACCAGTCCCAAACTCATCAATTAAGAACAATGTTTTTGCATTGCACTTCTTCAAAAAATAGTTCATGTTTTTTAAACGATAGCTGTACGTACTCAAATGATTTTCAATCGATTGATTATCGCCAATATCAGTCAGGATTCTATCAAATAAAAATGTTTTACTACGTTCATGAACAGGTATAAGAATTCCGCTTTGGAGCATAAGTTGTAGCAATCCAATGGTTTTTAGGGAAATGGTTTTTCCTCCGGCATTTGGACCTGAAATAACAATAATTCTACTTTCAGAATTTAATTCAATGCTTTGTGGAAATGTTTTCTCTTTCTTTTCTAAATTGCTTAAGAACAAAATAGGATGGAAGGCATCCCTAAAATACAATTCCTTCTCGTTAGAAATGGTTGGTAAAACAGCATTTATTTTATTGGCATATTTGGCTTTTGCTGCAATAACATCAATATCACTCAGAAAGTCTTGATATTGTCTTAACAATTCTAAAAACGGACGTATATCGTTGGATAATTTCTTTAAAATTCGGTTGATTTCTTCACGTTCTTCGTATTCTAAATTGCTTAATTCTCTTGAATAACGAAGTGTTGCTTCAGGTTCAATAAACGCGATGCTTCCCGTTTTAGAACTTCCCAAAATAGAACCTTTTACTTTTCGGCGATACATGGCTAAAACAGCTAAAACTCTTCGATTATCTACAAAACTTTCCTTGATTTCATCCAAATAACCTAACGAATTATATTGACTCATTGCTTGTCCAAAACTCTGATTGACTTTGCCGCGAACCGAACTCATATCTCTACGAATGTTGATTAAATCTGGCGAAGCATTGTCCTTTATTTCGCCATATTTATCAACAACTTCATCTATTTTTTGAATGATGAATTTAGTGTATTCAATTTGTGCAGCTTTGTCATTAAGCTTTGGATAATAATCATGAAATTTCTTAAAGAATAACAACAGCACATTTACTGTTTCTGAAAGCGTAGCTATTTTTCTGAAGCTACCAACTTCAAGAAAACTATCTTCAATGGCAAGGAATTTTAAATCGTTTGTTAGATTATCAAAACCGTGATTGGGAATAGCATTATTGTTGGAAAAAGAAGACAAGTATTCAGATGTTTGTATCAAAGCATTCAACAATACTTCTTTGTCTTTAAATGGAATAATTGCAAGTGCTTTTTGTTTACCGATTTCAGTATTACATCGCTCTGAAATGGTTTGCAAAACGGTATTGAATTCTAAATCTTGTAATGTCTTATCTGTAATCGAAATCATTAAATTGGTGTCTTTGGCTCAAAGTTACAAAGGATGTCATGCATATTGCAACTGAAAATACTATTTTTGATAAAATTTTATGAGATGTTTATCAAAATAAATTCTTCTTGGCAAACGGAGCTTTCTAATGAATTTGAAAAACCATATTTTAAGCAGTTAATTTCCTTTGTTAAAAACGATTACACCTTAAAAAGATGTTTCCCAAAAGAAAGTGAAATCTTTGCAGCATTTGACCATTGTACCTTTGATAAAGTAAAAGTTGTTATTATAGGCCAAGATCCGTATCACGGATTTGGACAAGCCAATGGATTGTGTTTTTCGGTAAATGATGGTATTGTTTTACCACCTTCACTAATCAATATTTTTAAAGAAATTCAAACTGATTTAAATGTATCATTCCCAAAATCAGGTAACTTAGAGCGATGGGCTGATCAAGGTGTTTTATTGCTTAATGCAACTTTAACTGTTAGGGAAAGTGAAGCTGGAAGCCATCAAAATAAAGGTTGGGAAATATTTACAGACGCAATTATTCAAAAAGTATCAGATAAAAAAGAGAACGTAGTTTTTCTTCTTTGGGGTGGATTTGCCAAAAAGAAAGGCGCTAAAATTGATCGGACAAAACACTGTGTTTTAGAAACAGGACATCCATCACCATTGAGTGCTAATCGTGGTTTGTGGTTTGGTAACAAACATTTTAGTAAAACGAATGCTTATCTACAAAATTTGGGAAAAGAAACGATAGAATGGTAAATTTAGTTCACACTAAAATTATAAAAACCATTTGCATCAAGCCCTGTAATTACTGAATTAATATTGAGTATTATTCGTGAAGCCGGACTTAGTGAGCTTAATTCAACTTTGTCTATAGATTCACTATTATAACCAAAACTCAAACGATAAGTTCCAGTAGATAACAACGGAAAACCAACTCGGTATTCATAAGTCTCGTCAATAGAATTATATTCACAAATTCCGTAAACATAAGAGCCATTTTGAGCATTTCCTTTCACAATGTCTAATTGATTATCATTTACACTTACCACTTCCCAAGTAGTAGCATTAACTTGTTTTTCTATAACATAAGAAAAGGCAAATTCAGTAGCACCTGTGGTTTGAAAAATATCTATAAGTGCACCATCATTTAAAATCCTAAAAAAATCGGCATTGATATATAATTTTTCCCCAACGGTATAGGTTGATGGATGTGCTTCAATTGAAACTAAATTAGGAATATCTATAAAAACATTATTGTAAAACCCATCATCATTAGTATCGCAATCAGCTACTAAAAATGCAAAGAAAATCAGAACTATAAAATGTATTTTTTTCATCTTTATTTTTATTAAAATCGGTATCCTAAATTTAAACCAACTCTTGAAATTACATCTGGACTTTTATCTCGATTGGTAAGATTAGAACCAAATCCAACGATGAATTCCAAAGCAAAACTATCTTTAAAATACATTTTGTATCCTAAACTTCCACCTAAACCAAAATCGGAGTATTTTGATTTTCGAGTAATATAATAATCAGGTAGTGCCATGTCTTGAATGCGAATTATCTCTTTATAATCGCCTCCATTGTAGGAACCGAAAATTTCAGCAAAATAATATTTTGATTTGCTTTTTGACAATGCATATCTTAAATAAGGGTTGAATTCATACTTAGGAACATTGTTTCTATAGCCATTGTCAAAGTCATCATTTAGTTTATTACTATTTGAAAAATTTACGTTAATTCCAGTTGAGAAATCTTTTCCCAAGAAACGCTCATAACTAAAACTAGCTTTAGTATAAACGATAGCTGACAAAACATCGACACGAAATTCATTTTTCTTATTGGTAAGTATAGTATTTTCTTGTGCTTGTGAGGCCAATGATATCAGGAGAAATAGACAAAACAATTTTTTCATTACTGGTTATTTTATATATAAACGAAGATAATAAAATAAATTTAGGAATTAGGAATTAATCTAATGTCAGTGCCCCAAGAATTTCTTCATTCATGAAAGGTCCTCCAGGATATTTCGCTGTATAATCTAAATTGAGCCAAATATTTCCTCTTTCGTCAATGTGGTAATTAATCGGTTTGTTTTTGCTTTCTATTGGAAAAAGTTCTTTTTTGATGGCATAATTGATGCGCTCCAAATCTTTTTTAGAACCAATTAATAGTTCTGGATAAATATGCCCTTTGGTATGAATTAGTCTTATTGTTCCGCCAATAGATTTAATACAAGCAGCCATAAATATGGAATGATCATCACAATCACCCGAAAGATATTGTACAGATTCAGTTGCTTTGGCTATATAATCATGACCTTTAGGATCACTAACATAATTCCATCGACTGTTTATATCTTTAAAAACAGCAAAAGCCTGAATTATTGTCGAATAGTCATGATAGCCTTTTATATTTTTGAAATACTTATTGATAGCTATGATGGCAAAGTTTCTAATTTTAGGATTTTGATATTCAATAGCATTTATGATTTTTGATTTATTAGGAAAAGGCAATAATTTGCTAATAATAATATCTTGTGGATAAGGATCTTCGCTCATTGAATACATCATAGAGCGGTAATCCTCGAAGATACTTTGAAAACCATATTTGCCAGATAAAGTTCCGTAAGAAAGCATGATGACATATAAAATTATCGAAATCAATGTTACTCTTCGTAAAGCTCTAAGTATAAATTGAATGGTAACAAGTATAGCGATAAAAAGAATAACTCTATCTAAATGATATGCCCAATTTAGAGTGATAAAATTGTGGTGAGCTATGATGAAAATCGGAATAGTAACAAGGATATTTAGGACAAAAATGATAATTAAATCCCACGGACTTTTTATCCTTAATTTTTCTTTTAGTTGTTGATAAGTAAGACTTTCTAGTTTTATCATATTGCCATTGGCAAAAGCTAAACTGCTTTTACTATTTCAGCAAAAGTACCTTTTTTATCAATAATCTTTAGCGCAAACAATTGATTTTGAATTTTGTTTAACACTTTTTCTTCTAATGGTTTTTGTGACCATTTGGTTAGCGATAACCATTCCTGAATATCTTCTAATTTTTGATGGTATTTTGAAGCTAAAGTTCTATCGATACTAGGAATATCTTTGAATTCAATAGTGGTATTGTTAATCATTTCCAAAATGAGCGCTACTGATTGTTTGTTAGCTTCCAAAAACTCATTCCTCACAGCAATAACAAAACAAGGCCAAGGTGTTGGACAATCGGCAACCCGTCGAAATATACCTTTATCAACCAAAGGTTTTGTCATAAACCGTTCCCACATAAAATAATCGGCAATACCATTTGTTAAAGCTTCAACCGCTCCATCAATTGTGTTTACTATTTCAAACTGCAATTTTTCAGTATTCCAGTTTTGATTTTGAGCGTTAACAAATGCCATCAAATGTGAACCGGAACCATAACGAGAAATTGCAACTTTAGTATTTTCTAATTCGCTAAGTGAATTATAATTTGAATTAGCAGCAACGTGAATTCCCCAAATCAATGGGCTTTCAACATAAACTTGAATAATAGAAGAGTTGTTTCCAGCTATGATGTCTTTGACAATTCCTTCGGTCAAAATAACGGCCATATCTGTTTCACCATCGCGAAGCATTTGGCACATTTTTCCAGTGCCTTCTGGAATGTCTGTCCATTGTAGGTCAATGCCAATTTCCTCGAATTCACCATTTTCGATGCACATTTGCCAAGGTAGGTTAAAATGTTCGGGAACGCCAGTTATTCGTACTGTTTTCATAATTATTGGGATGAGAGACGGAGCGATAATAGAAGATAGACTTTTTGTTCTATTATCTATTTGTCTATTCTCTATTCTCTTTCGGATTTTATTTTGGCAAACATTGCGTCGGAATAATTTAGTTTTGATGGACGTAAAATAAGTCTTTCAGTTTTAAGAATTAAGTTCATTTTTTCCTTTTTTAGCCCCGATAGTAATGAAAATCCTTTTTATCGCTTTTATAAAATCATCTCGACTGTACTCGAGGTTACAAAGCGATAAAAAGATTGCAATGGATAGCGGGAATAGCTCCTAAAATTACTCAACAAATTTACCCAGAGTATATTGAATCAATTCATCAACTGCTTTGTATGGATCATCACTAAAAGTACCATTAGCACGATTTGCAATAATTGCATTTAATGACAAACAGTTATGTCCCAAAAGTTTTCCTAGGCCATATATAGCCGAAGTTTCCATTTCAAGATTTGCCATTCGTACATCATTAAATTTAAAGTTATCCATTTTACTGTTCAGATCAGGGTCTTGAATTGCCAAACGTAAAACTCTTCCTTGTGGACCATAAAACCCACCTGCAGTTCCGGTGATTCCTTTGTGAATTTGGTTACTGTCAAATTTATTTTTTAGGGTTTCTGAGCAACTAATGATATATGGTTTTCCTTTTCTTAAATCCCAATTGGTATGCTTGATGAACGCATCTTCCATATTAGTTTCGCAGATGTCATCAATCACGTAGGAGCGAAGCATATTGTCTAAACCTAGACCAAATTCTCCCATTACAAAGCTATCTACTGGTATATCTTCTTGCAAGGAACCAGAAGTTCCAATACGGACAATATTTAGAGATGTTAACTTCTCTTTTGGTTGCCGCGTTACTAAATCGATATTGACCAATGCATCAAGTTCATTAATAGTAATATCTATATTATCTGGACCAATTCCGGTTGACATTACAGTGATTTTTTTGCCTTTGTAGAAACCGGTTTGTGTTTTGAATTCACGCTTTTGAGTAGAAAATTCTATGCTGTCGAAAAACTGTGTTATTTTTTCAACTCTGTTTTGATCACCTACAAAGATGATATCGTGAGCAATATTTTCGGGTTTCAGATTTAGGTGATAGACACTTCCGTCTGGGTTTAATATTAATTCTGATGATTTTATCATGGTTTATTTGGTTATTCGTTTATTTGGTTATTTATTACACTGCGCTCCATATAGTTCGGTTTCGCCTCGAGTTGTAATTTTTCAGCCGCCAACTCTTTTTACTTTAAATCCTTTGTCTTTTAGCAGGTTCATTATTTTATCGCGGTAATCGCCTTGAATAATGATGGAACTGTCTTTAAAAGTACCGCCAACACTAAGTTTTGTTTTGAGTTCTTTGGCTAATAGTTTAAAATCTTCATCACTGCCTTCATAGCCTTCAATGATGGTTGTTGCTTTTCCTTTTCGCCTTTCATATTTGCAAATCATTGGTTCTTTTTGGATAAAAAGAATATGGGCTGACTCTTCAACCACTTCAGGTTCATTTGAAGGCTTATGCTCTGGAAATAGTTTTTTTAATTGATCTTGTAAATCCATAGTGTTGTAAAAAATACAAAAAGTAAAAATCCAAACCTCAATGTTTATTGAGGCTTGGAAATTAGTAGTTCAAATATATAGATTTATTTCTTGATTACGCTTAAATCTAATAATCTTTAGTTTCTTTTAGTATATAGGCTTTTTTAATAGAATCTAGTTTCGGAAAAAGGCTTAAGTATTTTTTGCGGTTGGCACTTAAAGAGTCGTATACATCCATTGTTTTATTACCATATTCGGAATAGAATTTTTCTACAACGTTCATACCATTAGTTACATAACCCAATACTGGATAACCTCTAACGCCTTCTGGTGAAACAGTGTCTAACCTTACGTTATCCTTAAGATTAATAAATAAATCATTACCTCGGGTTTCCTTTCCTGCTCTTGCAAAACTTACATAACCTTTTAGATTACTTTTTAGAACAGGCTCATCGGCTACTTTAAATTTTTCCCATTTCTTGGTGGTCGTCGTGTCGATATTTCCAAATTGCACAACAAAATTGGGTACTACTCTATAAAAAAGTGTGTTATCATAAAAATGATGTGTCAATAATTGGTGCAAACGATCTGCTGCTTTTGGTGACCAGGCTCTATTAACTTCGATATCGAAATTTCCTTTCGATGTTTCAAAACGTGCAGTATAAGTAGGTGGTGCCGTTTTTTTTGTCCATTCAGGTTTGAAAGTTGATTTGCTACAACTGATTAAAAAGAAGGCAACTATAATAAGCAGTAAATATTTCATATGACAAGAATGTTTTGTTTCTTATAAAGATAAACTTTTACTATTAATAAATAATATAGAAAAATAAATCAGTTACTTTGAAGCTGTATTTTTCCTTAAAATAAAAACAGAAGTTGCCAACCTATTTTTATATTTTTGCATGGCTTTAAATAAAACAACATGAATTTCGATAGAAAAGAATTATCCAACATCCAGTTGTTGGATTTATATAAAAGATTACTAAAACCAAGACTTATAGAAGAAAAGATGCTAATTCTATTGCGTCAGGGAAAAGTGTCTAAATGGTTTTCTGGAATTGGTCAGGAAGCGATTTCTGTTGGAATAACGGCTGCTTTAGATAAAGACGAATACATCTTACCGATGCATAGAAATTTAGGGGTTTTTACAGGAAGAGATATTCCGTTGCATCGTTTGTTTTCGCAATGGCAAGGCAAAGCTACCGGATTTACGAAAGGTAGAGACCGAAGTTTTCACTTTGGTACACAAGAGTTTAATATTATCGGAATGATATCGCATTTAGGTCCACAAATGGGTGTTGCTGATGGTATTGCTTTAGCCAATAAATTAAAAAAGAACGGTAAAGTTACAGCAGTATTTACCGGAGAAGGAGCTACATCTGAAGGTGATTTTCACGAAGCATTAAACATTGCCGCTGTTTGGGATTTACCTGTTTTATTTGTGATTGAAAATAACGGTTATGGTTTATCGACACCAACCAATGAACAATATCGATGTGATAATTTAGCCGATAAAGGAATTGGTTACGGAATGGAAAGTCACATTATAGATGGGAATAATATAATAGAAGTATATACTAAAATTGCAGAATTAAAAGCATCAATGTTTGGAAATCCAAGACCAATTTTATTGGAGTTCAAAACGTTCAGAATGCGTGGTCACGAAGAGGCGAGTGGTACTAAATATGTTCCACAGGAATTAATGGATATGTGGGCTGAAAAGGATCCTATTTCAAATTATAAAGAATGGTTACTTCAAATTAGTGTGCTTACAGATGAAGAAGACGTAAATATTACTAAAGCGATCAAGAAAGAAATTGATGAACATTGGGCCATTACTCAAGCAGAACCTGAAGTGATTGCTAGTTTAGAAGAAGAATTAGGTGATGTGTACAAATCGTATGATTTTGAAGAAGTTAATCATTCGGATAAAGTTGAAAACATTAGAATAGTTGATGCTATATCGAATGCGTTACGACAATCAATGGAGCGACATGACAATTTGGTTATCATGGGACAAGACATTGCTGAATACGGCGGTGCTTTTAAAATTACGGATGGTTTTGTAGCTCAATTTGGAAAAGAAAGAGTTCGCAATACGCCAATTTGTGAAAGTGCTGTGGTTTCTGCCGGAATGGGATTATCTATTAATGGTCATAAAGCGGTTGTAGAAATGCAGTTTGCTGATTTTGTTTCTACAGGTTTCAATCCAATTGTAAATTTACTAGCCAAACAACACTATCGTTGGAACGAGAAGGCCGATGTTGTAGTACGGATGCCATGTGGCGGTGGAACACAAGCCGGACCTTTCCACTCGCAAACCAATGAAGCGTGGTTTACCAAAACACCAGGTTTGAAAGTAGTGTATCCTGCTTTTCCTTATGATATAAAAGGGTTATTGAATACAGCCATTAACGACCCAAATCCGGTGATGTTTTTTGAACACAAACAATTATACCGTTCAGTATATCAAGAAGTTCCTTCCGATTATTATACTATTCCATTTGGAAAAGCTACTTTGCTAAAAGAAGGAAAACAAGTAACCATTATTTCTTTTGGTGCAGGAGTACATTGGGCGTTAGACACACTAAGTAAACATCCAGAAGTAAGTGCAGATTTATTAGATTTAAGAACGTTACAACCACTAGATACAGAAGCTATTTTTACATCGGTAAAGAAAACCAATAAAGTAATTATTCTTCAGGAAGATACTTTATTTGGTGGAGTTGCTAGTGATATTTCGGCTATGATTATGGAGCAGTGTTTTGAATATTTAGACGCACCAGTTAGAAGAGTTGGCAGTTTGGAAAGTGCTATCCCGTTTGTAAAATCATTAGAAGATCAGTATTTACCAAAGGAAAGATTTGAGCAAACATTATTAGAGCTGATAAGCTATTAAATTTATCAACATAAAATAATTAATAACTGTTAAATATTGAACAGTTAAAAAGTTTTGGATACGTTATGATGAATTTTTATTTCCACTTGTTTTTTTTAAATAATCTATAAGTTTTTTGTCATCCGATCTCGATCTTCTAATAACGATATAAAATATAATCAAGTTAAAAATTACAATGCCTATAATGCCTAAGATAATAAATTTTTCCAAAATTGTTATTGATATTTACCCGAAAAGTTAAAAATTATAATAAACAAACTATTTTTAATATTTAATTAAAAACATTTCAATTAAATGATTTGAAATATCTAAAATTTATTTGATTTAGATCGAATGGTAATTGGAAAAACGATTAAATGATAATTAAGTTAGGTGAAAAAATAAAAACACAATATAAATCTTACACATACAGTTGTACCATAAATAATTTGCCTCAACCAGTTATTAATTTATTATTTTTTTTATTAGATTTTTAATTTAAACATTCCTACAGTTCTACAAGATTACTCTATATTAAAGCATAGGATTACGTTATCAATATTTTTAATCGTTCCTGAATAATCTGCAATGGCGACGCAATAGCATTAATGTATTGAAAATTTCCATCACGTTGATTGTTTATGGAAAGCTGTATCGGACACGCTTCACTTTGTATTGCATTTACTTTGAATGTATTTGTCTTTTCATTATAAACTACATAAGGAGCACCCGAAGAACCAAATCTGAAGTAACCTTTGATTAAGTAGCGTAAACCCTCAAGAATATAATTCCCTCCAATTCGTTCTTGAAAAATTGCAAAATGTTCTGTAAAACCTTCTATTTGAGCTTTGTTTAGGAGTTTTCCAATCTCGCTGGTAGGAGAACTTTGCAGGCAATAATAGTTTTCCTGATCATGGTTTAATATAGTATAATCTACTTCAAGTTTAGGCATTGCTTCAATAATTTCCTTGGGCGTATTAATAATCTTGTATAACGCTATATCTTCATTGTAAAACGCTTCTACCAAAGTCACTTCTACTAAAAAAGTATGGCGATTTATACTTGGTTCTGCAAAAGAAGTTGCTTCATTAAAATAAGCAGTTAATTCTGCATTATTATAAAACTGATTGCCTTTGAATTGCACAACCAAATAGGGTTTGCAAATAGAACGTTCAGCCATTGTTATCCAGCGGGTATCAAAATTGATTTGTTTTAATGTATCGATAACTAATTGAAATTCATTTGGATTGTTACTACTCCAATATCTTTTCCCTGTTGAAATATCCAACGGATAGCAAGCTTCAAATAGTTGAACTTGATCAGCATTCAGAAATGGAAAAATATCTGTTAGATAAATACCATTATCAATAGACTTAAAATGTTTAGCTTCTGTTTTCAGATTATGTGCTACTGATAAAATGTAGCCATTGCCAATATGAAACGCACAAATGTTATTTTCAAAATGTCTTCTGTTTGGTTCGTTACTATTTTGTACCCACATTATTCTGAATAGTGGAGAAGTTTGTTCATGAGTTAATTCTAATTGTTTCTGAAGCATATTGTTTTTGGTAATGTTTAAATAGGATTGTAATGCTTATTGCAATAGTCAAATATAGCAATAATGTATGTTTTTTTTTTGCTTAAAACAATGTAATCATTTCTACTTATTAACAAGAAAATAGTTCCTAAATAAATATATTTTTGAGAGACTCAAATAAATATTTTTTTTTAAAATTTGAGATAGAAAGTAATAAAATTAACACAATCATTTCCCCTCTTGATTAGATTTTATAATACCGTATCAAATCAACAATAACATAATGAACGAAAAAAATCTTTCCAGATCGGCTATTTTAATTTTAGTTATTGTAGTCTCCGATGTCTTAAGTGTTGAAGTTTATTTACGGAATTATGGTGTTCCCATAGACTATGATGATGGATCACAGCTTTGGTCAAACAGCAGGGCAATGGTTTATTAACCAACGGATAAAGCCATTATTTTTATTGGTTCATCTCGAATCAAGTATGATCTTGAGCAAGACACATGGAATAGTTTAACCAATGTTCATCCGATACAATTAATTTAATTTCTGATACTTTTTATTTTTCAACAAATACGACGATGTCTGATAGAAAGAAATGGTTTCTTTAATCAAATCTTCTCTCATTGTGGTCATCGGTTTCTCTTCGTAGAACAAATTGAAACCACGTTTTAGCTTTGAATTAGGTTGTGATATTAACTTGAATTGTTTTACTTTTTTTACAGGTGAAATTATAGTTAATACATTATCTTTAATCAATCCTAAATCCTGATAGGTTGCTATAAAGGCTCTTGGTTTGTATTCTGAAGAAAATACATCTTGACCGTAAAATTTACTTTGATAACTAAAATTAAGTAAGCCAAAAAGTGTTGGCATAACATCAATCTGAGACATTAAAATCGTTTCTTCTTTTACAGCAATAAATCCTGGAGCGTACATCATTGCTGGAATGTGGTATTTATCCATTGGCAATTCGGTCTTTCCTGAACTTGAAGCGCAATGATCTGCTAAGATTACAAAAACCGTATTTTTAAACCAAGCTTGTTTACTTGCCATTGTAAAAAACTGTTTCATAGCATAATCTGTATATTTCACGCCACCATCTCTTGATTTTGATTTTCCGGAGATATCTATTTTACCTTCAGGATAAGTAAAAGGTCTATGGTTGCTTACCGTCATGATATGATTAAAGAAAGGTTTGTTTTCCTTGGCTTCTGAATTCATTACTTTGATTGCTTTGTTATACATGTCTTCATCACAAACACCCCAAATATTAGAAAAAGTAATTTCATCAGGAGTAAATGTTTTTTTGTCTACAATATCATAACCATTGCCTCCAAAAAAGTCTCCCATATTGTCAAAAAAAGCATCGCCACCATACATGTATTTTACATTATAACCTTTTTGTTTAAATATACTTCCAGTGGAAAATTTATTTTTATTATCAATTCTTTTAACAACACTTTCAGCTGCACTTGGAGGCAAGCATAAGGTAACTGCTTCGAGACCTCTTACGGTTCTGTTTCCTACGGCATACAAATTAGTAAATTGTAAACTTTGAGCAGCTAGTGAATCAAGAAATGGAGTTAAATTCTTTTCATTTCCATATTCTTTCAAATACTCCGCACTATAACTCTCAATAGTAATTATTACGACATTTTTTCGAATCTCAGCCGAATCGTTTTTTATAGTTCGTAAAGTAGTTTGATTTGAAATACCGGGTAAATGATATTTGAGTAGGGCAAAGGCTTCGGAATCGGGAATTGCTTTGTAAAACTTGTGATAATCTAATTCATTGGTCATAAATGCCATATAAAATTTATACAAACCATCTGCTTGCAATTCGTTAGTAAATACATTAGTAGATTTTTCTTGACTTGCCAAATAAGGAACTGCTTTTAATGAGATGGTAAATAATATAATATACAGAATCAATCCTTTACTCTTTTCTGAAAATGAAGGTAAATGATTTAGAAACGGCTTTGTGTTTTTTACAATTAAATAAGTTATTAAACCTGTTAGTAATCCAACACCAGTAAACAAAGGGACAACTGGATAAGACTCCATTATATTACCAATAACCGTATTGGTATAAATCAAATAATCAACTGCAATGAAGTTATAGCGAACTCCAAATTCATTCCAAAAGAAGAACTCACTAATCGCATTCTGAACAATAACCAAAACAAATATAAAAATGGCTATGGAATATAAAACCATTCGAATTTGCTTGCGATACTTTGGCAAAAACAATAATAATCCAAAGAAAAAAGTTTTTAATGCAATAAAACTTATTCCAACTTCGGGTAACGAACCACCGTATTCATTGAGAATAGTATTAAAAAATGAAACATAAATTAATAAGGAAAGTAAACAACCAAATATGATATAACCCCATGGTTTTTCATATTTTGAATTAGATAAAAACAATAAATACAACCACAGTAAAGCACTTGCAATTACAAATACAAATACATCAGATAAAAAACCTAAACTGAATATTTTTATAACTTCAAGAAACCCAAAGTTTGATTGTGTAATAGGATGGAAGAGTAGTACAATTCTAAGCAGTAAATTTGCTAAAAGAAAGAGCCACAATAAATTGATAAATGGAGAACGCTTATTGAAATATTTCATTTTATTATTTTGTGCATAAATTGTTTACAATATAACAAACTATTTTAAAAAATGCCTGCCAATCATTGATTTTAACATTATAATTAATTAAAATTTGATTAAAATAATAGACTCTTTTGTATTCAATTTTATTTTAATTTATCTTTAACAAAAATCTATATTTTATTTCATGAAGCACATACTGATAGTAGAAGATGAAGAAGGAATTCTTCAATTTCTTAAACAAGGATTGGAAGAAGAAAACTATCAAGTTTCTACAGCAAACAATGGTTTTGACGGATACAATCTCTTTCATAAAGAAAAGTTTGACTTAGTTCTTTTAGATTGGATGTTACCAAAAATGACAGGTTTAGAAGTTTGTCAAAAAATTAGAGAGACCAATATAAAAACTCCTATTATTTTTTTAACAGCAAAGGATACAGTACAAGAAACAGTAGAAGGCTTGAAAAACGGCGCCAATGATTATATCAAAAAACCATTCAGTTTTGATGAATTAGTAGAAAGAATCAAAGTGCAATTGCGAGACAAAGCCGATCAAGAAATACTTACACTTGGAGCAATTGAAATCAATCTTCAAAAGCATGCTGTAACAGTCAATAAATCGGATGTTTCGCTAACCCAAAAAGAATTTGACCTATTGTATTATTTGGTTAGAAATAAAGGAAATGTTTGTTCTAGAACTCAAATAATCCAAGATGTTTGGGATATTCATTTTGAATATGATACCGGAGTTATTGATGTTTTTATGAATGCCATCCGAAAAAAACTGAACCTCAAAGTCGACGAAGATTATATCAAAACCATTCGCGGCATAGGCTACATTGCTAACGATTAACAAAAATGCAACAACTTTCATTTAAAAACAGAATAGCTTCCAACTATATCATTACCACAGCTTTATTGATATTTGTGGTGTTCTTCGTTATTTATTATATAGTAAGATTTAGTGTTTATATCAAAGTCAACAATGATATAAAAACCGAAGTTACAAAACACTTAAAAGAAATTGAAGTCAAAGAAAATTGTGTACTTCTTATACGAGAAAAGCAATGGAAGAAGATTCAATTTAACAAAGTTGACATTAGTCCGGCATTCATTCAATTTGTAGATGATTTAGGAGCTTTAGTTGATAAATCTCCAAATCTTAAACAGAAAAAGTTAAACTATTATCCGGAAGCTATCAATAATGTTTTGTTCGACGCTAAATTAGAAAATACTTCAGTTAGGCAAATTCAAGTTCCTTTATATCAAAACACTAAGATTATTGGATTTATGATTATTGCCATGTCGCTGGAAGATTCCGTAATGGTATTAAACAATCTATTTATTATACTATTGGTTGCTTATCCTTTAATTCTATTAGTCTTGTTTCTCATCGCTCGATTTATTGCGGGAAGAAGTATCAAACCCATTAGTGCTATTATTCAAACATCAAATATTATTACCAAAGACAATTTAAAATCTCGAATTCCTTTGCCAATTAACAAAGATGAATTGCATTTACTTTCTAATACGATCAATAATCTATTAGACAGAGTAGAAAATGCTATCGAACGTGAAAAACAATTCACTTCAGATGCTTCACACGAACTACGAACGCCTTTAGCAGTAATAAAAGGAACATTGGAAGTATTGGTTAGAAAGCCTCGAGATCAGGAAGAGTATAAAGAAAAAATAGATTTTTGTATTAATGAAGTCAATCGATTGAATCATTTAGTTGACGAGTTACTTTTATTAGCACGTTTCGAAAATCAAAAACAATCTTTAAAAATAGAAAGCGTTTCACTAAACGCAGTATTCTTAGATATTGTGTCAAGAAATTCAACCATAATAAGTGAAAAGAAACTGAACTGCGTTCCTCTATTCACAAAAGATTATTATGTTGAAACCGATTCGTATTTATTTTCGCTTGTTGTAAATAATATTTTAACCAATGCCATAAAATATTCAAAAAACGGAAGTATAATTAACTATGATATAAAAGAAACAAAAAGCAACTTAATTTTCACTATTTCCGACAATGGAATT
>Ga0315902_10003984_pt1 | contig 21696 bp, 18 predicted proteins | sample LakEriMetagenome_9_FD_203523 | JGI IMG/M metagenome (GOLD analysis project Ga0315902, IMG submission 203523) | Freshwater fungal communities from buoy surface, Lake Erie, Ohio, United States - Buoy 12 MA117 | ecosystem: Environmental > Aquatic > Freshwater > Lake > Lake biofilm | place: USA... | reverse complement strand
GAGCCACTAACACCACCGCAAGGTCATATGCTCCAGCAACTTGAGAAGATCTCTCACCATTCCATAATGAAACTAGTGGATCATGCCAAGAAACTTCTGCGCCTAATTCTTTAAGGCTCTCTATAAAGGGCTGGGCAGGGCTCTCTCTAGTATCAGAGATATCAGCCTTATAGGAAACACCAACTACTAATACTTTCTTGCCCTTTATATCGCCATACTCATCCATTAAACGCTTTGCCACATACTTCGGCATCCGATGGTTGATTTCTTCAGAGAGGGCAATGTATTTACTTGTTATTCCAAACTCTCTAGCTCGCTCTTGAAGATATATCGGATCTACTGGGATGCAGTGGCCGCCAATACCAACATTTGGGTGAAATGGCATAAAGCCATATGGCTTACTTCCCGCTGCCTTTAAGACCTCATCTGCAGGAATTCCCATGGCGCTCATAATCTCTGCAAATTCATTAACAAGGCCAATATTGATAAATCTAAAGGTGTTTTCAAAGAGCTTGGCAGCTTCTGCAACCTCTGCAGATGAAACTGGAATTACCTCATCACAGAAGCTCTTATAGAAAACAACAGCAGCATCCCGGGCTTGATCTGATAGACCTCCAACAACTCTTGGGGTGTTCTTAACTCCATAGCTCTTATTTCCAGGATCCACGCGCTCAGGGGAGATGGCATAGAGATGAGATTGACCAGAACCCCCATCAATTAAAGGCTTGATTACTTCTCTCAAAGTACCTGGATAAGAAGTTGATTCATTGATAATTAATTTTGGACTCTTTAGAACTTCACCAAGTGATTTTGCAGCAGAGATCAACAGTGATAGATCTGCGGATCCCTTTTCATCAAGTGGGGTTGGAACAGCAATTACTATGACATCTGCCTCAGATGTCTTGCTGTATGACTCACTAACCTGGAGGGTTCCAGAGCTAACTCCATTAGCGATAACTGCATCAGAGATGCCCTCAATATGAGATTTACCAGATTTAAGACCTGAAATCACAGCACTTGACTTATCAACGCCAATGACCTGATGTCCTGCCAAAAGAGCTCCTTGGGTGATGGTTAAACCAACATAGCCCTGTCCGATAACCGCTACACGCATTTGCTCAATCATAGTCTTACTAAAAGACCAAAGCCCGGTCTCCCTTGCGGGAGCCGGGCTAAGGCCTTGAAGAAGTTAAGGCTTTACGCCTTTACCTTCTTAGCAATCTTGGCAACAGTGTTGGCAAGAGTTGTAATTTGAGCCTTGAGGGCTGCCATCAGAGTTGCAACCTGAGTTGCAAGCTCTTCAACAGCAGCAGTTGCGGCATCAGCAGCATCGCGTGCTTCTTCAGCAGCGACAGTTGCAGCATCAGCAGCTTCTGCGGCTAGGTTTGCAGCATCGGTAGCTGCGTTAGCAGCATCGATTGCCTCAGCAGCAGCATCAGTTGCAGCTTCAGCAGCAGCAAGAGTTGCAGCTGAAGTTGGATCTGTGACCGTAATAGTCAAAAGATCTTTAGTTGTTGTCTCTGTGCCGGTCTTTCCTACAAGTGTGTAGGTTCCAGCAACAGTTGGCATAAATACCATTGCGGTATCAGTGCCACCAACAAATGAAGGTCCAGTAGTTCCTAGGTAGGTCACAAGATCTGTGAAACGACCGCCAGCAGCATTTGCTGAAGCATCATTACCAAAGGTTGGAGCTCCGCCCTTCCAAGACAAGCTTGTGAAGAGACCTGTGTATGAACTATCAGCAACTGTACGTCCAGCGCCATCCTTGGCGGTGAGAGTCAGAGTTGCTTTTTCATTCACATTGTATGCGGTCTTATCGAACGCAATAGTTCCGGTGTTGGCATCTCCAGCAAAAGTTACGCTAAATGCTGCAGACTTATTAACAGCAGCAGTTGTATCAGTTGTTGAGTTGCCATTTGCAGTAATCGTACGTGAATCAACAATTGTCAATGTGACAGTTCCTGTATCAAATACACGACCGGTGCAATACCAGTATGCGGTGGAAGAGTCATAACTACAGGTTAGAGCAGCATTTCTGCGTGCTGTGTTAGTTGCAAACGTATTGGTTGCACTAACTTCACCTGCAGCAACGATTGAGGTATCTGAAGAGATTGCATAGAAATTGGTACTTGCATCTCCCTTGTCAGTGCTCAAAGCAGCTGTAGTCACTACGTTTCCTGCTGCATCCTTGGCAACGAAACGAAGTGCTGGCAATAAGCCCGCGCTTAGAGTTCCCGTTACAGAAGAGGTAGCTGAATCCGCTGCGCCAGCATACTTAACATTTCCACCAGCGCGCTGTCCGGCTGTAAAGCCAGTTACATCAAAGGTTGTAGCACGACCAACGAAGGTTATGCTCTTTGTGCCCTGTGTTAACGCTTTGGTTGAAAGTGCTGAGCCACCAATGTATGCAGTAATTGTTCCAACTCCTGCAGATCCATCAGAATAAACAACAGCAGACTCATTGAAGTTAATAGTTACGCTCTTGGATGGTAGAGCAGCAGAAAGTCCAACTGCACCGTTTTGACCAGGAGTGTTTGTTCCATTGCCTGATCCATATGAGCGCAATGCTCCTGGGCCAGTAATGGTGATTGTCATCGATTCCTGAACTCTCGCCCCAGTCTGGGTTGAGACCTTAGTATCGCTTGAGTTCATTACAACTGGGGTGATAACACCAACAGCTGCATAGCTACCTGGTGTTCCAGAAGAAACAACAAGAGCTGAATCAACTTCTAGTCCCCTGTAGGAAGTAGTCTCAGGATTTTTCGCAGCGGCAGTTGCGGCATGATACTCACCGAATTCCGCAGCACGATTTAGCCAGAACTTTGAATTAACAGCTCCAACATTTGATGCATTAGCTGAAACTGTAACTGTCCATGTTAGAGGTGCAGCTACGTAAGTTGGTGAACCTGTAGCAGCTGTTTGATAGATTCTGAATGTATATGTTCCAACAACAGTTGGAGCAACAAATCTCAGTGTCCACGCTGTTCTAGCAGGACCTGCAGCAACAGCACCAGAGATACCAATTACATTGTCAGTAACAGCCTTAAAGGTTTCACCATAGAAATCCTCCTGAGCTTGAGCACCCCAGCCGGCAGAAGTTGGGCTGCCCGCAGTGTTATTGGTATGAGTTAAAACGTTTGCAGAATCTGTTACGAAAATAGCCAGTGTTCCATTTCCACTAACTGGAGTACTTTCATCTGCAATAGTTACAGCAACGGAATCTGCGACCGCACCAGCAATAAATGCTTGTGTGATTGTCACCGATGCTGTTTCGCCTGCACTAATTGCAGCTGTGGTAGCAGACGCCGTCAAAGTGTCTGATCCAGCTACAACAGTGGAAGAAGCTGGCCCCGAAGATAGAACTCCGAGTCCTAGCGTCGCAACAACTGCAAGCGCTACGCGCTTGAAGCTAAGTTTTGACATTATTTTCCTTTCAATAGTCGTTACAAAGACGTTCTTCGTAACGGCTGGCAAGGAAATCCTTGCCTTGTGATGCAATGCACGTGCTACTGCACCACATTCTCCGCCGTGTATCCGGACGCGGCGAAGAAACTTAAATGGGGAGTTCATTACTTAACTCCCTTTTCCACTACATAAACTGCTTGAGATAAAATCTGTGTCTTGCCTGGGTTTAGCACCAGGCGAGTAATTACTTGCCTTGGGGCTGCAAGTAGATCTCGGCCTGAGGCGCTAGCTGGGATCACAACGAGGGTTTCAACCTCAGATTCTACTTTAATAATGGCTGTGACCAGGTAATCCCCGCTGAGCATACGCTCAGAATTTAGGTAGGTGAGCTTGGTTACTAGGGGAATCCAGGCTCCATCCTTTCCATATGAGATAGAGGGTAGGTAGCTAAAGCCCTGAGAATCACTTACCAGTTGCTGAGAGATAAAGATGTTAGCTGCCCCAGAATCAGTCTTTGCGACCTGAGAGAGGCTTAGCTCTGTCTCTGAAAGCACTGGAGGGCGGTTAGTTATATAGAGAGAGCCAAGTGATCCAGTTGAATCAGTTACGGTAAATCCAGTTGGAATTCCAGCTTTATCAAGACCGGTAAAACTAAGGCTAGTTGCCTTGGCATTTTCAACAGCAGCTTGCGCCTTAGCAATTGCAGCTGGGGTAATCACTGGGGTTGCTGAGGATTCAACAGCAGGAGCTGCTGCTTCAACTTCATTGGTAGTTTCACTTGAAGAAGTATTTTCCTGAGTTGTTATAACAGGAAGCTCGCTATCTGTTGGCATCGCATTAAATCCAAGGAAGGCAAAGAAAACTAAAATTAGTGAAAGTGCAGCTTTACTTGATTTCTTAGCTACTTGCACTGCTTTCTTATAAGTAGTTGAAAGCATATCTAGGGCAGTTAAACCGCGCTCGCTATCAACAATTAACTCGCTCATTACCTTGCGTAGAGATGCTCTAGCTCTTGAGACGGTATGTCTAACAGCAGATTCTTTAATACCAAGCTCTGCAGCGATCTCCGAAGTTGATCTTCCTTCCATCTCCCACATAACAAGAGCTGCTCGCTCTGCAGGTGAGAGCATTGCAAGGGCCTGTCTAACAATTGCAGCATCATCTGCAGCAGCAATTACATCAACATGATCTTTGTTATCGACCCACTTTGATTCAAGTTCTGCTGAGGCGCCATCTAAAACCACAAGGTTTGGACGACGACCCTCGATACGGAAGATATCGATACAGAGGTTCTCTATCGTTCTATGCATATAGCCAAGTGCGTGATCAGTTGATTCAAGCTCAGGGGCGGCGAGCATGACCTTGATCAGGGCATCTTGGATTACTTCTTCAGCTTTGGCTCTATCTTTTAGGATTCGTGAGGCGTGGGCGATTAGCTCACTACGGTGCTCTGTGTAGAAAGCACCAAGCTCCGCTACGGTCCAGACCTTCAGACCTGCGGAGGCAGATTTCTTACGTAGTGACACTTAAAGAGCCCCTTATTTCTATACCGGTTTGTATTACAGAGTCGACCGTCGCCGCCTCTACTCACCCCTACGAAATATAGTCTCCAATGTAGTGAGATTTGGACAAAACGGGCATTTAGCCTAACTCGGGGTTAAATGGATCTAGCGCCCTTGCTCTAATCAGAGCTCGTTCTCTCTCTTCCGGGGTGCTAGCAGTTAGAACTGAGAGAACCCTCCAACCAAAAAAGCTCCTCGGGTACTCCAAAACAAGTGCCTTGGCCAAAGGTCCAACTTCAGCCTCTCTATTGTTCCTCATCGCAAAATCCAAAGCGAGCTCTTTATGGAATTGAGTCCCACCCAGCTTATTCACCGCAGTAGTTATCTGAGCTATGTCACCGGTTAGATTTGCTGCGCGATAACCAATATCAGCCGAGACAGGCGGAGCTGCAATCAAAAGCCCGAGAGCAAAGCCTGAAATCGCAGCCACAGAATCTCTCGCGCTCAACTGAGCTCCACGATATGACTTCTTTGAAACTGGTTTTCTAGAAGCAGAATCTTCCTGCTGAGAAGCTTTGCGGGATAGTTGGCCATAACCGATCAGCGCCCCGCTTAATAACCATCCCCAGACTCCAACACCTATTTGATTGATACTCACTAAAGCTTGAATTTGATAGGCAAACCATACTGATGCAATCGCTGCAAAGTAGGGATCGAATTGGCTTTCAGACTTAATGAAACGTATAGCTGAAATTCCCGCTATGAGAACTATTGCTAAGAAAGATATGCCAAGCACTACTCCGCCATTTGATGAAACATCTAGAAATATATTGTGGGCAGAATTTGCAATTCTATCTACCCCCGTTCTGACAGTTGAGATTTCACCTCGGGCCTCGCGATACCAATCGCCGTAGGAATCAAGGCCAACGCCAAAGAGTGGCTTTCTTAAAGTCATCTCCCAGCCGGCATGTATGTAATCCGTTCGAAAAATCACGGATTGTTGATAGAGAATTGGTGCAAGTGGTCCTCTATTAAGTAACCCTAGAATTCCTGCGCCAACACTTGTTGCAAGAATTACAAAATAAACACCGAGAAAGAGTGGCTGTAGCTTGGTTTTGTAATAACGCAAGCGAATCAAAACGAGCGAAAAAAGTCCAGCTGCAAAGATGACAACGCCTTGTATAGATCCGGTGGAATAGGCAATGTAAATATCAAAAAATCCTAGAAGGAATAAGAATAATCGAGTCGTAGTCTTAAATCGCTTGTGAGAAGCTAAAGTTAAACAGGCTATTGATGTCATACCAAAAAAAGCTGAAAGAAAGTTCACATTTCCCAAAGTGCCAAATGTTGCATATTCGCTCCAACCAATTGGGTCTTTCCCTGCCATTTGAACCAAGCAATAAGCTGTCATTGGTAGGGCCGTGCCTACTAATGCCTTTGTCAATCCTGCGTAATAATCTCTACTTCTTAAGATTGCTGTCGATATTAAAATAGTCAGCAGCGATAAGTAAGTTAATAAACCTGTATTCCTACCAAAGCTGCCCCAAAATTGCTGGTGGATAGGAGCGCCGCTAAAAAACATAGAAATTATTAGCCAAAGGAAAAATGACAAAAATACTAACCAGATGTTTCTTGGTAGCTTTTTATAAACTTCTCTACCTCGGGACAAAAGAATAAAACCAAGAGCAAAAGCAAATGAAGATAGTATGAGCATTTTTGGCAGTGAAATTGGATCGTATCCCGTCCAGGGATTAATTCCAAGCGTTATTGCTGGAGCAGATAAGAGAAGGATTTGATACATACGATGCGTGGCAACTGCACCATGTTGGCTTTGGGAACTCACTAGTGAATTATACAGCAGTAATTCGATTACGCTCGTATAAGTAGCTGAAAATAGCTATGACATTCGTTTCAAAAATCTCCGAAGGCGATTCCCAACTCCAAATACTATGCGCAAAGTCCAAAGCACTCCACGGATGCTATCGTCAAAAGCATTGTTGATTGCTCTTCGATGTGGTTGATCCAAAACATCACTTCTGTCCTTAATTAGCTCCTCCATGCTATTCAATATGATTTGGGCGGCCCTAGAGCTGGTCGGCAGATAATTAGCTCGTTTTGGAATTGTCGGGTCCAAGATCAGCGCGGAAGCCAAACTTTCACAACTACTAAAACTAAAAGTGTTCCCATTTCCACTCTCATTTAAGACATCTTCTAATGAAGTATTTCTTGGGACAACTAATTGTGCTCCAGCAAGAATCGCATCTGCTAGCCTGCCTGATGATTGCATGGAGAAAAAGTCTGGATCGTAAATAAAGGCCACACGATAGTAATACTTGTACATGCTGAAGTAGGTAGATTCATCGACCTGATTAGGAAGAATTGTTATTTTAGGAAATCTAGACAAATCCTGGGCGATACCTTTATCGTGCAATCCGTGTAAGTCTAACTCTAATCCTTGTAGAGCCGGCAACCTTTCAATTGCTGATTTCATTAGTTCTTCTGATTGCTGTCCTCTAAAGTTGATTAAAATTTTTTTATTCTGAATATCTGGGCTGAGCTGAAAATCTAGTGCAGAATACATTGGGTATTCAGAGAACTTCTTTCCTAGTTTTCTAGTTAGTAATTGGGCGAATCTCTTTGTGTCCGCTGACAAATGAACTTTCCTATCAAGCCCTCTGTAGGCCAGCAAAAAGAGTGATTTGAACATCAACAGTCTTAAGTTTGACCTAAAGATTGATTTGTATCTATTGGAATCAAACAAATTGAAATATAGAAATGTGTCACTTCTTTGCCTCACCACACTGCCTAATAGAAATAAACTTGCAAGATTTCCTTCATAAACGTAAATGACAAGATTATTACTTGCGTCATCTGAGGTGGTAACTAGGGAATTTAAAGAATATTTAGGTAGCCATGGAACTCTTGAAGCCAGCGAACTGGGAAGCTCTGCCGTAAACCAGCTATCGGTTTCTTTTGAGATTTGGGATCCTAGAAAAATACAATTACTTTCGCCAATTAACTTTTTCATCGCAGTAAATAGACCTTTATGAAATGTTTCAAAATGTCCAGATGCGCCAGAAACTAAATGCGCTGAAATCCCAAGTAATTTGATATTCACAAGCTTAAAGGTAACGCACCCATGAGAAATTGACGTGAATTTAATTCAGTTTTGAAACTTGGTTAGACGTTGCCCTAACAATGTCACTGAACCACAAGTTACGAAAGAATAATTATTCTTGATAATGGTAAGGGAAATACCGCGATGCTACTAGCTGAGAGCAAAACTTCAAGTTTTGGAGGGAATTAGGTCTATGAAGAAACAATTTCAATTCTTGGAAGTGGAAACAGTAGTTTTCCCCCTCCTCCTAAAAAGTCTTCAAGCTTTGGCAGAAGATTCTCTCTGAAATGCCATGGCAGGACTAAAAGAAGTTTGTTCTCATAAGGACTAGTCAAGACCGACGCCTCTGGAACAATCGGAATTGAACTTCCAGGAGTTTGTTTTCCGAATTTTCTTGAGTTCACCTCCCCGACAGCCAGAATAAGGTCTTGATCGATTCCGGCAGCCTGTAACAAAACATTTCCCTTGGTAGATGCGCCAATTCCATATAAATCAAAACCTAGATCCTTGTATTTGACAAGCAAATTCTTCAAATTTGATGCGTGATCTCGAAAGTTCTCTGCAAATGAATTAACCTTAGATCCGTCAAGGATACCGGACGTCCGTTCTTCGCTCAATAAGTGATCTACGAAAGGCGAAGCAGTAACTCTACTTGTTGACTTAATTGCTGTAACCGCAATGCTCCCACCATTTATGTGATTAATACTTGCATCTAATATTTGGAGTTTAGCTTCCGAGAGAATTCTATTAATATCCGAAAGAGTGAGATACAAAAGATGCTCATGGCAAATTGTGTCGTAGCTATTAGTTTCAATCATCAGAGGCAGATAACTTTGTTCAAAGTGCCATATACCACCATCGCTGAGAACTTCATAAACTTCGGCAGCGAATTTAACTGGATCCTCTAGGTCATAAATAACAGAGAGGCTGGTAATTAAATTCGCTGGCATTTTCAAAGTGTTAAAGTACGCAGCTGAACTAAAAAAGTGTGGAATTTTAATTGAATTAGATGGATAACAATCAGTTACCAGATTGATAAGTGGATCAATACCAACTTTTGTTAATTGCGATCCTTGGTAACCACTCAACAGCGTCCCGTCGTTGGAGGCAATATCAAGCACAATGGCATTCTCAAGGGATCCTAAAAATCTTTTTTCAAGTATACGTGCCTTCTGTTGGAGGTGGTGAACCATAGAAGAATTTAAGTGAGACTCGTATCCGTAAGATTCTCCATAAAGGACTCGTGGATCATAGCTATTGCCCAACTGAACAAGATTGCAACTCTTGCAACGCACTAGTCTAAGTGGGGCTATTGGTACGCTTGAACCTAGTTCTAGAAAAACTCCAGTTAAAGCCATCTCCTTAAAATCAATGACCTCTTGGAAATTTACAGATTTACAAATCCGACATTTCTTAGTTATGGTATACAAATTAGACACCTGACAAGTGTAATTGGTAATTGAGATTCACTAAAGTTACGGGCACAATACAGACAGTGAACGTGCTAATCACGGGTATCCAGGGCCAAGATGGCTCTCAGTTAGCTGCTATCCATCATAAACTTGGTGATCAGGTTTGGGGAACTGTTTCGTCGCTTGACCGTAACCTAGAGCCCAATATGGCGAATTTAATAACGGAAAGACTTGAAGATCCCCTTTTATGTGCAAAAATTCTCAATCGAGTAAAACCTTATAAAATTTATCATTTGGCTGCTAGGCACAATTCCGCGACAAATTCATCGCCAATTTCCCTAAAATCAAAAAAGGAAATGTTTGATTGTCATGTAGGAATCACGCGAAATATCCTAGACTGGCAAGTTGCTAATCCAGAGTCCAAATCTTTGATTGCTCTCTCGTCTCAAATGTATACACCCGTTGACAGAGAGACTCGAATCTCAGAGGACACTAAGTGCTCTCCTAGAAATTTTTATGCGGAAACTAAATATCAGGCAATGCTTTTGCTACAAAATTACCGAGTGAACTTTCAGACCAACACTTTCGGCGCAATTCTCTTTAACCATACATCAATCAGAAGTAAAAGTGACTTTCTATTTCCATATTTGGCAAAACAAATTGTAAAAGTTGTGAATAATGTCACAACAAAGATATCGCTTCAGGATTCAAACTCCCTTATTGACATATGCCATGCAGACGAGGTTTGTGATGGAATGTACAAAATACTCAATACAGAAATCCCATGTGAAGTAATTTTCTCAAGCGGAAGGCTAGTTCCTATTTCAGATATCGTCACAAAGACTTTCAACTTAATGAATTTTAGAGGAAAAGTGACTTTAGAAAGTGAAGCAAAAGACAGTCTGGACCAAAAATTTGTTTATGGAGATACAACGCGGTTAAGTAGAATCATAAATTGGAATGCGATTTTAAAACCAGAGGAAATTTTGCTGCAGCTAGTGTTGAAGGAATTAGTCTAATGGAAAAAGACTTGGTTTCAAGACTTTGTATTGCAATTCCAATAATTAATGAACTTGACAACATTAAGGTGCTGATCCCTAAAATTCAAGACCTGTTCTCGAATGCCTTGATCCTTATAATTGATGATGGATCAACCGATGGGTCTCGAGAGTATGTCGATAACCTGATATTACGTGGCTCGAATATTCTCGCTTTGAACAGAGATAGGCGATCTGGTATCGGTTCTGCTCATTTATTAGCAATTGAGTTTGCCCAATCTCAGAAATTCGAATATCTAATAACTATGGATGGAGACCAAACACACTCTCCTCTAGATGCCTATCAAATGTTGGAAAAAATTGAGGTGTATGATTTGATAATAGGCAGTCGGTACCTTAAAAGTAGCAGAATCCAAGGGTGGAGTTGGTTTAGATTTTTGCTAACTTATGGCAGTCACTTTGTAACAAAGTTATTCTTTCAAAGTGATTTGGATATGAGCAGCGGGTTACGGTGTTATAAGATTCGCAGTATTCCTCTATCAAGTTTGCAAAAGTCATGTCCACCTAATTACGATTTTTTCTTTGTGAGTTCCCTGGTTATTATTCAAAGTAAACTGCGAATTGGACAATTACCTGTGACACTTATTGACAGACAGTTGGGTAAATCAAAGATGAATCCACGACTGATGCTGAGTGGAATCCTTAAGCTGCTCGCATATGGCCTAAGGATAAGAAAAATTAGATTATGACTTGTAAAAAAATTCAGACCTACTTATAGGCTAGATTTTCGAGTCCTCAGCTTTTTGAAAGCGTAATTTGGTAAATTTTCCAGAAATTAAAATTCCAACTCAATAAAGGAAAAGGGAATGACGAGACTTTTACTTCATCACCGCGAAATACCTCTTTTACTGCGTACTTAATGGCGAGATAGTGATTCACGTGTTCTTGATAAACAAACTCTAAGTGATTATGGCTTGACTTTTGCTTTGTCAGTATTGTGGAGATCAATCGTACAAAGCGAATAATAGCGCCTGGTTCACAATGAACGTAAAATGTTAAGACACCGCCGTCTTTGTTAACGACACGACGCCACTCCGACAGTACTTTTTTTGGGTTACCTAGGTGCAGAATTAGGCAGGTAGCAATTAGCCTGTCAATCGAATCAGTATCGAAATCCTTCAAGTTTGAAGCATCAGCGAGGCTGAAAAAGATTTGTTGCGATGCTTCAAAAGAATGATTCACTTTTTCTAATGAACCATAAGACTTAATATCCGTCACATCGTAACGTGAAAACTGATGCCTAACATAACTTAGGTGATTTAGATTTGTTGCTCCCAGTTCTAGCACTCTCTTAAAACTTTTCCCAGTGAATCTTTTTTCCATCATTTTGTGCGAAATCCCCATCAGTAGTCCAACTAGTCCTGATTCCATATTCTCTTCATAATTTTCATACCATTCCTCTGCACTACTTTGCATAACGAACTTCTCCTTATCCTAGGAGTTTAGAGAGTGGGCCCTGTCGGGATCGAACCGACGACCCACGGATTAAAAGTCCGTTGCTCTACCGACTGAGCTAAAGGCCCTGGTGTTTGGAACATTAGCCTGTAGTCTAGCCCGACGATTCGAATTCTCAAAAGTTAACTCAATTACCAACCTCTAGAAAAACTTGAATGTGCATAGTTTTGGTCTCTTAAAGAGCTCAAAGTCTTTCGAATCATAAGGATTGAACACAATTGTCCTATTGTTCTCTCATGAAAAGCAGTCACGCGGTCCGTCGAACAATATCTGACATTATCTTTTCAACTTTCTTCGGGACTCAAATCTTCCTCCTCCTTATGGGTGGATGGTCGGCCTTAAATCCACGAAATTATCAATGGATATCTGGAGATAACACTTCGGGTTACTTGGCACAATTATTTTACATTTCCGATCAGTGGAGATTTCCGCTTGCAGCTAATCCTAATTTTGGTCTTGAATTATCGACCAGCTTAATTTATAGCGGGCCACCACTACCGATAGCGCTGATTCAAAAGCTGTTGAGAATTGATCCTTCCCTCCAATTTATTGGCATCTGGCTATTAGTCATGGTAATTCTGCAGATTCAATTCGGTATTTTCATCGCCCGACAACTCAATTATGGAATCATGGCTTCTCGACTCGCTGGATTACTTTTCGTTACTCCTTTTTTCCTCTACCGTTTCCAAGTACATTACTGGCTCACAGCTCACTTCTTACTCCTTTGGGCATTTTGGATAGCTTTACGGAGCCTGTCTTCATCAAAACTCTACACAGCAGAAATTGCAGTTTTTCTGTTCATCGCCTACTCGATTAACACCTATATCTTGGTCATGTCCATCATAATTCTTTCCTATCCAGCCGTGCTGACAATCACTAAATTGCGAAACTTTTCTCCACCCTTAATGAAACACCATCTTGCACTATTTGGTAGTTTGATTACTGCGTATTCGATTTTCGATTTTCAGTCGCAAAAAGGAGGTGCTCTTGAGAATTTTAGGATGAACTTCACTGGGCAGTATGCAGATTATCCGTCGAATCTCCTTGCCCTCTTCAACCCAGCAGTTGGGTATTCGCGAGACTGCAATAAGGGGCACTGTATTTTTGGTGGTGAGCCTATTCCAAACCACTTTATCGAGAATTTCTCCGTATTGAACTTCGATCTCGGAGGCGTCCAAGGTAACTATGATGCATTTTTATATCTAGGACTGGGACTTTTGCTTTTTTTAGCAGTTGGTTTGTATTTCTTCTTTCACAGAAAATCGCCAACTTCCATAATAGAAACTTTAATCAAAAAGAAGATCTTACTTGTGTATCTCATAGCTATATCTGCATATGCAGTCACTTATAAAATCAGCATTGGAAATCATCAGCTTGACCTTGGCGACCCAAAGTTATTGCGCTGGGCACTTTCTATCTTTCGGGCGTCAGGTAGATTTATGTGGATTATTGCCTACTTCCTTATCATTTTGACTTTGATTTTAGTTGTAAAAAGCGTAAAGAGAGAATATTTGTCTGCTTTTATATTGGCTGTGGTACTTATCCAGTTCATTGATCTATATCCTTCACTCGGAGATCGGTCCGCTGCTCTTAGCGAATTGACCATAACTTCAGTATCGATTAATTCAGAATTGAGAGCAAATTTTAAGGAGTTAGCGGAAGGAAAAGATACTTTGATTATGTACCCGCCAGGTACTCAAAAAGGATGGCCTGAGTTAGCTTATCTTGCTTGGGAATCAGGGTTAAAGTCCGGGATGTCGCAAAGTTCTCGTGTCAATGGCGAATTGCGCGACAGATTAGACTCTCAGATTCTAAATATGGTTTGTGACAAGAAGCTGAGTTCGAACATCTTGATAGCAATCCCGAGAAGTGAAATTCACGTTGTAAAAAGTTGCCTCAAATCCACCAATACTTTGAGAAATATTGGTGACTTTGCCTATATTCTCTCTAAACAGACCTAGGTCTGAACTTTGCATGCTTAACTATTGTTCTTATGAAAGGGCGGATTTGAAGGCCGAAATTAACAACGTTGGTATTTCGTGATTTATCTCGTTATTCCCTGCTTCAATGAAGCAAAACGACTTGAAGTCTCTTATTGGAGAAAGATCGTCACCGCTCCAAACTTGAAAAACACCAAGTTTATTTTTCTTGACGATGGAAGCTCAGATGGTACGTTTGAAGTTCTCAATGGGTTCACAAAGTACAGCCGAGTCGAGGCCGTCTCGCTGAGTGTCAATGCTGGAAAAGCTAATGCAATTAGGTCAGCATTCCAAAAAATTCTTGAAACATCTTTCTTTGATTGCGACTTAATCGGATTTATTGACTCTGACTCCTCTTTTGACGCTCAAGAAGTAATCGATATCTTGAGTTGTATAGAAAATCAATCCAAGGCTTTTGATGCCTTTTTCTATTCTCGAGTAAAACTATCTGGCTCTCAGATCAGAAGAAGTGAAATTAGGCATGTTATAAGTCGTATCATTTACACCTTCATTGCCCGTGGATGGAATTGGGCGCCATATGACACTCAATCTGGTTTCAAGGTTTTTCGGAATTCCGATGTCATGAAGGATGTTGTTTCTACTCCATTTAGAACACGATGGTTTTTTGACATTGAATTAATGAACCGGCTATCGATGAGGATGGGTAGTCAATTAAATATTAAGGAACTACCACTTCATTATTGGCAGGAACGCTCTGGAAGCAAAATCAAGGCCCGTAAGTATTTCTCAATCTTTCGTGAAATACTAATTGCCAGAAGATTTGTCAAACAAATGTCACGCTTCGATTGAGTAACATTCGTGTGCACTTTCTCAATTCGACTATTTCTTCTGTGGCATTAAGTCTTTACGCTGGTCATCAGGTGTCCATTTTTGAGGGTGTTAGAGCGAATTATCAAAAACCAAGTACGTGTTGTACCCTTTCCATCTCCTCTAGTCCCCATCGTCTAGGGGCCTAGGACATCGCCCTTTCACGGCGGTAACACGGGTTCAAATCCCGTTGGGGACGCCAGATTAAGAGGAAACTCTGTATCTGTTCAAAAGTTGGCCCAGTAGCGCAGTTGGTTAGCGCGCCGCCCTGTCACGGCGGAGGTCGCGGGTTCAAGTCCCGTCTGGGTCGCGACTTGTTTTATTCGGCTGGGTAGCTCAGTTGGTACGAGCGCGCGACTGAAAATCGTGAGGTCGACGGTTCGATCCCGTCCCCAGCCACTTAAGTCTCTTTTCTCTGATTAATCTTTAGCGGTATCGGGAGTTCTTAAAAATAGTGCCAGCATAAGCAACCAAATTATCCCAGCAATTCCTGTTAACGCTCTCTCTAAATCAAAAGGTGCATTGGAAATTGCAATAGCTATTAAGCAATAGAAGGAAGAAATAATCCATAGCGAAAGAACTGCCTGCCTTTTGCTTAGACCTGCACGCATCAATCTATGAGAAAGGTGATCTTGTCCGCCTTGAAAGGGAGAAATTCTTCGGCGCGCTCTTGAAATTACCGCAACAGTTGTATCAAGTATTGGGACTGCAAGAAGTAAAATAGGAAGTGCAAAACTTGCACTCAGGTAGATCGGATTGGGATCAAACCTTAGGGTTAGAGTAGCAATCAAAATTCCTAGAAATAGCGCCCCGGCATCTCCCATGTAAATTCTTGCGGGCGGTTTATTCCATAAGAGAAATCCTGTAGTAGCCCCAGTTAATACTAATGAGAGCGCAGCAATTGAATACTGTCCGCCTTGAAGAGCAAGAAAAAACAGAAAAAGTGAAGAGATAGCAACGGTTCCAGAGGCGCCTCCGTCAACATTATCAAAGAAATTTATCGAATTAGTGATTCCAACAATCCAGATGATCGTGATTAGAACGTCAATTAGCGTATTCCCAGTAGGGCTTCCAAGAGTCCTGGTAGCAATCAAAATAACGGCAATAACTAGGCCAAATAGATTTTGAGCAATAAATCTCGGCCAAGGTGAGAGCTTCTTGATATCGTCAACAAGGCCAATTACCCCCATGAGCACCGCCGGGATCAGCACAGCGCTGAGTAGTGATAGGGTGCTAGCTTGTCCTGAAACAAATATGGCTAGATATGTGGTTAAACAAGTGCCGATAATTATTGCCACACCACCCAGGTATGGAATGGCTTCTTTATGAGTTTTATGGGACTCAGTTGGAGCATCAAGAATCTCAATTCTTAAAGCAACTTTTCTGACAAGCGGGGTTAGCACACCAACAAAAATGAGTGCCGTAAAAAACAGGGCAAGATACTCAGAGAAATTAAGCTCCATAAGATTTTTTTGAAATTACTGCTTAGCTCGGACCTGATTTGCGACGAAACATCTTGGGAGCACCTGCTCCGGCTTGACCACCCTTGACCTTTGAATCTCCAGATTTGACTTGATTCTTTGGGGCATTAGCGCTTCGCTTCTTTTCAAGTGCTTCAAGATATTTCTTCTTTGGATCCTTAACTGAATCGTTACTCAATTTAGAGACCTTTCCCAGTATTTGAATTAAGAAGGCTTTGAACCTCTGATTGTCGATATCTCCTATGCCCGCCAAGGGTTCGAACTGCTGTGAGTTTCCCAGCTTTTGCCCATCTTGTTACAGTCTTTGGGTCTACTCGAAATAAAGATGCAACTTCAGCTGGAGTAAGAAGAGTTTCATGATCCCGACTGAAATTAGACACTCTCATCTCCTTACTTTTTATCTTCTGATTTGCCCTATTAATCCCTTATGGCAGGAGTATCTACCTATTTAAAGTTGATGACAAGCAGCCTACATCGCCTGTTCAAAGGAGGCTACACGTCTCCAGCGCGAAACAAGCCTTTCATACCCGCTTCCTGCCTGAACTCCATCACCCTTGGCTAGTCCTTCAATGGAGGAGTGAACATCTTCGATTGAAGTATCTGCATCAAGGCCATCCTCACCTAAATCTTGAAGTGACTTCTCTAGATATGTTGCAAGGCCGCCATAGTCACATTCAAGGATTGAACTAGGGTGAAATAGATTCAACCAATTAAGTAGCTCTACCAACTCTTGCTCAACTGGTCCTGATCCAAATGCGCTCTTAACCGCCTTATGGGTCTCTAGACAGCGCTCTTTAGCTAACGATATTTCAGTTCGCATTATGGTGAAGGGGCCATCCTCGCCACTTCCTCGCAATCGCTCCTCAGGCGAGAAGAGAGCAAACCATCTTGGTGGAATAATCCAAGTTTCAGAGAGTATATGCGGATATTTTGAAGAGCTTAAATTCATCTCAAGTGCATCTTCTACTGAACCAGTACTTGGCATAAACATCGGAAGAACAGAGCTAGGTATTGAATTCTTAAAGTCACTTAAGGCTGCCCAACATCTCTGAGAAGTTGACCACGGGCAGATATAGCGAACTTTCTTATGAATAATCATATGAGCGCCATCGCTGCCAGAGGAATAAATCTCTCCTCGAATAATTCTTGTTAGCGCTCTTATCTGCTCTTGCTTGCCAGTAGGAATATTTGGATCCAGCTCACTCCATCGCACTTGCTCGACTTGATCAAATGCACTTATTGGTTCATAGACTCTGAGCCATGCCACATATGGCGTTGGGAGCATCTGCTTAACTACTTTCTTGGGATGTAGTTACCTTCAGCGAAAGGATCGAAATCATCATCCTTATTTGAATCATCAACTTCGCCATGCAGCTCTTTAGCTAACTTCTCGACATCGATATCTTGAGAGCTATATTTCAAATCTCGAGCCACTTTGGTCTGTTTTGCCTTTGACCGGCCACGCCCCATAGCGAGACCCCCCTACCTATTTTTTTTGTTCTTTTTCAGGGCTGCAGATTATCGGGTTCTGACTTTCTCTTCCAAATAAGAGCAGGCCAAGGGAGCTCAAGGGCAGATCCCAGAAGGCGCCTGCGCTTACTTATGAAGAGATATGAAAAGCCAATCACCTGCAAAACCAGGCTTAAGCTCATAGTTGGGATGCGGAAGCGGTTATCACCGATTGTGGCAATTGAGCTAAGCCAGTTGATTATCACCATTGAAAAGGCAGCGCTGCCCCAGAGCCGCTCTATGCCCCCGGCCAACCAGAGAAAACGGAAACCAAGGCCTAGGAAAATCAAACCAGAGATCATCCATAGCCAGGAGATGGCTCTTCCAAAGCCGCCATTGACCATATTCGCCCCATCTGGGGTCTTTATAGTCTCATTTAGTGGATGGTTGATCCTCCAGGGATTTCTAGCCATCGTTCCACTAGCCTCAGGACCAAACCATGGAGACCAGAAAAAGCGAGCTTTATTCCAAGAAAGTTTCAAAAACTTAACCGGGTTTTTCACATACCAGTTAAGGATGCATCTGACCTTTGCTGAGTCAACCTCTGCTTCATTGCCAACTGCCTCAGGGCAGTCAACGCCATTGTATTTTCCGTTATAGCCACCGGTGGCTTCATCGCCACCTCCAATATTCATCGTTACACCTAAGTTAGTTGAGATGGCGTTAAAGCCCATTGCCACTGAATTTCTATAGATCATTACTGCAGGCGCTAGTAGAACAACCAACATACTCACCGATATGAAAGCAGCAGCGCTCTTTAGTGGGTATCTAGCAAGTGCCCAGATTCCAAACAGAAGTATTGCAAAGAGAATTAAGCGAGGCTGCATAAAGGTTGCAAGAGACATACTTATTGATGCCACCAGCAAATCGAGAGTAATTATTGACTTAGAGCCCTTGCGAAATTGGCGCATCATCGCTGCAATTGCAATTAAAGCAAGTGAGGCGGTGGGTAGTTCATAGCCAATTGCTATGGTATTTAATGAAAGCGTTGGATTTAGGGTGAGAATTAAGGCAATAGGTATTGAGAAGTTCACTAAACGAGAGCGTCTAATCTCATCAACAAAGAATGCGCAGGCTATGAAATAAAGCACTGATTGCAAGATCGCAATCATTGCAAGCGTTGATTCTTGAGCAAAAAAGCCAACTATCCAAATTAAGATCGGATATCCAGCTGGCCAGTAGTGAAGGTTTCGATCTTGCGAGAAGAATCCGTCTTGTAAGAGCCCAAGAAGTGAGCGCAAGTAGTTCTCAGCATCAGCGCCGTACCAAACATTGGCTGGGGCATAGTTATTATCTAAAAGCGTCTTTAGCCCTGTTGCCATATCCCCATTGCCAGCTTGATACCAATCAAAGCCTTGAATTCTTGAAATTATGGAGAGTTTGATTAAGAGCGCAAGTGCTGGAATTACCAGCAGCTTCTTTCCAAACGAAGAGCTACTACGCTTAACTGGGACCTTTGGTTGCTTCGCCATAGCTAGATTCTATGAAATTAAATGGATTCTTTTGGGCGATATGCGATGGCGTCGGGATTGCTGTTTACTAATTTCTGGCTGCTTTTAAGAAAAGTCTGGGTTTGCCTGATTGCCCCATTGACTAGCTCCTCAGGTTTTACCAAGGACTCAAGCTCAATAAGGCTCATCCCAAGTCTCTTATCTTCTGCGACTAGAGCTAGCAAGTTATTTTCTTGCTTGCTCTTTAAGTTCTGGCTTGCCGCTATTGAGTGAGCCTTGATAAATGAGTGAGCATCCTCTCGTCCTAGACCTTTCTTAACTGCAAGTGCCAAGATTTTTGTGGTTAGAAGAAATGGGAGATACCTATTTACTTCATTATCTATTGAATCAGTATCAACTGTTAAATCTGTCAGGATTCTCATTGTGGTATCCAATATTGCATCAATGGCATAAAACGCATCAGGGAGTGCAACTCTTCTAACAACGCTGCAGGAAACATCGCCTTCATTCCATTGATTGCCTAAAAGTTCTTGAACCATAACAAGGTGACCTTTGAGAATTGCAGTAAGTCCATTTACTCGCTCACTCAATCTGGCATTTATTTTATGAGGCATAGCAGAGGAGCCAACTTGATCTCTTCCAAAGCCCTCACTAAGAAGGCCATAGCCAGACATGATTCGAATGTTGATAGCAATATTTGAAGGCGCTGCCGCTATCTGAAGCAGTGATGAAACTACTTCAAAATCAATTGACCTTGGATAAATCTGCGAAGGAGCTTCAAGAAGATTCTCAAAGCCTAATTCTTTAGCAATTCCTTGCTCTATCTTTAAATAATCATCGCCAAATAAGTCTTGCAGGTCTTGCGAAGTTCCTATTGGCCCTTTGATTCCCTTTAACGGCAGTCGAGAGGAGAGCTGTTGTAGATGGATTAAGGCAAAAGTTAGCTCCTCCCCCCAGGTTGCAAACCTTCTTCCGAGGGTCGTTAATTGCGCTGGCACATTATGGGTGCGCGCCACGAAAGCAAGTTCTGAATATTTAGAGATAAATTCATTTAGGTGTCTTAGAAGAGCAAGAGATTTGATTTCAACTAGCGCTAGTGATGAGCGAAGCTGATAGAGCTCTATATTCTCAGTTAAATCTCGACTAGTCATTCCGATATGAATTTTTTGGTGCCCAGCAAGTGAGTTGAACTCATCGATGCGAGCCTTAACATCATGTTTTGTTACCATCTCGCGCTTATCAATACTTGCAATATCAATTTCATTTTTAGTCTTCACATAATCAGCAATGACGCTATCTGAAATCTCAAGGCCAGCTTTTGCTTGAGCCTTGAGCACTGAAATCCACAACTCTCGTTCAGCCTTTATTTTGTAAGTTCTAGACCAAATATCTCTCATTTGATCTGAGGCATAACGCTCTGCAAGTACTCCAGACACTATGCATTTCCTACCTCTGCCTGCCAGGCAGAATCAATCATTTCCTTCAAACTTCTCATTGGTGTCCAACCTAACTCACTCTCAATCTTCGAGATTGAGGCAACTAACTGTGGAATGTCTCCAGCTCTTCTTGGGCAGAGTTTTGGAGTTAGCTCTTTATTCATACTCGAAGAAATCTGGTCGATCATCTCCTTTACTGAATAACCTTTTCCTGATCCAACGTTATAGACCTCATGAACTATGGAGCTTTCAACTCTTTTAATAGCTGATAGATGAGAATCTGCAAGGTCTGCCACATGAATGTAATCGCGAATGCAGGTGCCATCCTTTGTTGGGTAGTCACTTCCATATATTTCTGGGCTTTCGCCCCGTTTAATCGCTGCAAAAACTTTGGGAACAAGGTTATCTTTTGAATTATCAGCAAATTCAACCTTGGTAGAGCCAACAACATTGAAATAGCGAAGACTTATTGTTGAAAAGCCCTCTGCTGCTCCAACACTCTTTATTAGCTCCTCAGCCATAACTTTAGTAGCTCCATAAGGCGAAAGAGGCGCTAGTAGGTCTGTCTCATCGATTGCGCTTTTTTTACTGGGCGCATAAACAGCTGCTGTGGACGAGAAAACAATTTTCTTTACCTTCTTAACTGCCATGGCTGCCAATATATTTAGTGTTCCCCCAACATTATGTTCATAATATTTCAAGGGATTAGAAACTGACTCCTCAACAGCCTTCTTTGCTGCAAGATGAATTACTGAATCAATCCCATCCATCGCTCTAATTAATTCACTTCTATCTAAAACGCTTGCTTCAACAAGATCGGTAAATTTCCCATCGATTCGTCTATAAAGTCCATTTGAAAAATCGTCAAAGATTCGCACTGAATACCCATTATCAACCAGGCTTTGGCAGATGTGAGCGCCAATATATCCCGCGCCACCAATTACTAATACCTTTGACATCTATATCAAATCCTTTACAACAATAGTCTCATCTCGGCCAGGACCAACCCCAATAGCGCTCATTGAAGCACCAGAGACTTCTTCAAGAAACTTAACATAACTC
>Ga0315902_10003982_pt1 | contig 21703 bp, 39 predicted proteins | sample LakEriMetagenome_9_FD_203523 | JGI IMG/M metagenome (GOLD analysis project Ga0315902, IMG submission 203523) | Freshwater fungal communities from buoy surface, Lake Erie, Ohio, United States - Buoy 12 MA117 | ecosystem: Environmental > Aquatic > Freshwater > Lake > Lake biofilm | place: USA... | reverse complement strand
GAGACGGGCAGCGGCAAACTATTCGAGCGGCTCGCTAACGATCCGATCATGTTGTGCGATGTGCTTTATGCCGTCGTGCAGCCCCAGTGTGAGAAGGCCGTGCCGGTCGTCACCGACGAGGATTTCGGTGCGGCGTTGTCAGGTGACTCCATCGCCACGGCCACCGACGCGTTGCTGCAAGGGATCGTCGATTTTTTCCCGTCAGCCCGCCGCGCCCTGCTCCAGAAGATTCTGACGAAAAGCAAGGAACTGGACAGCGCGATGATGCGGGCGAGCGAGGAAAAGGTGGACGCGGCGATGGCGGAGTTGATGAGCCGAATCTCTGGCGCGACATCTGGATCCTTGCCGGCATCGTAGGCATTGACCCGCTGCCGTTGACGCTGCGGGAGCTTTGCTGGATGGCCGAGGGCCGACGCCGCGAGAACTGGGACCACACGGCAAGCGTTCTTTGTCTGACAGCGAATGTAAACCGCGACCCGAAGAAAGCGGCATTTCGTCCCGTTGACTTCCATCCGTTCATGCAGCGGATGGAAAAGAAGAAGGTCAGCAAGGACGAGCAGTTCAACGAACTCAAATCGTTTTTCGTGAAACGGAAGAAATAACAATATGGCAGGCGCACAAGGAATCAGAGCCGGCAGGGCATTCGTCGAGATCGGCGTTGACACCACCAAGCTGGGGCAGGGGTTGAACCTTGCCAAGGCACGGTTGAAAGATTTCGGCGAGGGACTCAAGACGGTCGGTAAAGGCATCATGACCGGCGGAGCCGCCGCGGTGGGCGCGCTGGGAGGGGCCGCACTGCTGTTCTCAAAGATCGGCGACGATATTGCCAAGATGGGCGAGAGGACCGGGACCACCACCGAGTTTCTTTCCACGATGAAGTTCGCCACCGACCAGAGCGGGTCCTCGTTGGAGGATTTGGAAAAGGGGTTGCGCCAAATGAACAAGGCGATGGTGGAAGGTGCTGACGGGTCCAAATCGTACCAGGACGCATTCGCCAAGCTCGGGGTGAACATTTCCGACCTGCAATCCATGAACGTGGAGGACCGATTCTACGCGGTAGCTGATGCGATTTCCAAGGTGGTGGATCCCGGTGAGCGGTCGGCACTGGCGATGGAACTGCTTGGGAGGGCAGGAACCAAGTTGCTGCCGTTGATGAAAGACGGTGCTGCCGGCATGAAGTTGTTGCAGGACGAGGCGCGCAGCCTCGGGTTGGAGATGAGCGGGCAGACCGCCAAGGACGCCGAGGAACTGAACGACGCCATCGGGCGGGTCAAATCGCAGTTGACCGCCGCGGCGTATTCGGTCGGCGCGGCACTGGCGCCCGCCATCGTTGAACTCTCCAAACGCATCACACCGATCCTCGCCCGAATCATCGAGTGGGTCCAAGCCAACGCGGGGCTGATCGTCTCGGGCGCGAAGATGGCGCTCATCGTCACCGCGCTCGGTGGCGCGCTGTTCGGACTCGGACAGGCGATTCTGTGGGCGGTGTCGGCAGGGAGCGCACTCGCCGCCGCGTGGACGTTCATCACCGGGGTCATCTCGGCGGCTGGGGCGGTCATTGCCGGCATCGGCGCGCCGATCCTCATTGCCGTCGGCATCATCGCCGCCGCTGCCGTGGCGTTCGTAATTTGGCGTCAGGAAATCACCACGTTCGTCTCAGAGGTCGTCCAGGGGATGCAGTTGACCGAAGGTGTCATCGGGGACGTTACGACCACCGTGGTGGGCTATTTCGCCAACCTGTTCGGGTTCCTCGCGGCAGGTTGGTCTCAACTGGTCACCGACACGCAGACGGCCATGGGCGGAATTGCTGACGCGTTGAAAGCGGGCGACCTGATGCTGGCCGCCCAAATCCTGTGGGCGTTCATCAAACTGGAATGGGCGCGCGGTGTGGCGTTCGTGAGTGATATCTGGCAGGTACTGAAGGCGACCGGGCTGACCCTCTTCACCGAGTTGAAGTTTGCCGTCATCGAACGGATCAGCGAATTGTCCACCGCCATCGCATCCATCTGGATTGATATGACCGCGGGGATGGCGGCGGTGTTCAGCAATTTCGTCACGCCGTTCCTGGAAAAATGGTACACGATTCAGGGTGAGATCGAGAAGATCATCCTCAAAATCATGTCCTTGTGGAATGACGCGCTTGACCTCGACACGGAGAATAAGACCATTGACGCGGAGGTAAAGACGAAAATCGAGGCGTTACGAAAAGAGAACGAGGCCAAGAACGCCAACTACAACGATCAGAAGACAGCCAACGAGCAGATGTTCCAGCAAGAGAAGGTTCAGAACGCCGCGCTCAAAGAGCAGGAGTTACAGGCTATTGAAGACAACCGCAACGCGGCAATCACGGCCAGCGACCAGAAGGTGAGGGGGTTAGAGAAGGATCTTGCCGGTCTGCGCGAGAAAGCCGCCAACGCGGTGGAGAGCGGCGCGGCCCAAGCAGAAGACGGCGGGTTGTCTCCCATCCAGCCGTTGACCACACCATCCATCACCGTCACCGACAACCAGATCGCTGAGAACATCACCCGCGCTGTTACCGGCACGCTCAGCGGGTTCGGCGCGTCATTTGCCGGCTTCACCGCAGGCGCGGACGCCAACGAACGCCGCGTCGAACAGGCTCAACTCGAAACGGCCAAGAACACCAAACGCATCGCCGACAAGATGGACGATGCCGAACCGATCGGATTCGAGGCATAGCACAACACCATGGCCATCACCTGCGAAGAACGGATCAATTCACCACGGATCACCCAGGGCACCGACCGTGTGTCCATCGAGCGGCAGTTCGTCATCAAGGGAACGGCCAGTTACGCGGACGCGTTGGACGCTCTCGACTCGGCGGCAGGCGCGTCATTCACCATCGGCACCGGGTCAACGTCCGTCGATTACTCCCGCCAAGAAATCTCCATCGAACCCGAGAGCGAGGACTTGTGGAACGGGTCGGCGAGGTACGGGTCCAACGATGCGACGGGTGGCGGGTCTGGCGAGGTGGGGGATTCGTCCTACTCGTTTGACACGGGCGGGGGGAGTCAGCACATCACACAGACATCGACGTGGACATCCTACCCCGGCACCAGCAGCGGCTCACCTGATTTCGACGGGGCCATCGGGTTTGACGGGCAGAACGTGAACGGGGTGGACGTGGTGATCCCGCAGTATCAATGGTCGGAGACGCACATCAAATCCGCCGCCAGCATTTCCGACTCGTACAAGCAGACGGTGGCGGGACTGACCGGCAAGGTCAACAATGCATCTTTCAAGGGGTTCGCCGCGGGGTCGGTGTTGTTCCTTGGCGCCAGCGGCACACGCACGGGGACCGAGAAGTGGTCGGTCACCTACAAGTTCGCCTACAGCCCGAACCAGTCCAACCTGTCAGTGGGGTCCATCACCGGCATCACCAAGCAGGGGTGGCAGTACCTGTGGGTCTTGTGGGAGGACCAAGCCGGCACCGACCAAATTCTCAAGGCGCCGAAGGCCGTGTACGTCCACACCATTTACGAGAGCGGGGACTTCAGCAACCTGAGCCTGTAACCAATGCCAGCATTCAAGAAAGTCCATCAAGGCGGCAGACTCCGCATCAGCGCGTCCGACTACAACGGTGCGATGGACGCGGCGTCTTGGTTCGACAAGAACCAGAGGTCATTGACCTCCCAGTTCAACGGCGCGTTCGGTTACTCGCAGATCGCCCTCGTCAAAAACAACTGCGGCGAGGACCGCCAACGGTTTGAAATCCTCGGCATCGGCGGGGTGGTGCTTTCCCCGTCAACCGCCGAGGCTGGGTTTCTTGAAAAGATTTGCGTGACCGGCGTGACACCCGTGGTCGGCACCCACGACCACGCGTTCGTCGTGCTGCTCGAACCGATCGCCGACGGCAAGATCGGGCGTTGCATGATCGACGGGGTGACACCCGCCCGCGTCACCATCACCACGCCGTCAGGATCCACGGACTCATACGCGGGGATTTCCGACTCCAGCATGTCGCCCTACACCCTCGTCACCGGCGCGAGCGGCGGCGCCCAGGTATTGTGGAGCGGGCCGGGCGGGTCAACGGATGACTGGGCGCTGATCCGCATCCGCAGCGGCACGCTCGGCGTCGAGACGGAGACTGTGGTGGTGGCGGAGATCATCGACGGACCAGACAGCGACGGCTGTTACACAGTCCAGCCCCGCACGATCCAAGCCGTGTACACGGGCAGTGGCAGCGGGTCGGGGAGTGTGTAACGATGGCCGGCAACTTCAATCAGTCTGGGTGCGCGCCCTGTTGTGGTGGTGGCGGTGACGGTGACACCGGGAGCGGCACCGGGTGCGCGTGCAACAAGTACGATATACGCACCAACAACTCATGGGATGTGTTTCGGGGCGTGGTGGACGGGTTCTATGAGCCATTCCGAGAAACTGATTATCTCGTCCAACTCTGCAACTCGATGACGATCATCCCTCCCAACCCGTATGATGACGTGCCGTATGTCGGTTGCCGTCCGTACATGGGGATGGACATTGCATTCAATGATGAGTTTTTCGGGTTTGCGGATAATTACCAACCCTGCGCCAGTGGCTTCGGGTCTTTGTCGGTGGTGGTTGACGGGGTTCCATTCACCATACAAACCGGCTTCAACTTCCGGTATGACTGGGGGTCTCCGTGGCATAGAGTGTACGATGGATACAGCAAACCGATCACGTTCACGGCGTCGGGGTTGACGGCAACAGAGTTGGATGTGATCGATGGGGTTCCCGTCGGGATCACCTCGACATCGGGCGACCCGGACGATTTTATCTCACCATCCTGCGGCTCGTCATTCGTCAAGACCGGGAAGGTGTGTGAACCCGGCAATACCGACCGCTTTTCATGGCTTTGCCCGTTTCTCACGACACACTCACTTGTCGCCCGGTTCCGATTCGACACCTCCGTCATGAGGCCCCCCCTATGCCCGTGACGATCCCATTCGAGAGATCGGCCCACTGCACCAGTCGGAAGTGGTGCAAGATTTGTCGAAGTGACGCGAAGTGGCGCGCACAACTCGGCGCGCCGGACAAATGCCCGTTCGGCGTGGTGACCGGGGTGGGGGACGTGGTGGAGATGATCGCGCAACCGATTGCGCGGGTAATTGACCGGGTGGCGGGAACCAACGTGCAGGAGTGCGGCGGCTGTTCCAAGAGGCGCGACGCACTTAATCGCCTCAATAAATAGCCCCCGCCAATATATTCCGTCGCCGCCGATTGCCTCCCATCTCCCCATGGTTCACGGTTGACCCATGAAACTGCGAATCTTGATTTTGGCGGTTTTGACCGCCTCGTTTTCCTTCCCCGCCGTCGCCGGCCAAACCAACTTCGTTTTCACCGCGACAGGAGGATCCACCAACCAGGTCGCGTGGGCGCCGTCTGGTAACTGGTCTTACGTGTTCATCCGGTTTGAGGGTACGGCCCGCGTGGCGATCAACGAAGCGGCCACGTCATCCTCGCCCGTGGTTGTCAGCAACACGGTGTGGACGATCACATCCCCCGAGCCAGCGCCAAAAATTAACGTGTACGGCACCGGCGCGGCCTGTCCTATCCACATCAACGCCGTGAGGAAGTAACCCATGAAGCAACCCATCAAACTGGTCACCGGGGCCATCCTGGGCGCAATGGCGGTGGTTCTAATTGGCTCCGTCATCGCCACGGACATGGACATTCCGAGCGGGAACTCGGGCGCGCTCACAGCGGAGTCGGACCCCGCATTCGTCGCCGCATCGAATCTGTTCCTGCAAGTCGAGGCCGATACGGTTGCACTTGCAACAGGCGTGGTGCTGCAAGCGCAGATTGACGAGCTTGCCAACACGACATGGCAAGACCCGGTGATCGACGTTGACCTGTCAACCCCGCCAGTCAGCCCGACAACGGGCGACAGGTACATCGTCAAGGCGACCGGGACAGGCGCGTGGGCGACGAAGGACGCAAATATCGCAGAATACACTGGAAGTAACTGGACCTTTACCGCACCCGTGACCGGCATGGGCGTCAACGAGACGGACAGCGGCAGTGACTACCGATACAGCGGTTCAGCGTGGACGCAGTTGCTCGGTCCGTCACCGGCCAAGAGCCTGACGATTGACGAGACAGACGGCACGCCGTCCATCACCGGCACAACCAAGATTCGTTTCCAACCCAACTGGCTGACCAAGAGCGGGACGGTGGGGACGATTCGGCCTCCGTTGTTCTCCGGCTCCGGCACGACCGGCACCGTGACCAGCGCGGCGGGGGATGCCGGGAAATATCTGAAGGCTGATGGGACATGGGGGACGGCATCGAGTGGTGTGAGCCTCAACGGTTACGACGCCACCATCAGTCCATCCGACATCTTCGGCTGGTACTCAGGAGGGTCAATCGCATCGAGCAACAACGCGGCTCCGGTGTACTGGTCATCCACAGACGCCAATGGCGATTACCTCGGCATCGGGTTCACGTCATCTGATTCACTCCTGCAGTCCCGGTATGCGTTTGCGGTGCCGAAGATACCGTCCTACGCGAGCGGGTGGGGCGCAGGCACCGGCATGGTCGTGAGCGTGTACACGTCCACTAACAACGCAGCATTTACGTCGCTTGATTTTCGCCTCACGTCACCGAACGGCACACAGTACAGCACGAATAACCTAACGAGCTCGGCCAACAACACGCTGACCCATTTCTACATTCCCGGTTCGTCGTTGCCGGGTTTCAGCAACTCCACAGCAACGGCAGACTGGACGATTCGGTTTGATTTCAAATGCAAATCGTCCATGACGGCGGCGGTATCACGAGTGAGGTTTATCTACCAATGAGATATTTCCTGACAATCTTCTTTCTGGCGGTGACGGCGCAGGCGCAAGTGCAGCCGTGGAGCCTATGGAACTCGCCAACTCAGTCGTCCTTTTCTTTTTGTGGGAAGTTGAGTCGAGACCGGAATCATGGGCCTCAGGATTTTCCGTCGGAGGCCACAATAGTTGGGTCTGCCACATTCGCCGAGCAGGGCATCCGCGTGGGTGGCGCATCTGACGCAATTTCCTTTGGAGATAGAGGGGAGTCGGGTGACACGCCCGATGTAACAGGAGTTTTTTCCGGATTTTCGGCGGCCATGTGGGTAAGGGTGTCCGCGACAAATACCACTTCATTCTTGTTTGCCAAGTTGGGGGACGGCTCCTGTTCTGAAAATCAGCGACAATATTATTTTGCGGTGGCGAATGGCAAGCTGCGATGGTTGTGGTATGGAGACCTCGCTGGCAACAATTATCGGGGGTACGAGACCGGCAACCCAATCGCACCAAACGCTTGGACGCATGTTGCCGTTAACTTCGACGCATCGACCCGAACGGTGAACATGTGGATAAATGGGGTCGCCCAGAGTGAAACGCTGATATTGAGCAGCGGGACCGATGGAATCCCCGTAAACGGGACCGCTCATATCGGAATCGGAAACCAACTCAACTCCAGCGGTACAATCTGCGGCACGCCGACCAGTCCAACGATTACGATCAAGGCGTTGATTTTGTCGTCTGCCAACTTAATAGATGCCACAGCAAGGTTATACTATGAACAAACTCGCCCTTGGATTTATTAGTCTCTCGTTGACGTTCAACGCATGGTCGCTAACCCCGGTTCAGCGCACCGAGTTAAAGACACGGGTGGACGAGGCTAAGGCGCAGGGATACCGTGACACCTCGGCCATCCTGACCAAGCTGGCCACGCCGCCGCAGACCGGCACCACGACCAACACGGTGACGCAAGCCCGTGAGCAATGGGAGAAACAACTCATCAACGGGTTCAAGACAGTCGCGCAAAACGCTGGCATCACCCGCGCCGACCTCGATGACTCTGCGATTGTCCGCACCAAGTTGGCGACATGGGCCAACGGGTTGACAGCTGCGAACCGTGAGGCGGCGCAGGTCAACATCATCCCGCTATTCTGGATTGCGTATGACCGCTACCGCTCGCAAGACCCCGCGACGATTGACGCCGATAACGTGAGTTACCAGACATTGACGCCGGTTTACGGCACACCGATCATCACATTCCCGATTACGGGCGCAGACGTGGAGGACGTGCAGAGGAACCCATGACCAAGCTCCTCCCACTCCTCCTCCTGACCGGATGCTGCTACGTGCGGACGCCCGAAGCCACCGTCATCGACATCGGGACAGGTCGTCGGTGCGTACATGTCAACGGGGTCGTGGTTACACATTCCGAAATCGGCGACACGTTGGAAGCGGCTGGACGACTGGCAGGCGAGGCGGCGAAGGCGGCAGGGTATGGCAATCCCGCAGAGATGCCGCGACAGATTCCGTGGAAGAAAGATGTTAGTAAACCTTCAGGCCAGTGAAGGATAATAATCGGTCGTGTCCTGGCCGACACGCCAACAAGAGGAACTCATCATGTGGTTCCGACAAGATAAGGAGCACAAGCAAGTTATGGCAAAGCTCAATGAGTTGGTCGGTTTGGTAAACGAGGTCAACGCGAAGTTGGACAAGGCGAAAGACGAAGTGGTCGCCAAGATCGCGGCGTTGGAAGCATCGCTGGCGAACGTGGACCTTCCCGCCGATGCGGTGGAAGCTCTGGACGCGCTGAAAGCCAAGGCGCAGACGCTCGACGACATCGTACCGGACCCCGTGGAGTAATCCATTTCAGTGTGGTGGACGGGAGTTAATGCCCGTCCGCCACCTTCAAAGCCATGAAACCATTTCTCGTCATCTTATGCGCGGTCACGCTGGCGGCATCGTCACAAGCGCAGGTGACGTGTATGTCGTGTGACTGCAATCCGGCACTGTGCGACCCGGTTAAGCCACCGCCGACAACGGACAGACCGGGCAAGAAGCCCAAGAAGTCCACAACTACCACTTCAACCGTCAGGGGCAAGGGGACGGTCAAGTGAATGGACGCGACCAAGACATGCGCCAGATGCAAGCAGACCAAGCCGGTCGAGGATTTTTACTCCAACGGTCCATCGCATCGGCACACGGACGGGTCATTGGCTCTCAAGTCGCGCTGCAAGACGTGCTACCAAGAAACCAAGTGGCAGCGCACACGGGAGAGTCATCGCAAGTTCCGGGACTGGACACCGACCGACCTGTACTCGTTCGTGGACGACATGGAGAACGTGGTCAAATGTCTGGTCGCGTGGCGGAACCGTGTCGCGCCCGAAGAGGGTCGGATGCTCGGTCAGGCCGCGCAGTTGATACAATTCGCCAAGGATTTTTCGGAGGAAAAACGCCATGAACAAAAACAAAAAAAACACTGGTCAAGCGTTAGTTGAGTACGCGCTGATTCTCGCGCTGCTCTCAATCGTGTCCATCGCCATTCTCACCGACTTGGGCGAGAGAGTGCGGAACAACTTCACGCAGGTTTACCAAGCACTCGACAAGCCTTAATCATCTTGGACGCTCCGACAAGCCTCATTCCCTGAACCATAATAACACCGGCACCCACTCCCTAGTCGGTGGCCTCGGAGCGTCCAACCTACTTATGACCACCATCGCGCTACTGATAACTCTGATGACCATGATGACCGTACTCATCGGGAGTGCGGTTTACTGGTGGTCAGAGTGCCAGCACGCACGCAACCAACTGTTTGACCGCGACATCAATGAAACATTGACACCACTTACAACCGAGGAACAAATGACTGTCAACCTGAAGAAGATGTACAAAGAACTGACCGACTTTGAGGGCGGCAAGATTGGATTGCCGCAACCGCAAGTCGCAGACCTTGTAGGCGCTATGGGCGAACGCTGGCGCACGCTGCCACCGCAGCAGGCGTTTGCGGAGTTTCTCGCCATCTGGGAGCGCGCCGGTCTGAAATCAAAATGAACCCCGACGACGACCATCACCAGAGAATCAAGCGAGGGTTTGCGTGGTCCATTGCCACGCACGCCCTATCCGACCTTGTTTCGATGGAGTACGGTCGCCCCGCCCACGACGAGCTTGCCACCATGCTCCACAATCTGCGCTTGCTCCACGGCGAGGAAATAAAGCGCGAACGCTTCGTATCCACACTGAACTCCACGACACCCGACACATGACCTATGCCCCCCAAAGACTACTCCTGCGAACGACACGCGTACCTGCTCGAACGAGTCGAGCATCTTATCGAAGGAAACGGCAAACCACCGCTCGATGTCCGATTAGACCGGATTGAACAGTTGGTGGTTGTCGTGAGATGGTTGATCGGCGCCGTCGTGATTGAAACGCTGGCACTCGGCGGCAACATCGTCCTGTGGCTGGTGACCAAGCAATGAGTCACGACGATCAAGTCCAGGCGTTAATCACAGACATCACGTCCATCCTGCTCCGCTATTCCCACGAATACGACCTCACATGGACGGACGCGGTAGGCGCGTTGGAGGTCGTGAAACACGACGTGCTGAACCAGATGGACGAGTCTGACCCGATCGACAAGGAGGATGACGATGCAGAAACATGACACGCTCGGTCATTACCCGACCGACACAATGATCGGTGACATTATCGCCTGCCGGTCTCACGGCTGGAGCCCGATGTCGTGGATTATCCGCAAGAAGACATCTTCACAGGTCAACCATGTGTCGAGTTGCATCGGCAACGGCGAGATGGTCGAGGCATTGGGGTCGGTCGTGCGGACCAAGACCAACAGGCTGACGGGTGAGTGGTGGATACACCTGCGTCCGACAGGGTACATCACGGACGCGAACAAGGTGGCGATGCGGGAGTTTCTGGTGTCGCAAGTCGGCAAGAAATACGACTGGAAAGCGATATGGGGATTCGGCCCGTGGCAGAGTTACGATCATGTGAACGGTCATCCCGACAAATGGTTTTGCTCGGAGTTGGTGTGGCAGTCCTATTACAAGGTCGGCACACAACTGAGTCGCAGACCCAACTGCTACGTGTTCCCGACGGATATATTGGAGTCACCGTTGGTCAAGGTTGCTGGCTACCAATGGCCCAAGAGTCTGATGGAGTGGGTCACAGGCGAATGAACATGGGGTGAAATATGTGGAGACGATTCCTCGCAGTAGGATGTACCCACGCGCAGTTTATCAGCAAGCAAGCAAAGGAGGCTGTGCTTGCAATGAAGAAATCATGGAAGCCCGACATCACGCTTGACCTTGGGGACGTGTGGGACACGGCTGCATTTCGCAGTGGGGCAAAGGGGACCAAGGACGAGTCCGAACCTATCCCGCCTGATATCACGGCGGGTCTGCAATGGCTTGAGGAATACCGTCCCAACTATCTCACCCTCGGCAACCATGACCAACGCATCATCGACCTGATGGACCACCCCAATGCGCTCGTTCAGCAGGCCGCTAAAAAGACGTGGCAGGAGATCGAGACGACGCTCGACAAGTTCCGCATATCTTGGCGACCGTACCACCCCGAACTGAATTGGGTGCAGGTGGGCAATTTCAAGTTCGGCCACGGGTTGCTTTATAACGAGAACTATCTGCGGGACTCCGCCGAGACGTTTGGGAATTGCGTGGTGGCTCACGCTCACAGGGCAGGTAGCGCAGAGGGGCGCACACTGCAAAAGTCCACCGCTTACGGGGTCGGCACGCTCTCCAAGAGACTGTCGATGGGTTACTCGTTGCGGCGACGGTCAACCCTTGCGTGGTCGGGTGGGTTTGTGTGGGGCGAGTACAACACCAAAACGAACGAGACGCAGATATGGCTTCACGACAACGGACAAAGCGACCGCTGGCGGCTCCCGGTGTGAACGACTGGTCGGCGGCGTTGTTAGCCGCGATCAACCGGGAAAACAAGCCGCGCCTTGACGAGCGCGAATGGAAAACCATGCTTGAAATTGCGGACGAGCTTGGGTTGTCGCCATCCCATGCCAGCCGTCGCGTGCGAATCATGCGAAAGCATGGATTGCTGGAGCAGCAGACGGACTTCAGGCAGACAAACCGAGGGATGTACCGCGTGCCGGTGTACCGCTTGAAAAATACGCGATAGGTCAAGCCTTGCTTGAACGATTGGTCTCAAGGTAATACTCACACTCCCCCGTCACCGGGTCTAACGGTGCCTGCATCCAACTGTCCCAATCGCTATGGACCTCGGTGTAGCGGAGGCAGGTGTGACGTAGTGGGCAGACGGTTATGATGCGTGTGTAAGTCTGCTGATGCCCGTCCTCATGCTGTCCGTTGCAATGGGTGATGTCGCTCATTTGTTCGATTTTGGGCTTCTTGGTTGGCTTGCTCATTGCTCCCTCCGTTTCTCGGCGGCGAGTCTATTGAGGTAAGACGCTGACTCGCTATCAACGTCATACGCTCGCGCCGCCTCATCCAGCGTCCGTGCCGACACCTCGGCATCGTGGCGACGGGAGGCGGTGGCGGTGTCGGCAAGAACCTTTGATATTTGAGGCATAATCAATGAAGGGTATGGATATCCTAAACCGCGATTCTTGAAATACTTATCCATAAGCGTTACAACATCCCTCAACGCCGCCACCTGCGCCCTCGCCTCGGCAATCTTGATGTTTATTTCTTGGTCAGTCATTGTCTTCCTTTCTGTTTGTTAAAGGTCGCATGTCCGCCGCGAGAGTCCTGCGGGTAACCCCGCAAGCAATCTCCACTCGCGTACCCACTGCCATACGGCAGAAGTTGGCCGGTGATGGCACGGACATGCTAGATTGGTCGGTGTGACAAAGGATTTCACGGCCAGTCTCCGGAGCCAACTGGCATGTCGTTCCGCGTGAATGAAGCATCACGCCGTCTATCTCGTCACACCGAATTGATTTGCAGGGGGACCGGGCCGACGATGCAGCCCGGCGAGCGTAACCCCCTGCAATAAAGTATCCCCCGCCGCCGTGACTCGCACGGCCTGTTTCCAGTTGGGGGAGCGGGGAAAGGGTCATGTTATTTGGTCTCCGAGTTTGTGCTATTGCTGCTGTTCGGAGTACTTGGCTTTAGAGCGCGGAGCACCCACCGGAAGCGGATCGGCACGACCTTCTCAAAGTCGTGGGCTTGGCCGTTGATTAACACGTTGCCCATGATCCGACACTCGCCTTTCCAGCCTCCCTTGCCGCGTTTCCAGACGGTTTGGTGGATGATGATCTCCTCGTGGATCACGTCGGCGATAGCCACATCTTCGGACTCCGAACAAGCGGGTCGATCAGAACAGCCGCCCGTGCCCGCCGGTGGTTTGGTAGTCGTTTCCATGTTCATGTCCTTTGGTTTTGCGCGGGCGGCTGTCGCTCACCCGCAGCGTTAGCAGCAGTCATAGGTCGCAGTCTCCATGACCGCCTTCTTGTGGTCTGCGTTTTGGTTCTTGGTTCATTTCCCATCACTTGGTGCAGAAAAGTGTATGGCATCCTTCACTATTCCGCGCCACTTTTGCGAAAGTTGGCCGCTTTTATCGAGCAGCAGTAGTGCGGTACGTGCATACCGAAGTTGGTCATTCAGCTTTTCAACGCACTCACGGCACATGACTGGCTCATTCAGAGCGCAACTGTGTTTTCCGTAGTCTGCTATCATGTCAGTCCTCCTTAGCTGCTAACAAATCGGTGGAGCGAATGTCGTCAGACTCCATCGCTCACCTTGTCGTTCGGCGGATTGAGGGTATCAGTAGCGATTTTCCACGCCGTTGCCATTGCGGGGTTGTCGCGTGGATTTGGAGTTGCGGACGCGAGTACGCCACGAAGGGCGGCTTCGATTGCGTTGCTCCGCTCTGCCACGGATACCCACGACCACGGCGAGTTATCTACGCCGTCACACTTCGGCTCGCGCCATCCTGCCGAGCTTTGTTTCCATTCGATTTCGTACATATCATTTTCCTTTCTCGACGCCGAACAACCGCTGGAGCGAACCTCGCTCCGCTCGGTCGCTCAGCTTTTCGTTCGCCGTACTGCGTTTCTTCCGTAGCGCGGCCTGTGCCTTCTTCCAGTTCTGTTGAGCAGCCCGCCGCTTGGCCTCGCTTGTGGCCTTGCCGCCCTTGCTGCCGATCTTGGCGAGGTACTCGCGCACGCTTAGTCCTCCAGCCATGTGCTCTCCCCCGGTTGCCATCCCCACAGTTCGAGCGCGGCCTTGTCTCCCATCACCGCCAGCGTCGTGTACGTGTCCGGCTCACCGAACATGTGCGCGGGTCGTCGGCTGATGTGTCGCTCCACAGCTACCGCGAGCATGCCCGCCGCGATCTTGGCTTTCGCCCGCTGCATCGCCTCGGACTGCGTATCGCAGTGGTCGATGTCTTGGCAGTCACCGTACTGGTCGATCTCGCGCACCTCGTATTCGGTGGCCGTGCATCTGCATCCGTCTTTGTAGTTCTTTACTTTCATGCCTACACCATACACCAATCCGCTTGGTATGTCAAGCCCTCATTTTCGGAGAGGACGGCGAACCCGGCGTGGGAGCGAACGTGCTCGGCGCACGTCGCTCCACTTGTGCGTTATCCAATCCCTCCGTCGCGGCGAGGGCGTTTTCGAGATGCTCAACCCATTTATCCGAATCGGCGCTTAGTGCTGCATTTACGGCCTTCCGCAACACCCGCACCTGCTCATCCAATTTCTCAACCATCTGTTTGCACTCCTCGTAATGGTCAAGAGCCTGCGGACGGGCAATCTTGCCGGTGAGCATGTTGGCCCACACACTCGCCGGGTCGGCAAGGATGCGCTCAAGCTCGGCAATGCGAGTTTTCAAATCCACCGCCTCCTGCGCGGCTTGGTCTCTCTCCCGGACCAACTCTAGGATGCGTTCTTCGGTTGTCATGTTATGGTTATCCTTCCTTGTGTATGTACGGGCAACAAAAATCTTCACTTAGTCCAAGATTTCTTGCAACCCCGCTTCCACGGCTTTGTCGGAGAGGTATTTCATGGTGTTCTCCACCACTTCGGGCGTGGTGGGGACGATCATCCGCTTCATCCCCGTGAGCATTTCCATGTGGTCCTCGCCAAGGTGCTCGCGTATCCAGACGCCGGACTCATACGGCTCGTCGTGCCACCATCTGTGGCAGTTGAAACAAAGCGGGAGAAGGTTGGGCAGATACCAGCGGGTTGACTTGTAGGTGCGGGGGATGATATGGGCGCAGTCCATCTTGCCGTCAGACTTCCCGCACCGATCGCACCGGCCCTTGTGTCGGACAATCTTCGAGGCCAGCTTGTCCAGCTTCTTGATGTGCGGGGTCGCCTTCCACGCCTTCTTCTTGGGCTTCATGCCAGTTGTAATCCTGGTGTTACGAAGGTTCGTTTCTGGATGAGGGGCAGGTAATCGGGGTTGAGTTCGCAGAGGATGGCCTTTCGTCCAAGCTCGATGGCGACTGCGCCGGTCGTGCCACTGCCGCCGAAGGGGTCAAGGACGGTGCAGGGGATGGGCAGCACTTCGTAGTCATCGTCATCGTTATTGCACCGGCAAGACGGATACCATCCGAGTGTTTCAACTTTGCCGTCAATCCTACCACCGCCACTCATGCCGATTGTGCCGGTTTTCTTCGCACCATTGCCGCCCTGTGCCTGATAGATGCCGTCAGTCTTGGGGCACTTCTTTGACGTAGCTGGTGTGCGCTCAACTTGCCTCTCCCACGGCGCGTAGCACTTCGGGCAGCAGCCCTTTGCACTTGTCCCGGCGAGGATGGCGCGGCGCGGTATCTCGGTCGGAAAAGTTGCGAAATGGCTTTCCGGGTAGGGCTCCGGGCCAAGCGTCCACACGTTGCGCTGGTTGCGGCGATTATCCACTTGTGGCTTCCAACCAGCTACGCCTTGTTCTGTCGCACTGTTGTCGTGGGATTTGTTTTCAAGATACACGCTTTTCCCGTTACGATACCCGCCGTCATTCCACGTTCCCCCGCCAACCTCCTTCACCGCCTCGGCGTCATAAAAATATCGTTGCGACTTCGCCAGCAGGAAGATCGGCTCCCAGCTATTCGTCGGGCGGTCGGTGACGGATTCGGGCATACACGATTTCTTGTGCCACACGATGCAACTGCGCCAGTACCAGCCGTCCGCCTGCAACGCCAGCACCAGCCGCCACGGGATGCCGCACAGGTCTTTGGGTTTGCATCCTGGCGGTATTGCGGTTGGCTCAATGAGACTGCCTGCATTGGTCGCTTGCTTCCGGTAGGCGGATTCTCCGGGATCGCCGCCACGCCCGCCGCCAAAGTAAGAGTCGCCCACGTTCAAGAAAATCGTCCCGCTATCGTGCAGGCAGCGTTTGACTTCCCGGAACACGCCCACCATCGTCTCGACGTAGGCTTCCGGCGTCGGCTCCTGCCCGATTTCAAGATGCTTGTCGGGGTGTCCTTTGGTGAGGTACGAGCGCAGCCCCCAATACGGCGGCGAGGTCACGCAACATTGCACCGTGCCGTCGGGGACGGTCTTGAGGGTGTCGCGGCAGTCGCCGTGTAGGATGGTTGAGTTCATCTTCGTCCCTCCCACCAGTCCATCGCCACCGCTGCCGGCACCAGCAGCAGCATGATGATCCCGCACACCGTCACGCCAAAGCCGGTCACAACCACGCTGACCGCGTTGGCGAATGTCAAGTCTCGTCTCATTAGGTTCATGGTATGATGTCTCCGTCGTATCGTTCCGTGATTTTGAGGGTTTGAACATTCCAGTTAGCCACCACGGTCGTGCCGGCACCGCCCTTGGTCGATTTTAGCACCCGCACCTTCAACGCCTCGCCGTGAGTGTCGTCGCAACGGCTGATACCCAGAACAAGGCCGGCAGAGTTCTCAATGGACCCGCTTTCCTTGGCGTCATGGAGTCCCGGCTCATAAGTCTCGGCAGCACCGTCGGGGCGTCCCACCTGCGACAGTACCACCCATATGCTGTCCGTCTCCTTCGCCGCCACCTTCGCTTCCTCGGCTTCATTACTGTATCGCTCGTATCGGGTCTTGCCGTTGCCGCGCAGCAGTTGCATGTAATCGACGATCACCATGCCGAACGGTTCATCCGAAATGGCATTCATCGCCTCGACCCGCTGTCGGATCTTCTCAATGGACAACCCCGACCGCACCGACAGCCACAGGTGGGACAGGTCTCCGTGGGTGCCCCATGCCTCGTCGGGGGATGTCTTGTGCATGTCGTACACCTCGCCGAGCGTCTTACCGTACACGGACTGAAGGAAGCGCGGGTAGGCGAGTGTGGACGGCAATTCGAGTTGGAAGTAAGCCACCTTGAGCGGGCGGGCGGCGAGGGCCAGACTGGACGCGATGGCGGTCTTTCCGACGCCCGTATCGGCCACGATGGCGACCAACTCCCCCGGCACTAGCGTTTTTCCCGCTCTAGAAAGCCCCGGGAGCCACTTTCGGAGCGGGAACGCCCTTTCTTCTACCCGCATCGCAAAGTCGCGGTAAATCGCCTCGTAGCGCGAAAGCGGGGCAATGTCGCGGCGGGCGTCCCTCGATGATAGGGATAGGATGCCAGAGAATGCGCTCCGCATGTCGTCGGCGATCCGTACCGGGTCGGCATCGGGGGCGGTCGCCCGTCGCATCGCCTCGGCCGCGGTGTCCAGTACCAGCCGCCTCGCGTGGTGGGTCTCAACCTCGTTGCGGTAATGGTCGGCGGTGGCGGTGGTCGGGGTTGAACAAAACAACTCCGTGACGTACGGGGCGCCGCCGACCTGCTCCAACTGGCCGCGCTTGTGCAGTTCCATCGTGACGAGAGGCGGTTCTGCGGGCTTGTTCTGGCCGATCATGTCGCGGATCACGTCGAACACGATGCCGTGAGGGGAGTACCAGAACATGTCCGCGCTCATCTCGGAGCCGTACCGTTTGGCGATGCCGGCATCGAGCATCATGGCACCGAGGACAATTCGCTCGGCCTCGATGGAGTGGGGGATGGGGGATGGGGTGTTCATTTGGCAATCTGTACCTTTCGTGGCGCATGTTGGCTGCGGGGACTGGACCGCTCGGTCGCCCACCACTTCGCCAGGAGGCTCCTGAAGTTGGTGATGCGGGTCTGGCCGCGCATAAAGCCGACCGAGGCGTAATGGTGGTAACAAGACTCAACGACGGCGGCGGGGATGCAAAGACCCTCGGCAAAGGCCCGGAACTCTTCCAAGGTAGGATCGGAGGCGTAACCTGATTGCCCCCCCTTGGATCCCCCTCCGGAATCAGATACAGAAGCAGAGACAGAGGCAGAGGGTAACGCCTCTGTAATGCTATGTAATGTTACAGTAACGTTACCAGATGTCGGAGCCTTGGTGTTACGGTGTTTACGTACACGCTCGCGGTTTTTCTCCCTCCGGACATGCTCCTCGGACCTGTAAAGTTCGTGGTTGAGCACCAGCCAACCACCGCTCATGGGTTCAATTCGGCGCCCTTCGTTGTCTGGTGTGTGGCTGGACGGGTCGGGCTGCTGAAACAGGTGCAGCGCCTTCTCCGCAGCATCAAGGCTCACGTTGGCCATTCTGGCGATTGTCCTGGCATCGCCGCGGACGTATCCGTTCTCATCCCGCTTGGCGATCATGGTGATCCAGACGACGCGGGTGTCAGAATCCTCGTTCCAGATCGACGACTCGATGATCTCAGGTACCAGTTTTGCGAATCCACTCATCGTTCATTCCTCCGACATAAAAAGGCCCACTCCACGGGAATGAACGCCGGCACAGGAGGCCGGAGAGTGACGGCACAGCCGTCCCGCGAGTGGGGCAAATCGATATAAGTTCGTTCATTCGTGTGCATCATGGTGTCAACGCTTCGCGTGTTGAATGGGGTGGGGCGGAATATATTGGCGGCGGGGATTAAAAGAGGTCGCCCTGCCCGTCGATTTTCTCTCGGAGACGATTCTCTAGCAGCTTCTCCCTCGTATCGGGACTGACCGCCCGAAACGCGCTCACCGTGCACCCCGTCAGGTCGTCCACCACGTTCGTCACCTCGACCACCCAGCCGTCGTCCTTGAGTTCGGTGAGGCGAGGTCGGACAAGGTTCGGGTCGCCCCGACCGGGAAACAACTTCTCCAACACCTCCCGCGACGTCATGGCTCGCGGGCTGTGTGCGAGCGTGTAGTAGATGTCCTGGGCCCGTTTGCTCAGGTCGGTGATTGACCGATACGCGGTCAGGCTGTTGTCGTGCATTTCGTGTTGTGCGTGTTTTCCCATTGTCGTGAACCTCCTTGATCCTTGTTGATTTCCATTTATTCCAAGTAAGGGGCGAGCGGGTGAAATGGAGAAAGTCCCGCCCGCCCCCGTTGGCGGACAATTACTCGCCTTTGCCTCCCGGCTTCCATGCGTCCACCTGCATCGCCTGCGCGACCCGGTACGTCAGCCGCACGTCATTGGACAGGTAGGCAATCGCCTTCTTCCGGTCAGCCAGCCACAGCCCGAAGAAGTCCCCGCCGTGGCCCGTCTTTTCGCCAACCCCGAAGCATTTCGCCAAGGTGTCGAGGCCCACCGTCTCCTGATAGTCGGACATGGCCCACATCTGCATCGTGTCCACGAACGTGTCGGGCAGATACCGCCCCACCTTCGGCATGGTGCAAGGGATGGTCACCCCGTTGACCCACGAACGGCGGATCAGGTATGGGATGTCGAACTTGGCGATGTTGTGGCCAACCCACTTGCGCGTCGGGTCGTTGCGGCGCAGGGCATCGAACTGCTTCCACCACGCCATCAGGGTTTCGTGCTCGGATTTGCCGTAGCAAATCACCACGTCATCATCGTTGTCGCCAACGGCGATCCCGACAGCCAGGACGCGCCCGGTCTCGGCGGACAGCGCAGCCCGCTCCTTCCAGTCCTTCTTTTTCTCGGCCTGATACAACGCGATCTTGTCCATGTCCTTCCAGTTTGCCGGCGCGTCGAACCGCGGGGCGATCTTGTCCAACACCTCGTCCGAGGCGGGGCCAGTTTCAATGTCGAATGCGATCATGGGTAATCTCCTTGGCGTGGTTAGAATGGGATGTTGTCGTCCAGGTCATTAGCACCCGGCGGCAGTTCGGCACGCGGTTCAGGCCTTGATGGGGGTGCGGCAAATTCGGGAATGCTGACCCTCACGCAGTCCATCATCTTGCCTTGGTAGTGCGTCTTCGACGGGAACAAAACCACCTGCTTGCCAACCCACGTGGCGCAGTCGTCGCCATACCTACCAGCGATCACGCCACCGTTGGTTTTGTTGAGCACGAGGGTCTTGTTTTTTCCGACAAACGTGATGACGAGTTTTTTCTCGTCACCGATTTCCTCCATGGCGTAAGACTCAATCGTCGCTGCCACTTGACGCCCCTGCAAATCAGCCGCTTTGAGAAAACGGCTGGGAAACGCTTCGCTGAACTTCATTACTTGATTCCTTTCGTTGTTGTTTGGGGATTTATTTCGTCCGCAAGACACCCCCAGCATGTCTTGTGGAAATTACCGAGCGGCTCAAATGGTTGGCCGCACTCGTCGCACTCGTTGGCCACTTCACCATCCCCGTGGCAGACATCGCACACGACATCCCGCCAGACCTCGGACTTCGGGCCGGCAGAATGGTTTTCAACCGACCGTTGCTCGTAGTGGCCGTCGCCGTGGCAGGTGGGGCATGGCTTCACAGTTGCCCCCCGTTCATGGAGTTGAACACCTCGACGGGCTCCGAAATGCCCCGACGCGCCCAGAATGCTGCCGCGCCGATCTGCACGTCCACGAACGACGCGCATGCCCAGCGGGGGAGGGATTGGAATGAGCGAGGCGCAACGACCCGCTCGTATTTGCGGTCGTTGGTGGAACTCATCGCCCACTGATGCTCAATGGCGTCACACCGCGGGCAGACCCATTCGCCGCCCGTCCGCTTGTGAGACTCACGACCGCACGCGCATTTCCTCATGGCAGCACCCCTTTCAACGCCTCGCGCACGAACAGCGCGACCAGCGCCACGCTCACCACAATGCCTGCCACCGACAACACCATCGCGCAGATGGATTCCACATCCTGCGTTTTGCGGACATACCGATTCCGATTCATACACTGCCTCCTTGGTTTGGGTTTGCGAACAGGGGGAAAGGGAAGGGGGACGGCAACGGTAATGCCGTCCCTGGGGCAGCGCCTGAGGCGGGAACGTGGTCAACCGTTAGAGCTGTGGCGGCTGCGGAAGATGAGCGGACTTGGCCTTGCGGCCGATGGTGGACCATGCAAGGTCCATGACCTCGCGGTTGTGCGCATCGACCTTCGCGGTCTGCTCTACGTCGTAGAGCGTCAGCGTGAGCGTCTCCATCGTGTATTTGAGACCGTGCTGATGAATCGAGTGCGCAATCCACCGGCTCAGAGTGGACCCGAATCCCCTCCGTTCTAGCTCCGCCACAATGCGCGGCTCGATGTCGGAGAGGGACTTCTCCATACGCGGCGTTGTACTGGATGCGCCTGACATACGTCAAGCCTTTCTCCCACCCCGTCTGCGCAGGGCAACGTCGCACAATATATGGACTGTGTCTAATAATTCCGAAAGGGGGGACGGCAGTAGAGGCCCGGTTGACGAGGTGATGAACAACGCAGCCGGACGTGCTGCCGTCGGAAGGTGGTGTGGCTTGGATTGTTTGCACTGCGTTGTTCATCGGGGTGCATTACAAACGAAGTTTCGCCAGATTGCAAGAACTATTTTCAAAAATCTTTTTTGCCGTCCTTGACGTAGGGAATATCTTCGTGTATTTCTCACACCATGGAAAGCGTAGTTTATACACTAACGGAAGCGGATGACGCAAGGGAAGCAACGAAAAAACCAACGCAAAACCAGATTGCGCGATACCTCGCAGTACTGACACAATGTCGCACCACGTGCTGACAATCTGTCAACAAAACTCGGGTCCTTACTGGACAAATGACAGGAACGG
>Ga0315902_10003980_pt1 | contig 21715 bp, 12 predicted proteins | sample LakEriMetagenome_9_FD_203523 | JGI IMG/M metagenome (GOLD analysis project Ga0315902, IMG submission 203523) | Freshwater fungal communities from buoy surface, Lake Erie, Ohio, United States - Buoy 12 MA117 | ecosystem: Environmental > Aquatic > Freshwater > Lake > Lake biofilm | place: USA... | reverse complement strand
TATCCTGCCCCTGCGCTACGAAATCTTTACCACAGCCGCAACCAGCACTGCGGCTACACTGCAACAGATATGTTCGACGGTTATCTCTGAGGGCGGTTACGAACACGTATCGCAGCCTTATATAGCCCGTAACGCAAACGCTGTTACGCTGACTGCGGCAGCTACGTTCTACCCAATTGTGTCCGTGCGTTTGAACTCAAGTTATCTAGGCGCTGTAGCCATGCTGTCAGGCATGACATTTCTGCCTATTGGAACAGCCAACTACGAAGTTATCATTGTCAAGAACGCTACCTTGACGGGCGCTACGTGGGGTTCGACGCTGGCAGCAGGCCAGCTTGATGTGGATACCGGCGCGTCCGGTACGGCAATAACGCCCACCGCAGACAGTATTGTGCAGACTGTGTACACAACGGCGTCTAACCAAGCGCAAACTTCATTGGCTTCTCCTGTTGGGTATAACCTTGAATTGCAGTTGGGGGTTTCTCTGGCGGGTGTAAGCGATACCTACACATTGGCTGCTAGGGCGTTGGCGGGTGCTTCAAATACCTGTATCGGCTCTTTGCTGCTTTATAATTTAACCGTGTGATATCATCAGGTTAATCCTGAGCAGGAGTAATTACCATGCCATATCGTGACCCCGCTTCCGGTATCGCCGCGTTGGGGCGCTACGGGGACGACACCCTTGTTCACATGAACCGTGATGAGGTGCAGGGCCTTCAAGCTCTGGCTATGGCACAGGGTGGTAGCCTGTCAATTAACCCGTATACGGGCCTGCCGGAGGCTTTTAGTCTTAAAGGCGCGTTCAAAAAGTTTCTTCCCACTATCGTGGGTGCGGGCCTCGCAATGACTGGTTTCGGCGCTCCCGCAGCCGCACTTGCTGGGGGATTGACCGGCGCGGCTACTTCCAAAGGCAACCTGCTTGAAGGGTTTGCTATGGGAGCGTTGGGCGGTTTTGGCGGTGCCGGTCTGGCTCAGGGGCTGGGTGCTGCTGGTGCTGGCGCTGCTCCCACTGGCGGCGCTGCTGGCGCGGGGGGTTCTGGCGGAGCGGGGGCTGGTGGGGCTGGTGGAGCCGGGGCAAGTGCAGGCGAAATTGCTAGCAAAGCTATGGCCCCCACACCGCCTATTCCCGGTGGTACAACAATGCCATCGCTTCCTTCTATAGCTCCTACCGGAGCGCCGCCATCACTCACGCCGCCCATGCCCGGCGGTACGACAATGCCATCGTTAGGAGCGCCGCCTAGCCCCCCTACTCCGTCTGGCGGGCTGAATCTTGGCGCGGCGGGCACTCCCAATATGCCCGGCGGCACAACAATGCCTTCACTTACCCCTCCCACTGCTCCACCACCGGGGCCAACGGGTATGGGAGGCAAATTTAATCAGTTTGCTGAAAACCTGACAAACAAACTTCCCGCAGGACTCCAAGAAACAGTTCGCAACCCCGGCATGATGCAGTCGGGTATTGCTGCTCTTACGTCGGCGGCTTCGCGGGAAGAAGTGCCTGAAATGCAAAAACAAGGGCCGTTGTTCCGACAGTACGACTTCGATTCCAAAACTCGTCGCTTTACCGCAAAAGAGCCTTCAGATACGTGGAAAGACCCCTATGCTCCGGGCTACGCAGGGGGCGGTGCACTAAATAACATCACCGCACAGAACAACTACCTTGCAAACCTGTCTCGCGGTGGCTCTTCTGATACAGATGTTAATAGCTTCACCGGGGAACCCCGCTACGCGCAGGGAGGTATGTCGCCCGAATTGGGTGGGCGATTTCTGAAAGGCCCCGGTGACGGAGTGTCTGACAGTATCCCTGCTGAGATTCCTACGGAGAAAGGGCCTGTTCCCGCTAAACTGGCGGCGGGTGAATTCGTAGTCCCTGCGCGGATTGTGGCTGAGCTTGGTAATGGTTCGTCAGATGCTGGCGCAAAAGAACTCTACGCCATGATGGATCGGATAGAAGCCCGGATGAGAAAGTCCAAGCGCGGAAAAGATTCCGGCGCACGTAAAGAACTCGTCGCGTAATCAGACGGAGTAAGTGACATGGCAGAGAATTATTTTACAGCCAGTTATTCTGCTGATACAGAACCCTATTTTAAAAGTCTTCTTGGTCGTGCACAGGCTGTTTCGACTGAAGATTGGCAGCCGTATGAAGGTGAACGCTACGCGCAGTTCACTCCGGATCAGCTTGCCTATATGCAGGCCGTTGGAGACCTTGAGCAAGACCCTCGCACGCGTGCCGCTGCCGCTCGCACACAAGCAGGTATCGCTGCTCTGTATGGGCAGGAGTACAAACCGACTGAATTTACTGCCGATGCGATTAACCCGCGTGCTCTTCAACAACTTCAGATGGGGCGGGGTCAGGGCATTGCGGCTCCAAAGGATTATCGGAGTCAAATAAACGCCGCTAAAGCAGCGCAGGGTACGTATGGACAGCAGCTTCAGAACTACCTGCTTGGTGTAGGGCAGAGCGTAAGCGGTGCAGGCGACTTCCGTAGCGAAATTAACCGAGGCCAAGCAGCGCAAGGCGTATACAACCAGCAGCTTCAGAACTATCTGCTTGGCGCGGGTCAACGTATTCAAGCCCCGGAAGAGTGGGAAGCTGCTAAAGCTACTGCACAACAAGGCACGTATAACCAGCAGATTCAAAACTATCTGCTTGGCGCGGGTCAGCGCATAGAAGCTCCAGAGGACTACCGGGGCGAAATAAATAAAGCTGTCGCGGCCCAAGCTCAGTACGACGAAGACCTTAAAAACTTTGGTATAGCACGGCTCGCTGATATTCAAGCTCCGCAAAACCTTGCTCAGAACGCAGCGCGTATGCAGGCTGCACAAACAGGATTTCAGGGTGGTATCGGCACTCGTAGCTTTACTGATGCGGGACAAGCCGAACGGTATATGTCCCCCTATATGCAGAACGTGGTGGCTATTCAGCAGCGCGAAGCACAGCGCCAAGCTGATATTGAAGCCCAAACACGAGCAGCGCGGGCGGTACAGGCAGGAGCTTTTGGTGGTTCCCGACAAGCAATAGAGCGTGCAGAAGCTGCGCGTAACCTTGCACAGCAAAAAGGTGATATCCAAGCCAAGGGGCTTCAGGAAAGCTATACACAAGCGCAGCAGCAGTTCGGCCAAGAAGAGCAGAACCGGCTTACCGCGCAGCAGGCTAATCAACAAGCCAACCTGCAAACTGCATTGGCTAACTTGGATAAGCGTCAGCAGGCAGAGGTACAGAACCAAGCTGCCGTACTGCAAATGCAGGGTATGTCCGCAGAGCAAGCCATGCAGGCTGCGATGGCTAACCAGCAAACGGAGATGCAGCGTCAACAAGCTAATCAACAGGCTGGGCTTGGTGTGCAGCAGCTTATGTCGGGTAACCGCCAGCAGATTAACTTGCAAAACTTATCTAATCGCCAGCAAGTACAGCTTGAAAACGCTGCACGTGACTTTGAAGCCCTTGGTATGACTAAGCAGCAAGCTATGCAAGCTGCCCAATTGAATATGCAAGATCAATTGGCTCGCCAACAGGCTAACCAGCAAGCGCAGATGAGTACGCAGGAGCTTAGGTCAAATCAAGCTCAGCAGATGAACCTGCAAAACCTCTCCAACCGTCAGCAGGCGGAAATGGAGAACGCTGCTCGTCAGTTTGAAGCGCAGGGGATGACGAAACAGCAGGCGATGCAAGCTGCTCAGCTTAATATGCAGGATCAGTTGGCCCGCCAACAGGCCAACCAACAAGCTCAGATGAGTACGCAAGAACTCAGGTCGGGGCAGGTTCAGCAAATGAGTATGCAGAATCTTGCTAACCGACAGCAGATGGCGGTAGAGAACGCCGCTCGTGACTTTGAAGCTCTTGGCATGACGAAGCAGCAAGCATTGCAGGCTGCTCAAATGAACATGCAGGATCGGTTGGCTCGTCAGCAAGCTAACCAGCAAGCACAGCTTGGTGTGCAAGAGCTTAGGTCGGGTCAAGTTCAGCAGATGAATATGCAGAACCTTGCTAACCGCCAGCAGGCTGCAATGGAGAATGCTGCACGGGACTTCCAAGCTCTTGGCATGACGAAAGAGCAAGCGTTTCAAGCCGCGCAACTTCGTATGCAAGATCAATTGGCCCGTGATCAAGCGAACTATCAAGGTCGGTTGGGCATTCAGCAGTTGGGGGCACAACAGAATCTTGAGGCTCAACAGGCAAACCAGCAGGCGCGGCTTGAGGCGCAGCGCATGGCGGAACAGTCTCGCCAGTTTGGCGCAAACTTCGGCTACCAAGGTCAGGTTGCTGGGCTTCAAGGTGCAGGGCAATTGGGCGAAATTGGACAGAATCTTTACGGACAAAGAATAAGCAACCTTGGTCTTCTGCAAGGTGTTGGTAATCAACAGCAAAGCCAGATTCAGAATATGATGTCTGCTAACTACAGTGATTTCCTCGCCCGACAGAACCAGCCATACAAAGGCATTGAGTTTGAGAGCAACATTTTCCGGGGCCTTGCTAACCCTACGGGGCAGCAGAGCATGTACACCGCCCCGCCTTCCATGTTTAATCAACTGGCTGGCGCAGGTATGGCGATGTATGGCATGGGGCAAATGCAGCAACAGCGTCCGGGGTTTGGTTTTGCTTTGAACGCTGGTGGTAATGCTGCTGGGGGCCTGATCGACCTTGCCATGAGTCGCGCTGCCGCTTAACGGGAGTCAGAGATGCAACCTAATCCCTACAAACTGACCAGCCAAGTCTCGTTAGCTCCTGACCCACAACTTTCCTCCATGCTGGAGAAGTTTAAGCAGGTCGGGGACGCTGTGTCGTTCTCTGTTGTATTTAACGAAGTACAGCGCCGCAAAGAAGTCCGCGATGCTGCTCAGTCCAAGATGATGGGTGGCCCGAAGCCGCAAGTGGCGGATCAGCTTATCCAAGAATCCAAGATGGCGCAGATGCCCGCTCAGCCCCAAGGGATGGGGATGGGTATGCCACAAGGTATGCCTCCGGGAGGAGGGATGCCGCCGCAAGGTATGCCGCCGCAAGGTATGCCGCCGCAAGGTATGCCGCAAGGTGGTCCGCCTCAAGGCCTGCCTGAACAGGCGGGGATTGGTCAGTTGCCTGCACCCAATATGCAGAACATGGCAGGCGGCGGGATCGTGTCGTTTGCGGGCGATGACGACAGTTTCGTTCTACCAAACTACTATCCTGACGAGGGAATTACATCCTACGCGGAACAAGGTGGAGATGTTACTGCACCTATAACACCTATGGGTATGGAAGAAGGTGAAGACGAAGAAGACCCCTACCCCCGTATGGATATCCGGGACGCAGTAGGCAGTTACAGTGCAGATATGGACAAACTGCTGGCAGAGCAGCAGGCTAACTACGACAAGTACAAAGCTGAGCGCGATAAGTTTGGCCCTGCTTACGCTAACGCCGAAGCCCGCGAAAAAGAGATGAGTCAGCAGTACGAAGACGAAGCCCGGACGCAGCGCGGTCTGCCGTGGCTCGCTGCTGGTGCAGCCATGATGCAGTCTTCAGGCAAGGGTATTTCTGGCCTTGCTGACGCAATTGGCGCTGGCCTCCCTGCCTACACAGCAGGGCGCGATAAACTCGCTGGACTCAGAGACAAACAGCGCGACTTCATGCAGACCGTAGCAGAAGCTCGCCGTGCAGAAGCCCGTGGCGACACAGACAAACTCTATGCCTTGCAGCAGAGCATGGCTGCACAGAAAGCCAACATTGCCGGTATCAAAGCGAATCTTGGACTAGAACAGGATAAGACTCGTGCAACGCTGGCGGCTTCGATGGCTGAAGGACGTAAAGACCCCGGACTTGATAAATTGGCAAGTCGCTACATAGAACAAGCCGACGCATATGAAGCCGCAGCTAGCGATCCTAAAAACGCGGCTCGCAAAACTGAATACATGGCTGCGGCAAGACAATATCGTACAAAAGGTAATGAGCTAATTGATCGCATCAAAAACAATCAGTTTACGCTAAGCACGCAAACGTCTACTTATATGCAGGAAATTCAAGGCAAGATTCGTCAAGCACTTGCTCTGCTAAATGACCCAGCCACTGAAGCGCGAGGGATGGAGCAACTTGACACCCTCGGAGCCGGATACCCCGGAGGCGGTGTGTCTGGGGAATACCTCCTTGAATTGATAAGAAGTAGTCGGGGCGGTAGCAGTGGTAGTACGGGGGGTGTAAGTGGCAGTGGCGCAGGGGTAGTCCACCAGTATGGTAATCTCAATTCTGAAGAAGATGAGGAGTAATAGCTGTGGATGTACGCCTTCCTAACGGGGTAATCATCCAAGGCGTCCCAGACGGGATAACAAAGGAAAAACTCAGGCGCATAGCCATTAAAAATGGCATAGCCAAACCTGAAGACTTCGCTGACACCGGAATTGTCTCCTCGCTGGTAGGCGGCACCAAACGCTTTCTTTCTAGCGCACAAACTGCGCTTGAGTCGGTAACAGGCTCTCCTGAAGAAGCTGCGATAGCGGGCCTCAAGCGCGGCGAAGAGATCAGTGCGGAGAACGCTCCGGGCGCTGACTTTGGCAAAGTCTCAAAGACGTATGAAGAAGAAGGTCTACTCCCCGCTGTAGGAGAAGCACTTAGTCAGGTGCCTACTGCCGCCGCTGAAATGGCTCCGTTTATCGGTACTACGTTGGCGGGTGCTGCGGTTGGACAAGCAGCTATTCCTATACCGGTAGCTGGAGCACTTATTGGCGCAGCAGTTCCCTCACTCATAACGCGCTACGGCGGCAACATCGAAGCCCAAGCGGCTGCACAGCAAGCTGAAAAGAAACCCGTAGAGATTAGCCGTGGCACTGCTCTGGCTGCTGCGGCTCCGCAGGCGGCGATTGATACGCTTGCTAACGCGTTTCCCATACTGGGACGCACTGCCGTAGCCAAGTTTCTTGGTCCTGCCGCTGAAAAAGCACTTGCCCGTGGAGCCGTTGCTGACGCAGAACGGATTGCAAAAGAGTCGCTTATAAAACGCGTCGGGAAAGGCATGGGTGAGAACCTTGCTATCCAAGGCGTGGCGCAGCCTACTCAAGTAATGATCACCCGGCTTCAGGCTGGGCAAGACCTTCTCAGTGATGAGGCGCTTAGCGAGTACGGCCATGCTCTGTACATGGCGGGCCTCCTCTCCCCGATAGGTGCCTATGGCGGCATCAAAGAGCGTGGACAGGCAAGGGCACAGCTAGCGCAGCGCGATGTCGTACTGAATACCGCTCGACAGAAACTGTTTGAAGCGTCTGAGGCTGCGAAGCCTGCGCCCGATGCACCTGACTTGCCGATGAGCGCACTGAATATTCAGCGTCTGTTGGGCATCAAGCTGACCGAAGCCGGGGAACTCAAGCGCGACCTGATCAAGCGCGGCGACCTCGTACAAAGCAAGGGCGGCGGGAAGACCTATAAGTACTTCCTTAACCGGGACAACTTTCCCAAACCAGAAGAAGCCAAGACGCCTGAGCAAGCGGCGAAAGAACCCGCCACTCCTGCGTTCACGGGTGAACAACTACTGGGCCAGCTTACGGAGCGCACGCCTGAGCAAATTGCTGCTGACGTAGCGGACGCGGCGAAACAGAAAGCCACGGCTAAAGCCACGGCTAAAGCCGCAGCTAAAGCTGAAGTTGAAGGTCAAACACCGCCCGACCTGACTACTGTCACACCGACCGGTGAAACACTGCCGGTTGTACGTAAAGGCAAGCAAAAGCAGCCGCCAGCAGAAAGAATTACGTCAACTGAGAATCCTGTATTTCAGACCGGAGCGTCTCTGGTCAAACAGCTACATGAAGCTGGCACGCCGATTACCCCGGAGAATTTTCGCTCCGCTCTTACGCCGCTTATCGGCAAAGAACTTCCTCCGCTACAAGTGGGCAATCTGCTTGGCGCACTGACAAGAAACAATGTGCTGTCCAAGCCGGACGAAAACAAAGCACGTGCTTACATCGTCCCGACTGAAGTACCGGAGTTCACTGGAGCTAAGCCTAGAGAGGAAGTAGCCAATGAGCCTGTTTCCGCCAAGCCTGCAAATGTTGACCTTGAGTCAGTTGGAAGAGGCGTGGAGCCACTTGTATCAGGGAACAGAGCCGGAGTCGTTGAACCTGAAGGCGGTGTCCCCGGAAGAGTGGGAGGTGCTGGAAAGCCTGCTGTTGTGGGTAATGCTCCAGAAAGAGGAGTCAAGCCTGCACTAAGAGAAGCGGCTAAACCCGAAGAAGCTGTAGCTGAACGGGTGGAAGTGCCTGTAGCTGAACGAGTAGAGGTGCCTGTAGTAGAACCGCCCGCTGCCCCGCGCCCTCAGACCATACCTGAAGGTGAACCCGTTCCCCGCAGTGCACAACCGTCTGCGCCAGATGTGTTCGCTCCTTCGCCTGAGCAGGCGCGGGTATCCACTGAGACTATTGATTCTGGGCTTGTGCCCGGACGCGGAATCCGCCGTGCGGAAGCTCGCATGGAAGAAGCGCGACAAGCGCAAAGAGAGAGGGAAGTACCTCCTCCCCCTGAAGAAGGCGTCTCTCAGAAGTACGACTCCGTAGCAGAATCGCTGCGTGCGGGTAACCTTGGCGAGGCGCTGTACCGCCTGCGGGAAGAATCCAGCGGCAAGAGTCCGCTTAGTTGGTTGGCAGATAAACTGCTCAATGTTGTAGAAGTTAAAGATGACCGGACTCCGATCATTAACGCGGAAGTTGCGCGGATTGCTAGAGAGCAGGGGATAGACAAGCGTGAGGCACCCACTCTGCACGCGCTGCTTGCCAAAGAAGTTGAACAGGCAATTCTGTCCGATGTTGACCTGACCAAATATGATTTTACGGATTCTGAAGGTAGGCTTACCGAAGCTGGCAGGCTGCGACAAGAATTCAAACCTCAAGTTGAGCGCATGGCACCCGTTGCCAAGGGCAAGGCGCAGTTTAACCGTGCATCTGGAAGACTTGAGTTTATTAAGCCTGAACCCGAACAGCGGTTTGAGCCTGTATACAACAAGGTAACCGGCAAGCTGGAGGATATTCCTACTAAACCTCTTGCCCCGGCACAGAAACCTTTCACACTTGATGATCTCCCAAAAACCGCTTCACCGTTCAAGAAGACGGCGTTTGGCGGTGCCAAAGTATTTGTCGAAGGCGGCAAGAACGTAAAAGGCCAGAACAAAGCAGTTATTGATCGGCTGCAACGCGAAGGCAAACTCGCTGAGTATAACCCCAAGACAAACACGTTCTACTTCACTGAAGCTGGCCTGACTGATCGTGTTGTTCTCCATGAGATGACACACTCAGCTACTGTCGGGGTGATGAAGAAGTTTTTGTCACGGGAAGTAAAAGACCTTGCACCCGCGCAGCTTGAAGGTGCTAAAGAGATTGTTCGTATATATAAATTTTCAAAGAAAGCTCTTGGCAATAAATTCAAGAACGCTTATGAAAATGAATACGAATTCATCACTTATGCAATGACTAATGAAGGGTTTCAACGCGCTCTGTCCAACTTCCGCGCACGTAAACCCGGTGTACAGACCAAGCTCCGCTCTGCATGGGATAGCTTTACTGTTGCAGTAGCTAAGATGGTTGGGCTGGACAAGTTTGCTCAGCAGGCCAAACCGCTGTCCGCAAAAGTTCGCACAGCGGGAGAACTTGATAACGCTCTCCTGCGTGTCATAGATTCAGTCGGCGACATCCTCACCGTGCCCAAAGCAGGGGTCGAAGTAGAACCCCTCGCTGCGCGTCGTCAAGGACAGCGCCGCCGTCGCCCTGCTCCGATTCAGCAGATACGTCCTCCTGCTACGCAGGTTCCCGGTAGCACACAGGGCGCGTTTCTCACGCCTGCTGCTGAGACTAGACCTACTGTAGGCAGCTATATCAAACGTGTATTCAGCAGCAAAGGACTGGATGAGATTGCCTATCTTGCACAGAACTATCGCCGTGGATTTGTGACACACGAAGAAGCGATGGATCGTGCGGGACTTCTGCGTAGAGGAGTGAACGCTAACAATGTTAGCGAGAAGATGACTCTTGCTATGGGTAAGCAAGAGGTTAACGACAAGAAACGTGTAACGCCGCTTGTAAACTCGCTTAGCGAATCTGTTATTAAATACGCAGACAAGCTGAAACTGTCCATAGAAGACGCCACTGAACGTCTGGGCGTCTACCGCATGGCGCTGAACGAACTGGAGAAGCGGGCATTTAAGTACTTGGAGTACGTGCCGCTTGACGACACTCCGATCCTGACCCTGAACAACCAGCCGATCAGCCCCGCAGCGTACCGTGATGCGTTGTTTGACTACGTAGTACAAAACCGAGATTTGGTTAGCAACGGCGAAGCACAACAAATCCGCGCTCAGCTTGAGCAACTAGCGCAGCGTTACGCGAAGGTGGGTGGTAAGAGCCGCAACGACCGCGTTCCCTCCAACGTTGCCGATGCACTGGATAAGGACTCCAAACACTACCAAGTAGTGGGTTATGACAACACCAACTTGAACGCATGGCGCAGGGCTTATGCACGTGAGATGCGGCAGAACGGTGCGGAGATACGGGCGGTATTCGATGCCATCGACGCAGTAAACAATGAGCGTGTTGCTATGGAGAAAGAGGGCAACTACTGGTCGCAGCCGGTAGACAACCTCAAGGCACTGTATGGGTATGACTACTACGTCCCGTTCAAAGGCATGGACAACGGGACGGCTGACGTTTCGTTCGATCTGGACAGTGGTGTGCGTGCTGGTACGCAGTATCGCCAACTTGAAGACCGGGCAATGGGCCGGACAACAGCGGTCAACAACCCGATACTTCAGGTTGTCCAAGACCTACACCGCGCATCTAGCCGCTCCGCAAGTGAAGGTGTTACCGAAGCTCTCAAGAACCAGATTGACGGGCCGACGCCGACATTGGACGGAAAACTTATAGAGAGAGTTACGTTTGCTGACAAGTTTAACGGCAAACAGCGGCAAGACCTCAGTAAGTACAACGTATTCTTCCACCACTTGGCAGACGGTACGACCGAAGTCTATTCACTCAAGAACCAGAAGCTGATCGACGGTCTGAACGGGTTCAACTCAAACCTTGCCTTGCCTTTACGACTGATCAATAAAGGCACGCACTTGATGGGCAAGATGCACACCTTCTATAACCCGGCGTTTGCGCCGTTCAACTTTGTCCGTGACGCGTTGACCAACGCGTATCTTTCTGCGGGCAGGTTTGGTGTGTCTGTATCGCCCAAGATGCTTGCTGCTGTTGTCAAGAACATCGTCGCTAGCGGCGTGTTCACTAGAGCTATGAAGATTTCATGGCTGTACGACAACGGCAATTTCGCCGCTATCAAGAACATGAAGGGGCAGTTTGCCAAAGACGCGTATGAGTATCTGGTAGAGCAGGGCGGGCGCGGTGCGTTTCAACGCTCGTTTGACATAGCCACAGTCGAGAAAGAAGCATTTAAGCGGGCTAAACTTGGGGGTGGCGTTCTAGAAAGCGGCAAGACAGTTGGCACTTTAACCGCGAAGGCCGTAAACAAGATATTCAATACGTGGGCAGACTCGTTTGAATTTGTTAGTCGAGCGTCTACTTACGGCGTCATCAAGAAAGAGCTTATCGCAGAAGCTAAGTCACGTGGACTAAACGTGAATGACCCCGTGTTTCTCAAGGGCATGAAAGAGGAAGCCGCTGCCTATACCAAGAACCTGTTTAACTATGAACAGGTGGGTAAGTACGGGCGGGAGCTTGGTTCGCTGTATATGTTCATGCGTCCGTCCCTGACCTCTGCTGTCAGGGTAATGGACTTGTTGCGCCCTGCACTTGAGTCGGTAGATACGGCGATGAAGCGTGGCCCTAGTCTCCTCAAGATAACTGACCCGGCTGACCCCAACTACGCCAAAGCACAGGCTGCACGCCAAGAGTTTGCAGCACGCCACGCGAAAGAATCGTTCAACGCTACAATTCTGGCAATGGTGCTTGGCGGTGCTGGTGCAGCGATGTATGAGTGGGCTTTGAGTACGGCTGACACAGATGAACAGGGGCGCAATGTAGTAGCTACAGACGATCCAAGTATGTGGACGCGGAACGCCCGGATTCCGGCTAAGTTTGCTGGGGAAGGAAACGACTTTATGAACGCGCCGTGGGGGTTTGGCCCCGGAGCGTTTGCGGCACTGGGCGCACAGCTTGCCATCTTGGCTAACGGGAATCAGACCACTGAAGAGTTTATCGAGAACTTGTTCCCGATTACGTTGGATTCGTTTATTCCTGTCCCTGCTCCACGGTTCTCCCCTAAAGAGAACCCGTTGGAATTCGCCGTAGACACGATAGCGCCAACCCCGATTAAGCCGTTTGTCGAATTTATGATAAACACGGACAGCTTGGGCAGGCAAATATACAGCGAGCGGGGAGACGCTTACTCTGCGGGAATGCACGTGCCCAAGTACGCACGGGATTTTAGTGCGTGGCTAGCTGATAACACGGCTGGGTTTGATGAGCCTTTGATCCTAGACCCTCAGACTACCGTTCACTTCGTCAATAACTATCTTGATGCCGTTGGAAAACTTGTCAGCGTTGTCTATGGGGCCGTAGGGCTTTCGTCAGGTGACAAAGAGTTCAACGCCAAGACAGATATTCCGTTTGCTAGCAGCTTTATTGGCAAACGCAGCAGTGTGGACTCGCGCAAATTCTTTGATCTGCAAACGGAATTGGAGAACAGGAAGAAACTGCTTAAGGCGTATGAAGGGCGTCCTGCATACGAAAAGTATGTGCAAACGCACCCGGAAGCGTTTTGGATGGTGGAGTTGTACGACAAAACTATTAATGGAACTTTGAAAGACCTTCAGACTGAGAAAAACCAGATTGAAGCAGGGACAGGGATGTACACCGGTTGGTCTGAAAGGGAGAAACAGGTTGCTCTCAAACAGATTCGGTCTGATTCGGAATTCGCTATGGGCGAGTTTGTAAAAAGCATAGAGTTCCTGAAAGAACAGGAAAAGGCTGACTAACCTGTACGCCAGACCCTGACGCCAAGGACGCCCTCACTCGTAGAAGTGTAGGCTTTTATTTTGACCTTGGCGTCCTTGGCCCGCGTGTCCAGAATGTAGAGCATGGTCGCGGGCTTGAGCGTAGGGACAAAGAAACTCTGCCCTATGCTCATCCACTCAAAGGGGAAGCCCCACACAGGCTCCCCCACCAACTCCTCATCACTCATTGCTGAAAGAACTCTTCAGGGATGGCGTTCACAAACCCGTAGACCGCAATTGGCGCGTTGGTGCTCATACCCGGCCACCCGTTAGTAAGACGCTGCTTCCCTTCGTAGACCAGATCCCCGCGCTCCCGCATGAAGGTGACAAACTCCCGCTCGCTCAGTTGCTGCTCAATCAGGAACATCTTCAACTCACGCTTCGACACGTAGAACATTCTCGTATCAATCTCGACCCTGCCAATCAGCGCACCACGTGGCTCCCGCATGACCCGGTTGTCGTTCAACACCAGCACCCCGGACTGATACTTGTTCTGGAACTCGCCCAGTACAGACTCGTAGTCCACCTTGTTGATCCGCACCGTGCCATCTCGTATCGCCAGCATCCCGGCAATGACCTTGGCGTAGATGCGATCCAGATCAAGACTAATGATCCCGGCTTCAATTGCCAGTTCACCGCCCGCAAACGCCACTGATACAAGACTTTCGTAGAAGCGGTACGTAGTGTCTGACCCGAATGAGTTATTGAACCTCGTAGCCCACTTCTTTATGAGATTGCTAATGTAGTCCTCACCCACAGCAAACAGGTACTTGATGTACTCCGGCCCAGCGTGACCGTAGTTCAGACGGAACACATCAAAGATTTCCTTACCCATCGAAGGACTATCTACCAGCGGCTTCGGGCGCTCGATAATGAACTCGACCAAACGGGCAAGCTCACCGTCCGGGCTGCCCTTGAACTGGGTCAGCTTTTCAGTCAGGGGTTGGTTAGATGTAAGGAACGTAATGAGAGCAGCCGTAAGGTCGATCTCCCGCACCGCGTTGACAGACGCCTGCATCCGCAGCTTGGCCTTACCTTGGGATACCTTGTAGACAAGGTTGGACACTTCCTCTGGCTTGCGGTTGGATGCCTCGTCCAGCCCCATCATCACGTTCTTCAGGCCCATGTACCACTGGATCAGGGCGTTGTCTGTCGCGCTCTCCTTGCCCCCTGCCAGACTCAAGTCCACCGGGTCGCCAAACAGGCTCAGGCCTGCATACAACGCGCCGGTCTTGGCGTTACCTGATCCCCCCGTGTAGCACACGCTGACGCCCTTGGTGGAGGTGTAGGGCATGAGAGGTGAGCCAAACCCACACAGCAGCGCAAAGGCGTGCATCTCGAAATATGGCTGATTCAGCTTGGCCGCTGCCTCTTTCCACAGGTCGTAGTTACCCGCAGGCTTCAGCAGTTTGGCGATGCTACTGACCAACGGAGACGCCGCCGTCTTCGCAACCTTGCCATTGCGCTGAATCTCAGCATTGCCAACAACAAACCCATTGTTATCTGAAGTCCAACCCATCTGCGTGCGTGTTTGTTCCGCACCTTGTTTGTTCAGCATAAATTCCCCCCACTTACGGATGTACTCGATCATTATCGAAGTGTCGTTCATGTTGAAGAACACCCCGTGCCTGATGAACAAGTCTTTGAACTTCTCTGCGGAACCGCAGAACGACATGGGCAGAAGAAAGTCTCGTGCCTCATCGTGCGGCATGATGTGACGCATCAACAACGCCTCGCCTTCATGTGGCCCGTACATCCGCTTTATCGGATAAAGATCGTGCTTCCAAAGGCAGACTTCTTTCTGGTTCATCCAGTTACCCTCCTTGTCCTTCTTGGGAGGTGGGGTATACCAGATGCCCCCATTCATTCCTCGCTTGAAGGGTTCAAGCTCTGTGGGGTAGGTGACGTAGACAGGAATCTCTTCGGGATTCTCGTCGTCCCGAATTGCGTTCTCCGGGGCACTCGTCGGGGCTTTGAGTCTCCGGGCAAGGGCAAGAGGGTTTGTGATGTGTCCTTTGTGGGGGCAGGTATCACAGACACCGGGATTATCAGAGTCGAACACGGTACAGCTATGCGGCATGAACTTGCCGTCTTTATTGATCGTGCCATTGGCTTTTCTCAGAGTTTCGTCAGGTGAGTACTTGGGATACGGAGAGGACATGATGTGGATTGCTTCTTCCCAATCCACACACGCACGGGCGAGGGACAAGCCCGCCCGCCACAACGGCTCAGTCAGTGTCGCCGCGTTCTCCAGCACGTACTTGATCTGGGCGCAGCCGCCCTCGTCGTCCAGACTTTTCTGTGCCAGTACCTCAAAGACGGTTTCAAAGTTAGGGTCGATCTTGGCAATGCTGCTCGTGTCGTCGTCCAGACCTTTCTGAACTGAGGCAAGAACACTTGATAACGTATTATCCGGTTCTACCTGATCTAGAAATTCTTTAAACGACTCAAAGCTGTATTCCCACATCTCGTCTGTCAGCAAACCAGACTGTGCAGGCGGATCGGTCTTATAGTTCAGCGAGCCGGGGCAACGCATGATTCGCGCCCGGTCTGCCGTCACTGCCGGATCGATCTTGATATGCTTCAAGCAGAACGCCTTGAAGCGTGTGGCGTAGGGCAGCCACTCCTCTGACGGCACGTTGTCGTCAAACGGCCAGTACGCGTGTACGCCCATGCCGGAGTCCACCAGAATCGGTGGAGGCAGTTCGTTACCCTCGACAAAATTGAAGAGGTCTATGATCGCCGCGTTCTTGTCTGCGTACTTCTTAGGGCCTTCGCCTACGTCCAGATCAAGGCAGAAGCACCGGGTGAACAGTGCGTTGTCAGCTTTGCGGCTGTAGTTCTGGAACGTACTGAAGGCTACAAATACGTTTAACTGTTCCTTCTCTAACTCCTCTACGACTGTCAGTAGTTCGGTGAGTGTCTCGGCAAAGCGGTTTGTGATCCTGCCATCTACGATTCCGCTTGCACAATAAACACCCTGCGTAGGCAATACTTTCTCGTAAAATTGTTTTCTCATGGCCCGCAGAGATAAAAAAAGCGGAGTGGTAAAACCGACTCCGCTGGATGGATAACCGCAGTAACTTAGATACGCACTCCTGCAAGGTTCTCAATATAAACCTTGGCTTCTTTGTTGGATGCTACAGGCAAGATGTTTCGCTCCAGATCACCCTTGATCAGGTCCATGAAGACGCGAACATTCTTACGCCGCTGTTTACGTATCTCCTGCCCCCGGAACCAACTGTAGACCGTCATGCGCGTGGTTTCCAGTGCTACTGCAACATAGGTAGCAGGGAGTTTCGCAGCTATACATAGCCGTCCCAGTTCGATACCAAGACTCGGCTCCTCTGGCTCCTCTTGCAGAGCCAAAAGAAACTTGTCGCTATATGGCCGTGGCATAGCTGCGTCTCCTTATGCTTTCTTAGACCACTTCTTGATGATGTCAGGGACATCAGCAGAGGCAGCGGCTTCGGGTTTCTTGGACTCACGCAGGGTCGGCTCCGGTGCGGACTCCCCTGCCCCATCGTCGTACACAGGTGGTGCTTCCGGTTCAGCGACGGGAGCACGGGAGGCAGGCGCAGCCGCCTCGTCAGCCTGATAGACGTTCATCTTCACACAAGTCTCAGCCATCGGGCTTTTCGCCTGACGCTGAATCTCTGCCACATCATCCGGGTCTACCGCAGCGACCGGGGAGAACATCACCTTGGGTACAGGCGACGAAGTATCGAACTGCATCTTCGTTACCACACGCCCTGCACTTATGTTGTTACTAGCCAGCATCTGGATGTAGGGACGGAACGGCCAGCGACCGCCGTCTTCCTTGCCAAAGCAGGACGTAGCAGGCAGCACAAGCTGCATGATGTCCCCACTGATGTCGTTCGGTAGGACCACCGCCGTGCGCCACGACAGGCGGCAGGCGGAACCCGTCCCACCCTGACCGGAGCCTTTCACAGAGTGAGGGCACTTGTCGCAAGCCGCAGCCTGCGGGTTCTTCACTTCTGCGTCAGGGGTCTTGCTGTTGCTCGACCAGCACGTGGGGGAAATCTTCTCTCCCTCACGGTAGCTCTGCGCGTAGTAGGTACGGCTGGGGTCATGCGCCATCTTCACGAAGATGATGTTCATGTGCCGGTCTTCGTTCTTCCCGACTTCCTTGCCGCCCGACATCTTGCGGAACACGCCGCCCTTGATGCTGATGCGCTTGACGAAACCGCCACCGCCTGCGACTGCTGCGGTGTCCTCATCCAGACCGGTCTGGAGTGCGGCGAGGTTGCTCTGAATGGATTTGATGAGATCGTTGCTCATGGTTTTTACCTTACTGGTTGGAGGACTTGCGAACAGAAATACCGTACTCACGCATGACATTCACGCCGGGGGGCAGTCCATCTCCTTCATGCTCAGAGAGAAACTGTTTGAAGTTACCTTGGTGAATCCGCTTCTCCAGCAGTTCCACCGCCTCATGTTCAAGGACGAACTTGCGGAACCCGTCCCAATCGTTACAGAAGAACCGCTCGTTCAGCTTCCGCATGACAGTGCCATGCTGCGTCTTGATGCTGTCCGCGTTGACTTCATTACAGACTGCTAACATCAGAGCTTCAACTTCAGCCATGTCTGCCTTGAGGGCAGCGTCTTCACTCTCGTACTGCCGCAGGAGGCGTTCCCGCTCTCCGCGAATCGTCAGGTACACACCGACTAACTCTTCTACGTTTGTGTTACTCATTGTCCAACTCCTGTTTATACAAATCGACAAGTTTAAGGTGACTATCAATCTTACCCTGCAACATCTGGTAGACCTTGCGCTCGGCCTCCGATCCCTGCAAATGAACTACGGTCATCTTGTTCTGCTGCCCAACTCGGTCGATACGACCTATGCACTGCATATATGTTTCAACTGAAAGCACAGGACTCCAGAACACTATTGTGTCTGCCGCCGTCAGGGTTACCCCGTGGGAGGCTGACTGTGGCTGGATGACCAGCACACGGGGATTCTCGTCCAACTGAAATCTACTGATGACATCTGCTCTGTTCTTGGCTGTAACTGAACCACTGATCACTTCATTAGTAACTCCTTCTTTATCTAAGAACTTAGTGACAACTTCAATAGTATGGAGAAACGGGACAAATACTATAACCTTGTGGAGGGTCTCGTCCAGTACCTCTTTGAGGGCATTGAGCCTCGGAGATATGTCAAATTCCACAATATCTTTCTTGTCGGTGTAGACCGCGCCCCCCGAAATCTGCAAGAGCTTGCTCATGGCTGCGGCTGCGTTGACTGCCGATACTTGCTCACCCGCTGCTTCGATAAGCAGTTGATTTTTCAACTCTTTGTAGTACTTCTGTACCTGACCGCTCAACGGTATATCACGGGTCTGGTAGGTCACATCTGGCAGATCAAGGCACTCAGCTTTGCTGAACCGGATCGCTGGCTGCAACGCGCTGAACACCTCATCCTTAGCCGTGGACTTGGGCATCCATTTGAACCGGCTGGCTTGGATCATCACCTTGTCACGCCATGCCGTGACGAACTTCGGAACGCGCTCCGGGGAGATCATCTTGGCTAGCCCATACGCATCGACCGGGGACTGAGATGCAGGCGTGCCCGTCATCATCCATAGCCATGTCTGGGGTGTAATTAGCTTGGCTAACGTCTTCCACCGTACTGTGCTAACGGTTTTGTACGCGTTGGCTTCATCGACAATGATTAGGTCAAACTTGGCAGCGGCTATCTCTTCGCGCACCACGCCCACGCCATCGAAGTTGATGATGACGAAATCGTATGCGCTGTTAATTATCTTCGCTCGTTTATGTTTGTCGCCGTGGGCCACCGCCGCCGTGCGGTGCATCGTGGTCTTGAAGATGTCTGCCTGCCATGCGGAGAACATGATGGACAAAGGACAGATCACAAGAACACGTTTGATGAGGCCCAGCCTCATCAGGTAATCAGCAGACCAAATTGCTGCTGATGTTTTACCTGTACCAGCCTCGTTGAAACAGAACGCCCGTGGGCGTAGGGACAAGTACGCTGCCGTCTCCCTCTGGTGATCGAACGGCGTGTACATACCGGGCCAGTCGTAGTCCCGGAACATAGGCGAGGGTATTTGAGGCAGGGGCAGGGGATGAAGTGAGTCAAAGAGGCGCGTGACCTCCATCACCTCCCGGTGCCCCCAATAGACCACTAGCCCGGTCTTGGTGCCGAACTCGTTTAGCTTTTCAGCTTTCTCGACCTTCTCTAGTATCCGTGACGCCACGTGACTAGGGATAAACAGCTCTACCGCTGTGTCTTCTATAACTTTCATATACCACCTTTGACTAAAAACTTTTTGAACTAATACAGACTCTACAAACTACTTCATCGAACTGTCTTTGTTCCTCCTGAATGAACGATTCTTGCTCGGAGACTCCAGACGCAGACCGTCTGCGTTGCTGCCGCCCTTGGACAGGGCTTTCACGTGGGCAACGTCCTTACCCTTACGGGCTGACCTACCTTTCTCCTTGTCTATCTTCCGGCGAGCACGTTGGCGCTCCATCCGATCTTCGTGTTCGCCCCGCTCAAGCTGCTTCTGGTACTCGCGCTTGTAAGGACGCTTAGAGGGAGGGTATGACATGGCTACTCCTTGTGGTGTTCGCAGGAGGTGACAGGGCACCACTTACACAGTGGGGTTGGATTAGCAGGCCACGTGTTAGTGTCTAGGGCTGTACGCAGCCGTAAAAGGTTCCACGCAAAGATGTTCCACATAGACGCTATGTGATCCCGAGTGTAGGTTTCCTCGACGAAACTGTTGTGCGCTACAAACAACAGTCCAGCTTTTATCTTTGTGACTTCAGGAAAGTGTTCAAACACCATGAGAGCCATCAGCTTTAACTGATTGGTGTCCGGGTACTTCGCACTGCCCGTCTTGTAGTCAATGATGTACGCATCTGGTCCATCCACGATCAGCAAGTCAGCGATTCCACGCACCCAATACTCATCCGCGTCGAACGCGCACGGCTCCTTTGCCTCAGTCAACGCCATCTTATGCTCTGGGTATCGCGTGCCGGGAATCTCCAGTAGCGCGTCCAACATGGGCTGATACTTTTTGTAGAAGGCGGGTAGCTCCGTGCCCTCCCGCGTGTAGTCTTCCAGTGCTTTGTGTACCTCAGTGCCATACAACATCTGTTGCGTGACGCCCTTGGTAAAGTTCTGCCGGACTTTGATCTCGTTGTACTGCCGGGGGCAGTTGGCGAAATCTTTCAAACCACTGAAAGACCACTTTATCATTTACAGGTTCCGTATGAGGTGCCGTGCTTGGCTTCGCAGGCAATAGGTAAGCCTTGTGCCCACTGAGGGGTCGTGGACATACACAAGGTTACGTACTCCAGCGCATTAGTCAAGTCTTCTTCGGGCACCACGCACATAGCAGCGTCGTGAACCGTCAGCACAACTGCGTACTGCTTCTGTATCCAGAGCATCTGCTGCCCTACAACGATCCGCGCCAACGCCTGCACAATGTTCTCGACCATTGCCCCACCCCAAATGTTCTGAGGGCCTTTGCGGCTGTCGTAGATAACTTTCTCGCCGTCTCGTCTGAGCTTGTTGTACCGGATGTACAAACCGTTAGGTAACCTAACGCCTTCGGCACTGACCGTCACGATGCCGTGTAGGCCCAGCGGAATGGGCTTTGTCGCACCACTCATCATGTAGTTAAGTGCCTGATCACACTCACGCCACAGCGCCGTGATCTCGTAGTTGGCCGTGCGCCACGTGTTCACCCACTGCTTGCACTCTTCCAGTGAGGGGTCTGCCCCCGGTGGGGTTGTCTTCAGTGTGTGCTGTAACTTCGCTGCGCCAGTACCGTACCCAAGCCCAAGCCGCATGGTCTTGCCTACAAACCGCTCGACCGGATCGGCTTTAGTAATAGTGCGTCCGTAGACCTTGCTGGCGTCTTGGCAGTAGATGTCCTCCTTGCGGGCGAACGCCTGCACTACGTCATCCTGTCCAGCCCACCACGCAAGCACCCGCGCTTCGATCTGTGAAGAATCGCAGTCAACGATCACGTGCCCCGGTGGGGCCATGATGGAGTTCTTCAGCGACTTCTTTTTCTTATCCCTGCTGGGCAGGTTCTGGAAGTTCACTGAGTCCAGCCCGCTCCATCTGCCGGTATGCGCCCCGTAGTACTTCAGAGGGATAGGCAGCTTGCCTTTGTTTCGCGCACCGATGCCGATGAACCGCTCGATCCGCGACTCCTCCAGCGTGGACTTGGTGCCCAGCCGTACCGCACACAACTGCTGCACGATAGGGTCTTCGTGTTCTTGAAGGGCGATAAACCCCTCGTCGTTCTTGGCAAGCGCGTATGTCTCTTTGCCTGTAGCAGGGCTTATTTTCTTAGGCACCGTCACGCCGCGCTGCTCAAGGATCGCAGCAAACTGAGGGTTACTAGACAGTTTCTTACGCACCGCCTCCTCATCCTCGCAGCCAAGCTCCTGCATAAGCCCGGACAGTAACTCGCTTTTCTCTTCGCGTACTTGCTCAAGGCGCTCAACCAACAGCGCGTCGTCTACGTAAAGCGTAGGGCACGTGAACATCCTGATCGTCATGTCGATCAGATCAAACTCGTTTGTGGGAAAGTTATGAGACAGCTTTACAAACAACGCCAGCGTGAGTTCTACGTCGTTTATGCAGTAGTCGCCGTAGCGAGCAAGTTCTTCCGGGGAAAAGTCCTCCAGCCGCTTGCCGAACGCATTGACCACCTCCGTACCTTTTGCGCCCAGCCCGTAGCGAGAAACCA
>Ga0315902_10003976_pt1 | contig 21727 bp, 16 predicted proteins | sample LakEriMetagenome_9_FD_203523 | JGI IMG/M metagenome (GOLD analysis project Ga0315902, IMG submission 203523) | Freshwater fungal communities from buoy surface, Lake Erie, Ohio, United States - Buoy 12 MA117 | ecosystem: Environmental > Aquatic > Freshwater > Lake > Lake biofilm | place: USA... | reverse complement strand
GCCAGCCGGCTCGCCTGGTCGATCGCCCGCTTGGCGTCGAGCTCGGCCGCCTCGAAGGCGCCGCCCACCAGCGTGGATTTCAGGCCGCGCGCCACCAGCTCGTCGTGCAGCGTGCGCAGCGGCATCTGGCCCGCGCACACGATCACGGTATCGACCTCGAACAGGCGCGGCTCGCCGTTGACGGTGGTATGCAGGCCGGCGTCGTCGATGCGCAGGTATTCCACACCGCTCACCATGTTCACGCCGCGGCGCGCCAGCACCATGCGGTGCGTCCAGCCGGTGGTGCGGCCGAGGTTGCGCCCGAGGGCATCGGCCTTGCGCTGCATCAGCCAGATCTCGCGGTCGGCCTTGGCCACCTGAGGCGTCACACCGGTGACGCCGCCGCGCGGATGGTTGACGAAGTCGATGCCCCACTCGCGCGCGAAGACCTCGACGTCGAGCGCGCCCGAGGGGCCGGCGTGCGAGACGAGTTCGGCCACGTCGAAGCCGATGCCGCCGGCGCCCATGATCGCCACCCGCCTGCCGATCGGCTTGCGCCCCAGGATGGCGTCGATGTAGCCGACCACCTTGGGATGGTCGATGCCGTCGACCTCGGGGCGGCGCGGCTCGATGCCGGTGGCCACCACGACCTCGTCGAAGCCCAGTGCGGCAAGCATCGCGGCATCCACCCGCGTGTTGAGCTTGAGCTCGATGCCGTGCACCTCGATCATGCGGCGGAAGTAGCGCAGGGTCTCGCTGAACTCTTCCTTGCCGGGGATGCGCCGGGCGAGGTTGAACTGGCCGCCGATCTCGGCGCCGGCGTCGAACAGCGTGACCGCGTGGCCGCGCTCGGCGGCCACCGTGGCGTAGGCCAGACCCGCGGGGCCGGCGCCCACCACCGCCAGGCGCTTGCGGGCGCGGGTGGGCAGGTACTTGAGCAGCGTCTCGTTGCAGGCCCGCGGATTCACCAGGCAGCTGGTCTCGCGGCGCGTGAAGGTGTGATCGAGGCAGGCCTGGTTGCAGGCGATGCAGGTGTTGATCTCGTCCTCGCGGCCCTCGCGCGCCTTCTTCACGAGCTGCGAGTCGGCCAGCATGGGCCGCGCCATCGAGACCAGGTCGGCATCGCCGCGCGCGAGCACCGACTCGACCACATCGGGCATGTTGATGCGGTTGCTGGTGATCATCGGCATGGCCAGCTCGCGCCGCAGCCGCCCGGTCACCTGCGCGAAGGCCGCCCGCGGCACCATGGTGGCGATGGTGGGCACCGGCGCCTCGTGCCAGCAGAAGTGCGTGCTGATGATGTTGGCGCCGGCATCACGGATCGCCTTGCCCAGCATCACGATCTCGTCCCACGCCAGGCCGTCCTCGAGCATGTCCATCGCCGAGATGCGGAAGATCACGATGAAGTCCGGTCCGACCGCGGCGCGCACGCGGCGGATGACTTCCACCGGAAAGCGCATGCGGTTCTCGAAGGGCCCGCCCCAGCGGTCGGTGCGCAGGTTGGTCTTGTTCACCAGGAAGGTGGAGATCAGGTAGCCGGCCGAACCGATGATCTCGACGCCGTCGTAGCCCGCCTTCTGCGCGAGCGCCGCGCAGTTGGCGAAGTCGGCGATCTGCTTCTCGATGCCGGCCTCGTCGAGCTCGCGCGGCTTGTACGAGCCGATGCGCGACTTCACCGCCGAGGGCGCCACGCAGTCGGGCGTGCGCGCGAGCGGGCCCGAATGCAGGATCTGCATGCAGATCTTCACGTCGGGGTCGGCGGCGTGGACCGCCTCGGTGACGATGCGGTGCTGCTCGGCCTCCTCGGGCGTGGTCAGCTTGGAGCCCAGACCCGACTCGGTGTTGGGCGGGATGCCGCCGGTGATGATCATGCCCACGCCGCCGCGCGCGCGCTCGGCGAAGTACTCGGCCATGCGCTCGAAGCCGTTTTCGGCCTCCTCGAGGCCGGTGTGCATCGAGCCCATCAGCACCCGGTTCTTCAGCCGGGTGAAGCCGAGATCGAGCGGCGAGAACATCAGCGGATAGCGGGGGTGCGTGGTGGTGGCGTTCATGGCGGGTGGTGCGTTGCGGGCCGGAATCCGGCGACTTTAATCCAGATCGGTGCGCTCGCAGGCGCAATGCCATTCCGGGGCCTGCGCGCCTTGACCGGCGCGGGCGCCCCCCGGCACCATGAGACGAAGCCGCGGCCCGGTCGCCGCCGGCCCGCCGCGTACCGCCAAGACCCGCAATCCGACGGGTCGCCTCGGGCCTTGCCGCCCACCATCCACGGAGACGAGCATGAACGCACCTGCGCTTCGCGAGGTCAGCCTCGACGACAAGTACACCGCGCTCAGTGGCCCTGTGCTCATCAGCGGTCCGCAGGCGATCGTGCGCCTGGTGCTGCTGCAGCGCGAACTCGACCGGCGCGCCGGCCTGAACACCGGCGGCTATGTCTCGGGCTACCGGGGCTCGCCGGTGGGCGGCATCGACCTGGCGATGTGGGAGGCCCAGAAGCTGCTCCAGGCCAACCAGGTGGTGTTCGCGCCCGGCGTCAACGAGGACCTCGCCGCGACCGCGATCTGGGGCACGCAGCAGCTGCGAAGCGTCAAGGACGCCACCGTCGATGGCGTCTTCGGCCTCTGGTATGCCAAGGGCCCGGGCGTGGACCGCGCGGGCGATCCCCTCAAGCACGGCAACTACGCGGGCACGCATCCGAACGGCGGCGTGCTCGCGCTCTTCGGCGACGACCATCCCGGCAAGTCCTCGACCATCGCCCACCACAGCGAGCAGGTGATGGCCGCCCACGGCATGCCGGTGCTCTACCCGGCCAACGTCGGCGAGTTCATCCGCTTCGGTCTGCTCGGCTACGCGATGTCGCGCTACAGCGGCTGCTGGGTGGGCTTCAAGCTGGTCAACGAAACCGCCGAGCAGACCGCGACGGTGGACATCGACCTCGACGCGATGCGCATCGAGCGCCCGCCCACCGGCGAGCTGCCGGCCGAGGGCATCCACTGGCGCGGTACCTACGCGCCGGCGCAGGACGAGATCATCCTCAAGCGCCACAAGCTGCCGCTCGCACAGCGTTTCGCGCGGGCCAATGGCATCGACCGCGTCGCCCTGGGCGAGGCCGGCGCGCGCTTCGGCCTGGTCACCGCCGGCAAGGCTTTCCAGGACACGATGCAGGCACTGGCCACGCTCGGCATCGACGAGGCCCGCGCCCGCGCGCTCGGCGTGGCGGTCTACAAGGTCGGGATGATCTGGCCGCTCGAACCCGAGGGCTTCGGCGCCTTCGCGCAGGGCAAGGACGAACTGATGTTCGTCGAGGAGAAGAATCCCTTCGTCGAGCTTCAGGCCGCCACCCAGCTCTTCAACCGCGCGCAGCGCCCGCGCATCAGCGGCAAGCAGGATGTCGAGGGCACGCCGCTGCTGCCCAGCGACGTGCAGCTCGAGCCGGTCGAGGTGGCGCTGGCCATCGCCGCCCGCCTGCAGGCCGCCGGCATCTGGGACGAGGCGCTCGCCGCGCGGGTCTCGGCCACCCGCGCCTACCGCAGCGCGCTGCTCGCGGTCACCGGGGCGGGCGCGCGTCGGCTGCCCTACTTCTGCTCGGGCTGCCCGCACAACACCTCGACCAACATTCCGCAGGGCAGCGTCGCGATCTCCGGCATCGGTTGCCACGGCATGGCGATCTGGGCCAAGCCCGGCACCACGATGCTCGGCACGCAGATGGGTGGCGAGGGCATCAACTGGGTGGGCCTGCACCGCTTCACGAAGACCCCGCATGTCTTCCAGAACCTGGGCGACGGCACCTACTTCCACTCCGGCCTGCTCGCGATCCGCCAGGCGATCGCCAGTGGCGCGAACATCACCTACAAGATTCTCTTCAACGACGCGGTGGCGATGACCGGCGGCCAGCCGGTCGACGGCCAGATCACCCCGGCGGCGATCGCCCGGCAGGTGCTCGACGAGGGCGTGGGCAAGGTGGTGCTGGTGAGTGACGACCCCGCGAAGCACGGTCCCGGGCTGCCCGCCGGCGTGCAGGTGCTGCACCGCGACCGCCTCGACGCGGTGCAGCGCGAGCTGCGCGAGATTCCGGGTTGCACGGTGCTGATCTACGAGCAGACCTGCGCGGCCGAGAAGCGCCGCCGACGCAAGCGCGGCGAATTCCCCGACCCGCCCAAGCGCATGTTCATCAACCAGGACGTCTGCGAGGGCTGCGGCGACTGCTCCACGCAATCGGGCTGCGTGTCCCTCGAGCCGCTGGAGACCGAGCTCGGGCGCAAGCGGCGCATCAACCAGTCGAGCTGCAACAAGGACTACAGCTGCGTGAAGGGCTTCTGCCCGAGCTTCGTCACGGTGCACGACGCCGCGCCCCGGCGTCGCCAGGGCGCGCTGAACGACGATACCGTGTTCGCCGGCCTGCCCGAGCCGGCGCGTGCCGCCGTGGCCGGCGGGGTGCACGGCACGATGATCGCCGGCATCGGCGGCACCGGGGTCATCACCGTGGGCGCGGTCCTGGCGATGGCTGCGCATCTGGAGGGCGGTGCGGCCTCGGCCTACGACATGACCGGGCTGTCGCAGAAGAACGGCGCGGTCTACAGCCACCTCAAGCTCGCGACCGGCGGGGCCCTGCTGCACAGCCAGCGCATCGGCCTGGGCGAGGCCGCCCTGGTGCTCGGCTTCGACATGGTGGCGGCGCTCGGCGACGAGTCGTACCGCACCGTCGCCGGTGCCACACGCTTCCTGGGCAACGACCGTGTCCAGCCGACCGCGGCCCTCAACTTCGATCCCGACGACCGCGTCGACACCGGCCTGCTGGTGCGCAAGCTTCGCGAGAAGCTGGCCGACGACCAGATGGCTTTCGTCGATGCCACCGGCATCGCGCTGGCGCTGATGGGCGACACCATCGCCTCGAACATGCTGATGGTGGGCGTGGCGGCGCAACGCGGCTGGCTGCCGGTGGGCGTCGCTGCCATCGAGCGGGCGATCGAGCTCAACGGCGTGCAGGTGCCCTTCAACCTGCGCGCCTTCCGGCTGGGCCGGTTGTGGGCCCACGACCCCGACGCGGTGCTGCGCATGCTCGCCGCCGCGGGCGCGATGCCGGCGCCCTCGCAGGCGCCCGAGCAGCCCTCGTTCGAGGCGCTGGTGACCGACCGCCGCGCGCGGCTGGTTGCCTATCAGGACGAGGCCTATGCGGCGCGCTACGCGGCCTTCGTCGAGAAGGTGGCCGCGACCGAGCGCCGCCTCGGCGCGGCGGCCGAGGGCCTGCCGCTGTCCAGCGCGGTCGCGCGCGGCCTGCACAAGCTGATGGCCTACAAGGATGAGTACGAGGTGGCGCGCCTGTACAGCGACCCGGCGTTTCTGGCGCGCCTGGGCGCGCAGTTCGAGGGCTCACCGCGCCTGGGTTTCAACCTGGCCCCGCCCTTGCTCGCGCGGCGCGACCCGGAGACCGGGCGGCTGGTCAAGCGCGAGTACGGGTCGTGGATGCTGGGGGCGATGCGCGTGCTGGCGAAGCTGAAGTTCCTGCGCGGTGGCGCGCTCGACGTCTTCGGTCGCACCGATGAGCGGCGCATGGAGCGCGCCCTGATCGGCGAGTACATGGGGCTGGTCGAGCGTGTGCTCGCGCGCCTGTCGGCAGAGCGCCTGAACGAGGCCGTGGCGATTGTCAGTTCGATCGACCAGATCCGCGGCTTCGGTCATGTGAAGCACGCCAACGTCGAGAAGGTGCGTCAGGCTCAGGCGCAGGCCATCGCCCGCTACGAAGGCAGTGGCGCGCCGGTGGCGATCGTGCGCGAGATCCGCCGGGCCGCCTAGCCGGGCGTGACCCGTCGGGCCCTCGCGGCAAGGCGTCGGGCCCTGCCGTGAGGCGTCGTGTCTAGCGCCCCTGCGAGCGCAGCCGCCACAGTGGATGGGTGCTCATCACCCCGATCGTGGTCAGCGCCACGCCCGCGATCGGGATCAGCACGGCCGCGCGCACGCCGATCGCGCCGATTGCCAGCCCCATCAGCAGCGAGCCGATCGGCGCGCCGCCGGCGCTCGCCACCGAGAAGGCCGCCATCACGCGAGACCGGTGGCTGGCTGGCGCGTTCTCCTGCAGGATGGTGCGCGACATCGTCATGGCCAGCCCGCCGCACATGCCCCAGACGAAGATGCACGCGTCGAAGGCCCACAGGCCGATGGGCGTGGCGATCGGGGTGAGCGCGAGGCAGCCACCGAACTGCGACAGGCACAGGGCCCGGCCGGGCACCGCGACGCCTCCGCGGCGCATCAGCAGCGCGACGCTGACCAGCGTGCCGAGCCCGAAAGCCACCAGCGCGATGGCGATGTCCGGCGCGCCGCCGCCATGCAGGTCGCGTACCGCGAGCGGGATCAGCACCACCATCACGCCGGCGAAGAAAACGCCCATGCCGACCAGCAGCAGGAACGTGGCGCGGATCGTGCGGTCGCGGAACAGCAGCGCGAAGCCGCCGGCGATCTCGCGCGCCATCGAGGCCCGTGCGCCGGACGGCGCGGGTGAGGGTGCCGGCGGCAGCCGCCAGGCGGCATGCACGCCCACGGCGAGCATCACGGTCTGCGCCAGCAGGATCGAGATCGGCCCCCAGTCGGCGGCGCGACCGGCGAGCAGCTGGCCGAGCATCTGCGTGCCGAACTGCACCCCGATGGCCACGGTGACCATGCGCTGTACCTGACCGCCGGCCACACGATTCAGCAGACCATCGCGCGCCGGCATCGCGAAGGCGCTCACCACGCCCCAGGCGAGCGCATAGCCCAGCACCATCGCCTCGCTCAGCGCGTCGAGCGCGAGCGCCGCGGCCAGGGCGAGCGGCATCACCATCGCCACCAGCTGCGCGCCGATCAGCACGCGGCGCGCATCGACCCGGTCGGCGAGCCAGCCGCCGACCATCAGCAGCAGCAGGGCCGGCAGCTGGCCGAGCATCTGCGTGACGCCGAAGCGCTCGGCCGGCTGCCCGAGTTCGATGGCGAGCAGCCAGGCGAGCATCACCGACTGGATGCCGGCCGGCGCCATGAAGGCGGCCACGCTGGTGTGGTACCAGCGCGCTGCCGAAGCGCCGGTGTGGCTGGTTGGTGCGCTCATCGGCGCTCGCAGAGATGGTCACCAGCCCCAGGATTCATGACTTTGTTCTCATCGATATCGCCGGCCGGCCCGGCAGGGACCCGTTCGTCGCCCCACGGTCTGCCGTTCGGCGGGGCTGCGGCTACACTGACCGTCTGCTTCATCAGCCGGTCTGCCACGCCATGGACGAACAGAATACCCCCGCCGCCGAACAGACCATCGCTGGCATCGAACGCCGACAGTTCGAGCGCAAGGTGCTGCGCACCCCGGCGCTGATGGCCATGCCCGGCCAGCGGCCGGTCGAGATCCTCACACTCGACATCTCGGTGGGCGGTCTCGGCATTCTGTGCCCCACCAACCCCACGCCGGGTACCCCCTGCAAGATCCGCATGAACCTTCCGATTTCGCTCAGCGAGCGTCAGCTGATCGATTTCGAGGGCAAGGTCACCCACAGCGTGTTCGTGAGCAAGCAGGGCTCGTTCAAGATCGGCGTGCAGTTCGTCGACCTGCCCGACGACAAGCGCGCCAGGATCCAGCGCTTCGTGGCCAGCTGAGGCCCGATCTACTCCGTGAAGACATCCTCGCGCTTGCGACGGATCGAGGGCAGCAGCACGATCACCAGCAGCAGCGCCGCCACCGCCAGCAGCGAAGCGCTCAACGGGCGCTCCACGAAGACCATCGGATCGCCCTGGGCGTAGCGCATCGCGCGGCGCAGGTTCTCCTCCATCAGCGGACCCAGCACGAAGCCCAGCAGCAGCGGCGTGGGCTCGAAACCGAATTTCAGCAGCATGTAGCCCATCAGGCCGAAGCCCGCGGCCATCATCACCTCGAAGGTCGAGTTGTTCAGCGTGTACACGCCGATGCAGCAGAACAGCACGATCGCCGGGAACATCAGCCGGTAGGGCACCCGCAGCAGCGACACCCACATGCCGATCATCGGCAGGTTGATGACCACGAGCATCAGGTTGCCCACCCACATGCTGGCGATCATTCCCCAGAAGAGTTCCGGGCGCTTGGTCATGACCTCGGGGCCGGGCTCGATGCCCTGGATGATCATCGCCCCCACCATCAGTGCCATCACGGCGTTCGACGGGATGCCCAGCGTGAGCATCGGGATGAACGAGGTCTGCGCCGCGGCGTTGTTGGCCGACTCGGGGCCGGCCACGCCCTCGAGCGCGCCCTTGCCGAAGCGCGAGGGGTCCTTCGCGATCTTCTTCTCGAGGGTGTAGGCGGCAAAGGAGGCCAGCACCGCGCCGCCGCCGGGCAGCAGGCCCATCAGCGATCCCAGCCCGGTGCCGCGCAACACCGACGGCGCGGCTTCGCGCAGCAGCCCCTTGCGTGGCCACAGGCCGGTGACACGCGTGTTGACCAGCGTGCGGTCCGCCTCTGGCGCATCGAGATTGCGCAGGATCTCGGCGATGCCGAACAGGCCCATGGCCAGCGCGACGAAGCTCAGTCCGTCCGACAACTCGCCGACGCCGAAGGTGTAGCGCATCGCGCCGGTATCGACGTCGGTGCCGATCAGGCCGAGAAAGAGCCCGAAGAAGATCATCGCGAACGACTTCAGCACCGAGCCTCGCGCCATCACGACCGCCGCCACCAGGCCGAGCACCATCAGCGAGAAGTACTCGGCCGGGCCGAACTTCTGGGCAATGCCCGCCAGCGGCGGGCCGCCGGCCGCGATCAGCAGGGTGCCCACGCAGCCCGCGAAGAAGGAGCCGAGGGCGGCGATGGCGAGCGCATCGCCCGCTCGCCCCTGGCGGGCCATCTGATGACCGTCGAGCGTGGTGACGATGGATGAAGCCTCGCCGGGCAGGTTGACCAGGATCGCGGTGGTCGAGCCGCCGTACTGGCAGCCATAGTAGATGCCGGCCAGCATGATCAGCGCGCTGGTCGGCTCGAGCTTGAACGTGATCGGCAGCAGCAGCGCGATGGTGGTGACCGGGCCGATGCCAGGCAGCACGCCGATCAGCGTGCCCAGCAGTACGCCCACCAGGCAGTACGCGATGTTCTGAAACGTGAGCGCGACGCCGAAGCCCAGCGCGAGATTGCCAAGTAGCTCGTTCATGGCAGCACCCGCAGCGGGAGTTGCAGCGCGAAGGCAAACAGCAGGCAGGCGAAGCCTGCCATGCAGCAGGCCAGCAGGCCGATCTCGCGCATGCGCGCACGATCACCGGCCATGGCGGCAATCGCCACCGCGAGCAGCGAGGCGATGAACAGGCCGAGCCGCTCGACCGTCAGGCCGAATACCACCATCGCGCCGAGAACGAGCACCAGGCGTCGCAGGTTCCAGCGCTCGAGCGGGGTGCCGGCCCGAAGCACGCCGAGGATTGCCAGCACCAGCCCGAAGCCGCCCAGGATCCATGACAGCAGCATCGGCGCATAACCCGGACCCATGCGGTAGGCTGTGCCGACCTTCAGGTCCTGGCCCAGCCAGCTGCCGAGCAGGCCGCAGACGAGCAGGAAAAGCCCGGCCGCGATATCGGTACCGCTCCCCGGGAACTGGCGCGCCGGGGTGCCCTTTCCTCGCCCCGATCCGGACCCCTTGTCGACCTCGGCTGCCTGCATTCGCTGCTCCTGTCGTTGCTCCGGTGCCGATCCCGGAATGGCGCGCAATCCGCTGTCGTCCACCTGACGCTAGGATCGAAACGCGACGCAGTGTCGCAGCAAATCGAGCATCACCCGCCTGGTGGTGCCGCAATTCGAAATCAGGGGGACATGGCCATGACGATCAGTTTCGGACGGAGAAAGGCGCTTGCGATTGCCGGTGGTGCGGTTGTTGCGGCCGCAACCAGTCGGCCTTCGCTGGCGCAGCAGCTGCCCAGCGGGACGATCCGGATGCTGGTTGGCTTTCCCGCGGGTGGGGGCTCCGACGTGATGGCGCGCATCATCGTCGAGAAGCTCAAGGAGAAGACCGGCCTGAACGTGATCGTCGACAACCGCCCGGGCAACAGCGGCAACCTCGCCTGCGAAATGCTCAAGGGCGGTCCGGCCGACGGTTCGATGCTCATGTTCGGGACCAGCGCGACCACCGTCGCCCAGCGCGTCACCCGCAAACAGCTTCAGTACGATGTCGAGAAGGATCTGGTCACCATCGGGCTGGCCGGCACGGTGTCGGTCGCCTGCGTCGTGTCCTCCAAGATCGGCGTCAAGACCTTCCCGGAATTCGTCGAGTGGCTCAAGAAGAACCCGAAGCATCAGAATTTCGGCACCACGGCGATGGGCAGCATGACCCACTTCTTCGGTGTGATGCTCGGCAAGGAACTCGGCATTCCGCTCGAGCCTATCGCCTACAAGGGCGCCGGGCCGCTCATCGCCGATGTCACGGCCGGCCATGCGACCGCGGGCTGCGGCGGCGTATCGGACTTCCTCACGCATCACCGCGCCGACAAGATGCGGATCATCCTGATCTCCTCGCCCAAGCGCGTGAGCTCGGCGCCCGAGTTGCCCACCATCGCCGAGCTTGGCTATCCGAAACTCAACTACGAGGGCTTCTACGGCTTCTATGGCCCCTCGAAGATGAGCCCGGCCCTCGTGAATGCCTGGAACCGGGAACTTCGCGCGGTGCTCGAACTGCCGGAGACCCGGCAACGCCTGCAGGGTGTGGGTCTCGAGGTCCAGACCTCCACGCCGCAGGAACTCTTCACCCGCCAGGCGAACCTGACCACCTACATGACGTCGCTCATGAAGGCCGCCGGCTACGAGCCGGAGTGATCGCGCCTCGATGACGAGCGCGGCGCGGCGGGCGATGCCACGCGTCACCCGCCCGCGCGCGCTCACGGCGCTGATGTGCGCCTACCTCGGCCTCACGGTGCTGGGGTTTCACGGCGTTGCGGCGCTGCTGCCCGGGTTCATGGACCTGTGGCACCTGAGCGAGACCGAGGCGGGCTGGCTGCTCGGCGTGATGTCGCTGTGCTCGTTGCTCGCCTCGCCTGCGATCGCGCTTACCGACCGCATCGACACCCGCTGGCTGATGCTCGCCGGTACCGGCTTCAACATCGTCGGCTATGCCGGCTTCGGCCTGTACGCCGACGGGCTGGTCTCGGCGATGTTCTTCCGCGGGCTGGTGGGCGTGGGCTACGTGCTCACCTACATGCCCGGCATCAAGGCGATGGCCGACCGGCTCGCGCCCGGCGAGCAGGCGCAGGCCACCGCCACCTACGTGTCGAGCTTCTCGATCTGCTCGAGCCTGTCGGTGGCGGTCACCGGGCTGGTGGCCGGCTGGGCGGGCTGGCGCTGGGCCTTCGCGGTACCAGTGGCAAGCAACCTGCTCGCAGCGGCGATCGTGCTCTTTCTGCTGGCCCCGGCCAGGCCGGCGGGGGCGGGTGCGGCGCGCGCGCCAGGAGCCGGGCTGTTCGGCTGGCGTGCCGTCACCGGCAACCGCGCCTCCATGGGCTACGTGGCGGGCGGCTTCTCGCACACGGTGGAGCTGCTGGCCATGCGCGGCTGGACGGTGGCCTTCCTCGCCTTCGCGGTATCGCTGCACCCGGGCGCGGCCCCGGCCTGGAACCTGTCGCTGGTGGCCACGGCGCTGATCCTGCTGGGCGTGCCCAGCGGCATGGTGGGCGGGGCGATCGGCGCGCGCTTCGGCCTGGCGCGCACCTCGGTGGTGGTGATGGTGCTGTCGGCGCTGGTGGCGATGGGCGTGGGTTTTTCGGCCGCCCTGCCCTTCTGGGTGTTCTTCCTGGGGCCGCTGCTGCTGCACAACATCCTGGTGCTGGCCGACAGCGGCACGCTGTCGGCCGGGATGATGGGCAGCGCCGACCCGGCGCGCCGCGGCGCCACGGTGGCCTTCTACACCATGGTGGCCTCGGTGGGCTCCTTCGTGGGGCCGGTGCTGCTCGGCACGGTGCTCGATGCCGCGGGCGGGCGCGCGTCGCTGCTGGCCTGGGGGCTGGCCTTCGGCAGTGTCGGCCTCATCGGACTGGCGGCAGCCTTCACGCTGCACCGTCTGGCGGGCGGGCCTGGGTCGCGCTGAGCCAGTGCTCGACGAAGCCCGCGAGGTCGTCGTGGATCGAGCGCGCGAGTGCCAGATCGGGCCCGGTGTTGGGGCTGCGGTTGGGGCCGCCACGGATCAGCGCCGTGTGTACCGAGGCGGGCAGCGCGCGCAGGAAGGGCAGGAAATCGTCGGCGAAGGCCAGCGGCTGCAGCTCGGCGATGGCGTCGGCCTTGGGGCTGCGCTCGCCGGGCGCGTTGCCGGTGGCGATCACCCGCCTGATCGGAAAGCCCAGGTCGCGCAGGTTGCGCAGCCGCGCCCGCTCGAAGCGCTTCTCGAGGGCGCTCACGCAGACGAGTTCGTAACCGGCCGCGGCCAGCCGTTCGCAGGCGGCCACCGCGCCGGGCATCGCCGGCACCGTCGACCAGAAGCGCGCATCGAAGTGGCTCAGGAAGTGCTCCAGGCGATCGGGCTCGAGCCGGCCGGTGCGATAGCGGTGATGCGGCCAGTAGGCGAGCGGATCATGCTCGTGCGGCGCCTCGCCGAAGGCGCGCTCCCAGGCGCGCGCGTAGCCGCGATGGAAATCGAGCAGCACGCCGTCGGCGTCGAGCGCGATCAGGGGTCGGGTCTTCATCGGCCGCACTGTAGCGCGCGGCACGGCCTGGCACGGCCCGGGCGACGCGAGGCGCGGAATCGGCGCAGAATCGCGGCTCCCCGGCGCCGATGCCCGGCCGACGCACGCGTCGGTCACGAGCTGCGCTGCGTGCCACCCCGACCGACCCCGGAGCCCACCATGATCCGTTTTTACTACAACGCCGCGCCCAACCCGATGAAGGTGGCGCTGCTGCTCGAGGAACTCGGCCTGCCCTACGAGCCGGTGCCGGTGGATACCCGGCGCGGCCAGCAGTTCTCGCCCGATTTCCTCAAGATCAACCCGAATGCCAAGGTGCCGGCGCTGGTCGATGGCGAGGCCGTGATCTTCGACAGCAACGCCATCCTGCTCTACCTGGCCGATGCCCAGGGCCGCTTCGTGCCGCCGGTGAGCGACGCGCCGGCGCGCGGGCGCATGCTGTCGTGGCTGATGTTCGTGGCCAGCGGCATCGGGCCCTTCTCGGGCCAGGCGGTGCACTTTCGCAACGTGGCACCCGAACCCAAGGAGTACGCGCTCAACCGCTACGACTACGAGGCGCACCGCCACTGGCAGCTCCTCGAGGACCGGCTCGCCGCCCACCGCTACATGCTCGGCGACACCTACGGCATCGTCGACATGGCGGTCTGGGGCTGGGCGCGGCTGCTGCCGATCGTGATGGGCGGCGAGCAGCCCTGGGCACGCTACCCCTCGGTGCGCCGCCTGCTCGACGAGGTGAACGCGCGCCCGGCCGCGCAGCGCGCCGAGAAGCTGCGCACCGCGCACGCCTTCAAGACCGAGAACGACGACGAGGCGCGTCGCTTCATGTTCCCGCAGAACGAGCGCCTGAAGACCGGCGCCTGAACCCCCTCACCCCAGTTTCCAGGAGACGCGAACCATGGATCTCGGACTCGCAGGCAAGGTCGCCATCATCACCGGCGGCACCCAGGGCATCGGTCGTGCCACCGCCGAGCGGCTGGCCGCCGAAGGCGCGCGCGTGGTGGTCGTCGCGCGCGGCCAGGCGCGGCTCGACGAGGTGGCCGCCGGCATCCGCGCCGCCGGCGGCGCGGTGCACACCGTGTCGGCCGATGTGGCGCAGCCCGGCGAGGCGGCACGCATCGTCGCCGAGGCGCTGCGCGCCTTCGGCGGCATCGACATCGTGGTCAACAACGCCGGCACCTCGGCCACCGGCGCCTTCGAGTCGGTGACCGACGAGGCCTGGCAGGCCGACTTCGATCTCAAGCTCTTCGCGGCGGTGCGGCTCGTGCGCGAAGCGATCCCTCACATCCGCAGCCGCGGCGGCGGCCGGATCGTCAACGTCACCAACATCGGCGCCAAGGCGCCGGGGGCGCGCACCATGCCCACGACCGTGACGCGCGCTGCCGGTCAGGCCATGACCAAGGCGCTCTCCAAGGAGTACGCGGCCGACAACATCCTGGTCAATTCGGTGTGCATCGGCCTGGTGCGGGCCGGCCAGCACGAGACCAAGGCGAAGGCGGCCGGCGTCGACCTCGAGACCCACTACGCCAATCTGGGCAAGACCGTGCCGCTGGGCCGCGTCGGGCGCGCCGACGAGGCCGCCAGCGTGATCACCTTCCTGGTGTCCGACATGGCGAGCTTCGTCACCGGCTCGAGCATCAACATCGACGGCGGCGCGTCGGCGGTGTTCTGACGCTCAGCCCAGCGCCGCGCAGACCGCCCGCTTCATGTCGAACGAGAACGGGTGCCAGAAGGCGATGTCGCGCTGGGCCATCACGATGCCGGCGATGTTGCGGCGCGGGTTGATCCACCAGTGGGTGCCGGCCATGCCGCCCCACTGGAACTCGTCGACCGAATCCGGCGGATCGCCCGGCGCCTCGGCGAGCGTGACCGCGCCGCCCAGGCCGTAGCCCTTGCCCGCAATGGGCCCCGGAAAGCCGGCGTACACGCCCTCGGGCAGGTGGTTGCGCATCATCTCGGCCAGCGTCGCCGGGCGCAGCAGCGCAGGTCCGCCGGGCATCAGGCTGCGGATCAGGGCGATGGTGTCGGGCAGGCTCGACACCAGGCCGCCGCCGCCCGACAGCCACGGCACCGGTTGCAGGTAGGCGCCGGGCCAGGGCACGTCGTCCAGGCGGGTGAGCCCCGGCTTGAGCGGCCGGCTCAGGCTCGCGCCGCGGTAGTGGGCCACCAGCCGAGCGGCGCCGCCCTCGGGCACCACGAAGCCGGTGTCGCGCATGCCCAGCGGCTCGAAGATGCGCTCGCGCAGGAAGACGTCGAAGGCCTGGCCCGAGAGCACCTCGACCAGCCGGCCGAGCACGTCGCTCGCAATGGAGTAGGCCCAGCCTTCGCCGGGGTGGAAGTAGAGCGGCAGGTCCTCCAGGCGATCCATCATCACCGACAGCGGCGTGAGGTGGTCGCGCACGTTGCGGTCGATGAAGGCCTGGTAGAGCAGCGTGCCCGGGTCGAGCAGGCCGTAGCCCAGGCCCGAGGCGTGGCTGAGCAGCTGGCGCAGCGTGATCGGCCGGCGCGCGGGCTCGGTGTCGGCAAGCGACGTGGCGCCGGGGCGCAGCACGCGCCGGCGCGCGAGCTGGGGCAGCACCCCGTCGATGGGCTCGTCCAGGCCGATGCGGCCCTCGTCGACGAACAGCAGCGCCGCGCACGAGGCGATCAGCTTGGTGCTCGAGTACATCCGGAAGAGGTGGTCGGGGCGCATCGGCTCGCGCCGCTCGCGGTCGGCCCAGCCGGCGCAGTGGGTGTCGACCACGTTGGATCCCACGAGCACCGCCGAGGAGACGCCGGCGAGCAGCTCGCCATCGACCGTGGCCTGCATGACGGCGTGCAGGGCCGAGAAGTCGGGTTGCGGCTGGCGGCGCGCGCCGGATGCGGCGCCCGGGTTCGTCGAAGGGGGGTTCGTGCTCATGCCGACTCCGCGCCGAGGTTGCGGCTGATGATGTCCTTGAGGACCTCCGAGGCGCCGCCGGCGATGCGCGACACCCGCGCGTCGACCCATGCCCGGCCGATGCCGTACTCGGCGCTGTAGCCGTAGCCGCCGTGCAGCTGCAGGAACTCGTCGAGAAAGCGCCCCATGGTCTCGGTGGTCACCAGCTTGGCCATCGCCGCCTTCTCGCTGCTGATGCCCCCGGCCATGTGCTCGGCGGCGCAGGCATCGACGAAGGTGCGCAGCATCGTGATGTAGGCCTTGGCCTCGGCGAGCTTGAACTTGGTGTTCTGGAAACCGATGATGGGGTTGCCGAAGACCTTGCGATCGGTGGTGTAGCGGATGGTCGCCTCGAGCTGCGTCTCGAGCGTGGCGGCCGAGCGCATCGCGATCACCAGCCGCTCCTGCGGCAGCTGCTCCATCAGGTACACGAAGCCGCGGCCCTCCTCGCCCACCAGGTTGCCGGCGGGCACCCGCACCTCGTCGAAGAAGAGCTCGGCGGTGTCCTGGGCCTTCAGGCCGATCTTGTCCATCGGCTGGCTGCGGGTGAAGCCCGGCGTGCCCTCCTCGACCGCGATCAGCGACACGCCGCGCGCGCCGGCGGCCGGGTCGGTCTTGCAGGCCACCAGGACCACGCCGCAGTTGTAGCCGTTGGTGATCCAGACCTTCTGGCCCTTGATCACCCATTCGTCGCCATCGCGCACCGCCGTGGTCCGGATGCTCTTGAGATCGCTGCCGGTGCCCGGCTCGGTCATGCCGATCGAGCCGATGATCTCGCCGGCGCACAGCCGCGGCAGCAGCCGCTGCTTCAGGGCCTCGCTGCCGTAGTGCAGCAGGTAGGGAGAGACCATGTCGGAGTGGACCGGCATGCCCAGGTTGGCGCCCACGCGCACCATCTCCTCGGTGACGATGCAGGCGTGCAGGAAGTCGCCGCCGGGCCCGCCGTACTCGGTGGGGATGGTGGTGCACAGCACGCCGTTGGCGCCGGCCTTGCGCCAGAACTCGCGCGGGCTGTGGCCGGTCTTCTCCCACTCGCGGTAGTGGGGCGCGATCTCGCGCTCGCAGAAGCGGCGCACCTGCTCGCGGAAGAGTTCGTGCTCGGGACTGAAGAGTTTGCGCATGCGGGGCCTCGTGGTGTGCCGGGCGATGATAGGCGAGGGCGCGCGGGCACGCCTCGCGCGGGGTGCCTCGGGCGGACCGGTGTGTCATCGGCCGGAGCCGGGCATCGGCTATGCTGACCCTCCCATGAGACCGCGCCATCCCGAAACCCACCGCACCGAGCGCATCGGCTGGCTGCGCGCGTCGGTGCTCGGGGCCAATGACGGCATCGTCTCCACCGCCAGCCTGGTGCTCGGCGTGGCCGCCGCGCAGGCCGACCGTGGGGACATCCTGGCGGCGGGCGTGGCTGCCCTGGTCGCTGGTGCGATGTCGATGGCCGCCGGCGAGTACGTCTCGGTGCACTCGCAGGCTGACGCCGAGCGGGCCGACCTGGCCCGCGAGCGCGCCGAGCTGGCGAACGACGGCGCGGGGGAGCTGCGTGAGCTCACCGGCATCTACGTCGCTCGCGGCCTCGATCCCGAGCTTGCGCGGCGGGTGGCCGAGCAGCTCATGGCGCACGACCCGCTCGGCGCGCACGCCCGCGATGAGCTCGGCATCACCGACACCACGGCCGCGCAACCGCTGCAGGCCGCGCTGGCCTCGGCGGCCAGCTTTGCCGCCGGCGCGCTGCTGCCGCTGGCGGTGGCGGCGGCCGTGCCGCGCGAGGCGCTGGGCGTGGCGGTGGCGGGCTCGGCCCTGGTCTTCCTGGCCCTCCTCGGCGGGCTGTCGGCCCGCGCGGGCGGTGCGCCGGTGGCGCGTGCCAGCGCGCGCGTCACGCTGTGGGGTGCGCTCGCGATGGGCGTAACCGCCGCCATCGGCGCGATGGTCGGCACGGTCGTCTGACCCTCCGGAGAACCCCGTGAGCCGCTTCTTCGATCCCCTCGTCGGCCAGCCCAACCGGTCCGCCAACCCGAGCCTCGAGTCCCTGATCGCCAACCCGGCGCGGCGCACCCTGATGCGCGGGGCCACCGTGGCGTCGCTCGCCTCGGTGCTCGCGCTCGAGGGCTGCTCGGTACTCGGGCTGTCCTCGGGCCCGCTGCTGGGCTTTCAGGGCATTCCGGTCTCGGCCGACGATGCCGTGAAGGTGCCCGAGTGCTACCGCGCCGATGTGGTCGTGGCCTGGGGCGACCCGATCGGCGATGCGCGCGGCATGCCGGCCTTCCAGTGGAACGCCGGCAACAGCGCCGCCGAGCAGGAACTGCAGTCGGGCACCCACCACGACGGCATGCACTACTTCCCGCTGCCCGCGGGCTCGACCAACTCGACCCACGGGCTGCTGGTCATGAACCACGAGTACCCCGACCACGGCGGGATGTTTCCCGACGGCACGGCCGGCTGGTCGCTCGAGAAGGTGCGCAAGTCGCAGGCGGCGCTGGGCTGTTCGGTGCAGGAGATCCGGCTGGTCGATGGCCGCTGGCAGATGGTGCGGCCCTCCACCTACGCCCGCCGCATCCATGCCAATACCCCGATGCGCATCGGCGGGCCCGCGGCCGGCCACCCGATGATGCGCACCGCCGCCAGCCCCGACGGCCGCCAGGCCTTCGGCACCTTCAACAACTGCGCCAATGGCTACACGCCCTGGGGTACCTACCTCAGCTGCGAGGAGAACGTCAGCTTCCACTTCCGGGCGCCGAAGGAAGCCACGGCCATGGAGGAGCGCTACGAGCTCAGCCCGAAGGTGCGGTTCTCGTTTCGCTGGGGCGAGGTCGACCCCCGTTTCGACCTCAACCGCAACCGCAACGAGGGCAACCACGTCGGCTGGGTGGTCGAGTTCGATCCCTACGACCCGGCCTCGGTGCCGGTCAAGCGCACCGCGCTCGGCCGCTTCTCGCACGAGGGTGCCACGGTCACGGTCTGCAAGGATGGCCGCATCGCGGTGTATTCGGGCGACGACCGTGGCTTCGAGTACCTCTACAAGTTCGTGAGCAGCCGGCCCTGGAACCCCACCGACCGCGCCGCCAACCGCGACCTGCTCGACGACGGCACGCTCTATGTGGCGCGCTGCCTGGCCGACGGCCGCGGCGAGTGGGTCGAGCTCGCGCACGGCGCTAACGGCCTGACCGCCGAGGCCGGCTTCGACTCGCAGGCCGCGGTCGTCATGTACGCGCGCGCCGCCGGCGACCGGGTAGGCGCCACGAAGATGGACCGGCCCGAGTGGATCGCGCGGCACCCGCGCACCGGCGACCTCTACGTCACGCTGACCAACAACGCCTCGCGCGGTCGCGACGGCCGGGAGGGCCCCAACCCGGCCAACCCGCGCGCGCCCAACCGCCATGGGCACATCATGCGCTGGGCCGAAGACGGCGGCGATCACGCGGCCACGCGCTTTCGCTGGGAGACCTTCATCCTGGCGGGCGATCCCGAGCACGAGAATCCGGCGCTGCGCGGCGACATCCGCGGCGACCTCTTCGCTTCGCCCGACGGCCTTTTCATCGACCCGCGCGGCGTGATGTGGGTGCAGACCGATGTCTCGCCGAGCGCACTGCTGAAGGACGATCACGCGATCTACGGCAACAATCAGGTGGTTGCGGTCGACCCGGCCACCCGCGAGGCGCGCCGCTTCATGACCGGGCCGCGCGGCTGCGAGCTCACCGGTGGCTGCATGACCCCCGACGGCCGCACGCTGTTCGTGAACGTGCAGCATCCCGGCGAGGCCGGCGCGCTGGGTACCGACCCGGCCAATCCGCGGCGCGTGTCGAACTGGCCCGACTACCGCCCCGACGGGCGGCCGCGTTCAGGCACGGTGGCGGTGCGCCGCCTGGACGGCGGGGTGGTGGGCACCTGAGCGGGTCGGGGTCGGCGCCGCAGGCAGCCACCCCGCGCTCAGATCGGCGGCGCGGGGCGCCGCGCGAAGGCGAAGAGCAGCGACCCGGCCCCCGCGAGGAGCGCGAGCACGGTGAAGCCGGCACGGTAGTCGCCGGTGGCGTCACCGAGCACGCCGGCCACCATCGGACCGCCGATCTGGCCGATGGCGATGATCAGTGACGACAGCCCCAGGATCATGCCGATCGAGCGGCGGCCGAAGTAGTCGGCACGGATCGCCTGCATGAAGGGTCCGCGAACACCCCACGCCAGCCCGTGCAGCACCGCGAAGGCGGTGAGCATCAGCGGTCCGGTCGCGAAGGTGAGCATCAGCAGGCCGACCGCGTGCATCAGCATGCAGGCCGCGCACATCCAGCGCTTGCTGTAGCGGTCGCCTACCGCGCCGCCGAGCAGCACGCCGCCGACCTGGAAGGCGGTCATGATCATGATGAAGAGCGAAGCCTGCGCCACCGAGTAGTCCAGCGACTGGCGCATGTGATTGATCGCGTGCACGTTGACCGCAGTGACCACGAAGAGCGCGAAGCCGTGGCCGAGCGCGAGCAGCCAGAAGGCGCTGGTGCGCAGCGCCTGGCGGGCGGTGAACTCGCGCTGCGTGCCGGCCTCGGGGTGCAGGTCGGTGGCCTCGCCGGGTGCGGGCGGGGGCAGACCGTCGAGGGTCTCGCCGATGTCCTCCGGGCGGCGCTTGAAGAGGCGGGCGAGCGGCCAGCCCAGGGCGATCATCAGCACGCCCGAGCCGAAGGCCGTGGCCCGCCAGCCAAACTGCTGCATCGACCAGGCCACCAGCGGCACCAGGATGCCGCCGACCGCGAGACCGAGCCCCGATATCGACAGCGCGCGTGCGCGCTTGCGCTCGAACCAGTGGATCAGCGCGATGTTCAGCGGGAAGTAGCCCGACAGGCTCGAGCCGAGCGCGATCACCAGCACCGAGGCGTACAGGCCGGCCAGCGTCTCGATCTGGCTGAACATCATCAGGCCGACCCCGAAGGTGATGATGCCAGCCCGGATCATGTTTTGAGGGCCGAAACGATCGATCAGCCAGCCCATGGCCGGGCCGATGATCGCGGTTTCGGCCGACTGCATCGCCGAGGCCGCCGAGAGCGAGGTCTTGCTCCAGCCCTTCTGCTCGATGAGGATGGCGAAGTAGGCGCCAAAGGACTGGTGCAGCAGTGCCGCGTGCAGCATCTGGATGCCGGCGGCGGAGCCGGCCATTTTCCAGCCGTGGAAGATCTTCATGCGGTGCTTTGCCTGCGGAACAGCCGGCGAGTTTACCGGGCTGTGACAGGCGCGTGCGGCAAGGTTCAAGGATCGAAACGCCGGGCAAGCGCGCACCCTGCCGGCGGACTAGACTCGGCGCTCCGTTCCGTCCCGGGGAGCATCGCCGCGCCCATCCCCGGTCCCGACCGTCCCGATGTCACGCCCGAGAACACCATGATCCGCACCCCCGCCGGCTTCGATCCCGCACTGAATCTCGACCTCACCGACGACGTGATCGCGCATGTCTTCGTACGCGACGCGATGGTGCTCTTCGCCGACTCGCCGGGCGCGCTGCCCTGGCGCTTCTACCGCGGCGAGGGACTGCGCGCGGCGCGGGTCCATGGCATCGGCCATCACGACGGGCGTCAGCACGTGGCGGTGGCCCTCGACGACGAACTCTCGCCGCGGGCCTTGCCCTCGGGCCTGAAGGCCGCGGGCCTGCGCAACTGGTTCGGCGTGATCGACGATGCCACGCTCGCGATCGCGATGCGCGCGGTGCAGGTGCTCGAGTGGGACCGCACGCATCGCTTCTGCGGCGCCTGCGGCACCCGGACCGAGCAGGCCGACCACGAGCGCGCCAAGCGCTGCCCGGGCTGCGGCCTGACGGTGTACCCGCGCATCTCGCCGGCGATGATGGTGCTGGTCACGCGCGGGCGCGAGCTGCTGCTCGGGCGCGGCGTGAACTTCCCGCCGGGCCGCTACAGCGCGCTCGCGGGTTTTCTCGAGGCCGGCGAAACCATCGAGGAGGCGGTGGCGCGCGAGGTGCGCGAGGAAGTCAACGTCGAGGTCAAGAACCTGCGTTACTTCGGCAGCCAGAGCTGGCCCTTCCCCAACTCGCTGATGATCGCCTTCCAGGCCGAGTACGCTGGCGGCGAGATGCGCCACGACCCGGCCGAGCTCGCCGACGCGCAGTGGTTCACGCCCGAGAACCTGCCCCAGCTGCCGCCGCCGTTGAGCATCGCGCGCGCGCTGCTCGAGGCCACGCTGGCCGAACTGCGCTGAGGCGGACGACGCCGCTCGGGTTGACCCCAGGGAGGGCGG
>Ga0315902_10003975_pt1 | contig 21727 bp, 16 predicted proteins | sample LakEriMetagenome_9_FD_203523 | JGI IMG/M metagenome (GOLD analysis project Ga0315902, IMG submission 203523) | Freshwater fungal communities from buoy surface, Lake Erie, Ohio, United States - Buoy 12 MA117 | ecosystem: Environmental > Aquatic > Freshwater > Lake > Lake biofilm | place: USA... | reverse complement strand
AACCCCTCGAATTGAAAGTCTCTGCGACCAACGAGATCCTGCTCAAAAACATCCTCATCGGCGATGTCTGGCTCTGCAGCGGACAATCCAATATGGAATGGGGACTCGGCGGCTGCGATGCTCCAGAAGATATCCGATCGGCAAACTTCCCCCTAATCCGACACTTCGGCGTCGAAGCCAACTTTGCTTCGACCCCCCAACCGAACGTCAAAGGGCGTTGGAACGTCTGCAAACCAGAAAACGCCCCGGGATTCACCGCCGTCGGCTTCTATTTCGCTCGACGGGTCCACCAAGAAACCGGTATCCCCATCGGTCTGCTTCGATCCAGCGTCGGAGGAACCAATATCGAATGCTGGATGTCTCAAGAAACCCTTATGAATACCCCATCGCTCGAGCCCTATGCGAAAATGATGCGCCAGTCGCTCGCCCAATACCAACAAGACCTCCAAGCGGTCATCCCCGAAGTCGAAGCTTGGACCCGTCGCTCTAGAGATGCACTCGTCTCGGGATCACCAATCCCCATGCCCCCGGCCATCCCCGAATTTCCCTTCGGTGAAAAAGCCTTTCGCCCCAGATGCGTCACCCTTCACAACGGCATGATCCATCCGCTGAAACCCTTTGCCCTCAAAGGAGTCCTTTGGTACCAAGGCGAAAACAACGCTGGTAACCCTGCCGATGGCCTTCAATACATCGAAAAGAAACGTGCGATGATCAACGATTGGCGCCAGTGGTTCGCAGATCCCGAACTCCCCTTCTACTTCGTTCAACTCGCCGCATGGCAAAAACCAACCCAAGACCCAAACCTCGCAGACGGTTGGGCCTTCTTTCGAGATGCACAACGCCAAGCCCTAAACTTACCCTACACCGGCATGGCCGTTGCCATCGATATCGGCGATGCAGAGGACATCCACCCGAAAAACAAACGCGATGTCGGGGAACGTCTCGCTCGCTGGGCGCTTGCCAAGCAATACTCGAAAAATATGGAAGTCTCCGGCCCTCTGTATCGCTCACTGAGGATCGAGGGCAACCAAGCGATCGCGCAATTTGAACACGTCGGCAGCGGACTGATGGTCGGCCAAAAACTCCATGGATCCCGAGTCGAACCATCCGAAACCGATTCCCTCAAACGCTTTGCCATCGCCGGCCAAGATCGCAAATGGGTCTGGGCAGACGCCAAAATCGTCGGCTCGAGCGTCGTGTGCTCGCACCCAGAGGTCCCACAACCCGTCGCACTGCGATACGCCTTTAGCATGAACCCCCAGGGCGCAAATCTCTACAACAAAGACGGGCTACCTGCCTCCCCGTTTCGAACCGATGACTGGTAAGCCAACGTCTACCTACTGAGAATCGATACCATCCTGGGTCGGTCCCGCTCCAAACGGGTCGTATCGACCGATAAGCCCAACGAGACTCCCATCTGCCGATAGAACTCAGCGAGCTGCTCGCTCCACGCCCCTCGGACGACATCCACAGGGGTCTCACTGCGATCATTTTTGCAATCCAACGCAGCGCCATGCGCTAGGAGCAATTCAACAATCTCTGCATGACACATGAAGGCGGCCAAATGCAATGCCGTATTGCCATCCCCATTGGTTACCTTGACGTCCGCTCCCTTTTCAAGCATCTCACGGACCAATCCCAATTGCCCCCACAAGGCCGCTTGGGCTAGCGGCGTGGCCCCCCCTGGCAGTCGCTCGTTGATCTTGCCTGGATCGCTAAGCGCTCTGCGAATCGCTCCGCTCTGGCTATGGGGTTCATCAATCTTCTCCTGCAAGGCCAACGCAGACGCGCGGTCCACGGCAGAGTAAAAAAGGAAGTCGTTGCTGATAAAACCACTTGGAATCTGAACTTGCAAAATATGCATTCCAGGTTCCGGGAGAATTTCGAGCCGTATTCCAACCGCGTCCCCCTGCTGCTCATCGACGGAACCTGCAACGCGCTTACCATCGACGAAAACCCAAGCGTCCTTGCCAAAGTAACGACCGCTAAGCCGCAATAATTTCTCCTCGGACGTCGCGATCGGAAAGACCTGCCGACCTCGCTGCTGCTCGATACTTCCCGATGTCCATAACTCGGGCTGGGGATGATTCGCAGTGGCCTCAGAACCCATTCTCGCCGTCACGGTAAAGACCAACTTACCCTGCTCAGCCAAACTCAACAGCTCCTCGGTATCGGTCGCTTGCGATCCATCGTCCGTGCCAAATCGAATCCCCCCCTGGGTTTTCGAATCCCCAAAAAACTCCTGTTCGCATGCACTCTGGCTATCGAGCCGGACCCCATGACCTCGAAGCTCAATCGTCCCTTGCCTGGAAGCTTCTACCAATGCACGCATCAGTTGCCCAGTTGCCTCCAACTTGGCCGTCTGGCGATTGACCGTTACTTGCCTAGCAAACGCTCCCGGGAATCCGGTGCTACCTTCGAGCACCATCTCCCAAACCGGATCGAACCTAGGACGCCCACCCCATGACATTTGCCAAATACTTCGCTCCGGCGCTCCGTCCTCGATGATCCGCTTGAAGAAATCGAAGTCGATGATGTTCAATCGGCCTTGAGGTAAAATCAGCCAACGATCGTAAGCTCCTCGCCACGTGGGTGCGTCCATTCCCGTTCCAGGTGTATTCGTACTGACCAAGTGAGGCAAGCGATGGCAATCCCCACACACATTCGGCTTGGGCTTACCCGGGTCCAAATCCCCATCGACGTGAAAGAGCTTAAAACCCTGCTTCGCTTTTTTGGAAAGCTGATTGTCGTAAGCCCGCCGCGGTGCAGGAGGATAAGGCACGTTGAGCAGAAACCTAGCCATCGCATCCCGCTCCTTAGCGCTGAGCAATCCTGCTTTGCCTTCGTCGTTTTTCGATTCCTCGCCAACCCGAGCCATCGTCGATGCCAAACCTCCGTCGATTAAATGACGGGTAGTCGACTCCGGTGAATCGATAGCGCTGTTGGGTTTCACTCCGCGGTGAATGCTCGCACTGTGAATGCCTCCATAAGGATCGCCGGGGATACCGTCCCAATGAAACGGAGCGGTATCTCTCAATCCTCGCACGGGCATCGTCGAACGAGGCATGATCTGTTTGCCTCCGGTGACAATCGGAGTCGTCAGAACCCAAAGAAGCTGATCCGTATGACCGTCCGGATGGCAACTCGCGCACGAAAAAGTACCGCTCGTCGATGCCTTGGCTGTCGTAAAGGCGATCCGACCATTCTTGACCACCCCATCGGTCGGATCCTCCAACTGAATGGTTTGCGTGCATCTTGGATCGCTGAAATCCTCGATGCCGATCCGCTCGACCGTGTTTGACGCTGCGCTGAGCACCCAAGCCGTTACGGGTCGATTGTCGCGATACTCGATGCTGACCCCTTGTGGCACCGCCCCAACCGCACAGCGTCCTAGAAGTTTTCCAGAACTCGCTTCAATAATGGAAAAGCTGTCCGAGCCAGCCGCAGTCAAATAAAGGAAACGATCGTCCAAACTTACCTCGACCGCAAATGGAGTCGCTTGGGCCGTCTGATGGGTCGGATCCTCCGGCGGTAGCGGTTCAAGTTCCATCCAAGCGACGCTGGGCTTTGAAGTTACCACACTCTCGGTTCCCTTGGTCCATTCAACGGTGGTGATCCGATTCAGGAACGGTCGATTGCCAAGTTCCGCAAGCCCGTGCTTTTTGGTCCCAGCCCTACCGTTGACATCATTCCTCGCATCGGTCTGCGCCACAAACACTCGTCCCTGGGAGTTCACCGCGATTCCATACTGCAAGGTCCCGAGGGAGGATACCGTCTCGAGCAATCGATCGCTTTCGATATCAAAAACAAACAAATCGCGGTCGGGAACCTTAGGGTTCTTCACGATATCGACGACATGCCCTATCGATAAAACGTTATTGTTTTGAATCGAGTGATCCCAAGCATCAAAGGTGACCAAATCGCCGTCGATATCCTCTTTCTTGCCACCCGATAGCTGCGTTTGATTATTGGATTCAAAAGGAATTACATAGAGCCGCCCATCTCGAACAGCCATCCCACGCGGGTCTTGCGCCGGGATCCTCAATCGCTTGGTGATCTCGCGCGACGTCGTGTCGATCACCGCGATTTGGTTCTCGCTCGATAGAGAAACATAAGCCTTCTGGTTGCTGGCGAAAACGATTCCAACCGGCTCGTCGAATCGTGTGGCTTGTGTCTTTGGATCGATGTCTTGAATCGTATGGACGATCTGAAAAAACGTCTGGCTCGCCGGTTCAATATCGACAATCGATACCGAGTCCGAAACGTGATTGGCGACCCACAACTCCTTGCCATCAGGTCGGATCGCCAGTCCGACCGGTTCGATTCCAACTGGAATCTGCCTGACGACTCGGTTGACTTTCTTGTCGATCACATCGACCGTATGGTTGGGCGTGTTGGCGACAAACACAAAGTCATCCTTGGTAATGATCGGATGGAACTGAGGGCTCATCATCGCAATTCGACCGCCGCTCGCATGCACCTCGGTAGCCTGCGCTCGGTCTTCGATTCGGATCGTCAAGGCTGCACCAATGACTACGAAAACCCACGCTAGGGAGACGCTCGATCGCTTACTCGTAACCGAATCAATAGGCAAACGCATCATCTTCCGGATCCTCTCGATATTCTTGATACTTCCAGTCAGGCTTCTAAGACGCAGAAACTTATGTCAATATGCCCGAAAAAATCCCTATTAAGAAGGAAACAGACTCTCCCCGATATAGCCTCCAGAAAAGTCCTTTTTTCCAAAACGATGACGTCAAGCTGAGACATAAATCAACCGAGAGTCGTCTGAACCGTTATCGGTTCGACTAACGTTTCGGCGATAGGCTCGAGAGAACCAGCAACACAATGCCCGCGACTGTCAGCACACCTCCGACAATCGGCGTCGAGTTCCCCAGCAGACTCAACAGCTTGAACTGCAAGCCCATCATGGGAAGAAGGAAAGAACCGATTCCAAAAATCAACAAATAAATGCCCCAACTTCGCATGGCGTGAACTCCCTAAGAGAAACATGAAAGGTTTACAGTGATTTCCTGAGTCGATCCTATTCTCAAGCATCAATTGGCCGTTGTAAACCCCTGAGCCCCTGAGAAATCCCGCTAGAAAATTGAGCAATGGGGTTTTTTTGCAAGCTCAGCTACGGATCGGGTAGGCAGTCAAAGCGTTGGTGATGTCTATTCAAAAGAGGAAAGATAAGTACGCAGTTGAAAAGATCCCATCTGCCGATCAACCGAAAGAAGTTTAAGCCCGATCGCGATCCGGGCTGCGAAGAGATCCTTGCAAGATATCGATGGTGTTGTTTTCGGACTAAGCAAAAGGAAGGACTGGATGAAAAAGAAGCTCAAGTCTGGCGTGACGCCGGGGCCTTTTATCGAATCGGTTTTGTTCGATCGAACGCGGATCGAAGACCCAAGTCATATCATCATGAGTTACCCCAAGGCACTGATCTACTCGTTTAGCGACAAAGGGATCGAACCGATTGAGTACAAGCAAACCGAGCACTACCGGGTAACACGGAGTTTTCTGGAATCACCAGAGAGAATGCTTGAGCACCTGTTCAAAGAAGGCGCCTAAGTCTTTGATCGATCAAACCCCGGCAGAACCATAATCTTCGCCAACAACCACTGGTCCTCTGTTTTGACCCTGCTTCCACTGTCTGTCCTCTGTGTGTCCACCGTCTGGCGACAGGTGGCTACGGTCAACCCGTAGCCATCTTCTGCTCCTTTCTGCTCCTTTCTGTGTCCTCTGTGTCTCTGTGTTTCCCCCGCTTTACGATCTTTACGATGGCAAATTAGATGGATCACAACAGCAAGACAAAACGTCGCTGAAATCCTTCCCTAACTGGGGAAAAGCGTCGATATCGCATTAAGGACGATGATGGTCTTCTTGGCTTGGAACGCCGCGACGAGCGATACTTGCCGCCTTGGCGAGAAACCCTCTTCTGGCAATCCGGGTTGCTGCCCAGGATCCAGAGCCTCTCTTGCGTTTTTAGCTCTTTGCGCCACAGCGGAAAAATCGCAGCGGAAAATGCTGGCATTACCAAAGAACCTCTGATTCAATACGTGAGATCCTAGATTCACTCGCACCAGCCTCCTTCGACAAACTGACAAAATGAATCTTCCTACATCAACCTATAATCCTTCGGACATTATCCAAGCGGTTGGCCTCTCAAGTGGATGGGTTATCAGCCATACCAACAAAGCGGAAGACGGATTACTGCGGCAGGCTAATGGCTGGGCCAAGGAACGACTAGCCTTATCGAGCGGGTCGAATTCCGATTCCCATCAGTATCAGGACTCAGATATCGCGTCGACCCTTCGTGTTTTGGAGGATTGCCGCGACAAAGTCGTCCGGCTCTTTATGAGCGAAGCGATCCACTGTCGTTTCTCGAATCCAACCCCGCAATCGATTCAAAACGTCTTCGGCTTAAAACGCCTTGATCGTGTAACCAATAGTTTTCCGTTTGACGCGATCGAACCGCAAACGACCTCGTTCCACCTATTGGAAATCCTGAACAGCTCGAATCCTAAAAGAATTCGGGGTGTAGCGATCAACGACCTGATACGATTGGCTATCCATTCGGGAAGCTCGATCACCGATTTCTATCCAGATTCTCATGTGTTAATCGCGAATCTGGCTTCGTTGCTTATTCGGTTTCATCAGCAACCACAAACAGATTGCCAGCCACCAGCGAGCAACCTGCCAGAACGCAGCCTGCGCGTAAACTGGGAAGCTACGCGGAAACGGTTCCCTCGGCTTAAGCACCCGCCTTTGCAATGGATTCCAGCTCCACAACTCCAGCGTCCCTCGGCGATGATGCTCTACGGGTTGTTTGTCCTACGATACGGCCGACCCGTCCCCAGTGTACCCCTCGATCGCCAAGGGATCCGGAGTCGGCTTGAGGATTTATTCAAACGAGGTTTCACGGTATGGCCAACCTACCTTGCTGAACACCTCAACGGCCTTTGGGCCCATGCGGCAGAAAGGGAAATCACACTGGATTATTATACCGAGGAAGTCTCCACAATCGCCAAACGCGTTGGAAATTGCCTCTTAGGCCGGACCCCTGTCCTGCCCAAGCTTGTACGTTAGTCATCATTCAATATATTCAGTACAATCAGTATACTTGAAGGAAGAGAGTGTGTGCGATGGATTTTGAATGGGAGGAGTATCCGCTGGCGATCAAGGAAGAGATCCTTTCAGACTTAAGTGGCCACGACGAGCTTATCGAGTCTTTGATCGATTGCCCAATGGAGCTCGGAGGATTCTCTATCGATAGCTTCCCAGGATTCCGCTTGATCGAGTTATTGCACCCAGGTCGATCCTTGAATTCCGTTTACTTAGCGATTACCGATCCTTCGAAAACGCCCATCCAGAAGCGTCGTACCGTTTGCATTAAAACCTCCGATTTTCGATCGCATTCAGCTCGCTTCAGCGTCACCGAACTGACGGACTGTTCAGAGTCAATCGATCGTGAAGCCGCAGTGCTTGGGCATCTTGCGAAAACCACAGATCTCATGGGTATCGTTCCCAAATTGCTACACCATGGTTCCGTAAAAATCGGACCTATCTCGGCCCCTTATTTGGTCACTGAGTACATGACTGAAGTCCAAAGAGCTCGGCCTGAGGATCTTGGCTCCATCGAAAACATCAATGATTTACTTGGCATCTTGGCTAAAATCCACCGTGCGGGAGTAATCCATGGTGACCTAACGATAGAAAATCTACTGGTCGAGGTCCCAATAGGAAACATTTCGATGAACTCACGGGATCCAAAAAAATCGACAATCCGATGGAGAGTCATCGATTTCGGAAGTGCGATGTATCGGCCAAAGTGGGGACTTGGCCAGGAAGCAAAGCGACCGAATTTCGTTCACCGTTTAGCCGGTTCGCTCGATGAGATTCGCTATGCTTGTAGGCCGGATGCCTCTTACGATGTAGCTTGTTTGGCCATGATCATCCAAGAAGCAACGCAATTGCAATTTGCAAAGGAAAGGGGTATAGAAACCGCCAACGTCAGGGCTTTATGGGATCAATTGACCGACCCTAGACCGGAGTATCGACCTTCAGATGCAGAGAGGTTCCGTCGATCGCTTAAATCGATAGCCGATGGCGATCCTATAAAACCTCGTGCATATATCTCAAGAACACTTCGTTCAAGTTTTCGACGCAATCCGAGATCGGTTGGATTGGGTGCTAGTGCTGCGGCGGTCTTACTGTTTGCCGGAAGTTATGCTTTCTATCAGCGGGAACTGAATCAGCAAGCGGGTAGACTGAATACCGAATTGAGCACAACCGTCGATTCTTTACTGAAAAGCAACTCGAGCATGTTGCGTCAAATGACCGATCTTGCAGCCATGGAGCGAATAGGTCTGAGTCAGAGCCGAACACAAATCAACGGTTTGATTTCAGACTCTTTGAGAACCCTAGCGAACACAAAGCTCAATCAAACCACTAGAATTGCAGCCCTGCGACTACTATTGGATATCGCCGATTCGGTGCTTGAGGTAGAGAAAGCTGAGGCGTCGAGCGAATGTTTGAATCGAACGATCCAAGCCGTCTTGGAACTCAAGGGTCAAGCCATTGGAAAGCAACTTGAAGTCGAATTGTTAGAAATCCAAGCCAAGAGTAAGCAGTTGCAAATTGCGATGGATTACAAAAGAGCATTACCGACGGGCGAAACCCATGAGGCGTTTGCCAAGTCGCTTATCTCGAAATTTCTCTCCTTGGATCTTGAGTCCACAGGCCCACGCATCGCTATTCGACGGGATGGACTTCGTTGCGCTATGAATTTGCTACTAAACGCGTTGTATCCATTCCGAGGAAACGCGTGGGTACTTAGCGGTCATCCAACGCTGGTCGAACGGGTTTATCAACACGCGATGCAGGGTATCTACGAGAATTCCATCGAGCTTACTTTACCCCTCGCATCGCTTGAGACCGAGTTTGGATACCTCATTCACAAGGGTTTTCTGGGGAAGGAAGAGCAGCGAACGTCGAATGAGTCGGACTCAATTCAATTCGATCGAGTCCGAAAATTGTATTATACCGCTCAAACGCGTGTCAATGGCCTACCCCTTGAACTTGTGCCATTCGAAGACATGGTGATGTATCGAGACTTACGTTCGAGGATTCCAAATTTACTGGGTATGTCTCTTGTGCAATCCGGAAATTTCGTGGAAAGCAGAGAGCAACTTCAAGCTGCTTGGAGCGAGAGTAAAAAAGAGCTTGAAGAGGCCTCCCGTTCGATGCTCTGGTTAAAACGAAATGTCCATACCGCATGGGACTTGGCGGACTCCTACGTCAAAGAAGCTTTACAAATTGCACCGATGGATGATCCAGTTCATTTGGATTTGCTGCGTGCTTCCATTCCTTATCGTCGTGATGCGTACCTTCTTTCCCAGCGTTGGCTGCAACTTGACAACACAGGCGAATCGCAGACGGCATTATTGGTCAATGGATTACGCTGGTTTCGTTGTGAACTTACTCTAGACAACCTAGAAGAAGCTTTGCGGATCCTCGAGCAGACGGACGATATCCTGGGGTTGCGGCAACCAAGAACTGGCCATGATTCAGGCGAAGTATTTCTGTTAGCCGCCGCGTTCCTTCATGTCCGCTCGCCGGACAATGAGCGCTATCGAGAGATGCTCGACTCGCAAATCCATTCGGTACGCGGGTGGTTACTGACTCAGATGTCACTGGAGATGGAGAAAAGTTCCTCGGATCCTCCCCAAAAACAGTTCGCCTTGCAATTGGACTCGATGATGGATCTAAAGGTGTTCAACGCGCTTCATCAGGATTCCGCTTGGCAATCCTTGAGAGAATTACTTCAGCGTGTCGCAAGCCGATGACAAGTTCGTTTAGGATTTGGCTCTTAGCATTGGCATGATCGAGTAAGCCAAACTTCTGTAATGCAAGCCCCCCAGGAAAGATTTTCTGAGGAATGCGCGCGACCGGCGCAAAGCACGCTGAAACCTATGGATTTCAAACGCAAATCGCTTCTGATGATTGCAGGCCGGCAGCAAACGAGAAATGCGATCCGTTTCGTTTTCCCATCCGTTGGATACTGCTCGGCAAATTCAGGTCCCTGCATTTCCATTGAAAGGAAAAAGCAATGTTTCAGAGAAATCGGTTCATGACACCCCTTATGTTTCCTTGGGTTGTTGTTGGCATGATCTTTTTTGGGGGAGTTTCCCCCAGGGAAAATAACGTTTCAGGCGCAGTCGTTGCCGCCTTTGACTTCGAAGGAAATTTGAACTCTTCGTCTGGAGGCGCAAACGCTGTTTCTAGAGGTTCCCCCCAATTCATCAACGCAATCCATGGCCAGGGATTGTTGGTGAACTCTGGAAACTATGCGGCGATTGCAGTTCCCCATGCCTTTGTTCCAGGGATGAAAAGCTTTAGTGCAGCATTGAGATTCAAAATCACCGGTTTGCACCCGGTAATGGCTTGGGCTCCATTACTTAGCATGCAGGGCAATGACTTTTCCGAAGGTGCGATACTTCAAGTTTCGCGAAATGATGGCATCATCGACGGCCTGAGGTTGGGTCTACATGATGGTTCTGCTTACGAACAAACGGACTATCGCCACTCCACTTCATTGAAGGACGCGTGGCATCATGCCGCCTATGTCGTCAATCGTGCGACATCGCAGGTCTCCCTCTATCTCGATGGGCTCAAGGTTGCGAATCGGAATCTAGGACTAGGGAGTATCGACCCATCCTTTGATTACCTTTTAGGGCAATATGATTTCGTTTTTGCGCGCAATGGCCATCCCCGTTTCGTCGGTGGACACGACATGTCGATCGATGAGGTCTATCTCTACGATCACGCTCTAGAAGACAGTGATGTAGCCTTACTCTCCGCCGGACCGCAGGCTGTACCGGAACCTTCGACGATCGCTTGCTGTATTCCTCTAGCGATAGCCATCGTGCGTAGACGACTCGGGCGTAGACGACTCGGGCGTCTGACCCTCCCAACCTAAGTCGTCCTTGAGCGATTTGCGGATTTCCGGTGTTCCGAGTAAAACCTTGCCATTACATGACGCATCAAACTCTCTTTTTGAGCACAGGGAATCGGATGGCAAGGTTTCGTATTCGCAGTTCGCTTCTGTGGGGAACTTGGTGTCTTTGGATGTACGCAAGTTCTGTTTTTTCGCAGGACAATTTGCCTCAAACAGACACACAACGAGAAATCAAGTTCACCCAAGGCTGGGTCGTGTCCAGTGGGCAAGGTATGCAACGAGGTCGTGCCTCATTGCCGACCGACCCCATCGAATACGCATGGATTTACGATCGACTGCAGATGCCTGACATTGATGCCCAGGCATCTGCGAGTGCCGATGGATTGAGTCCGTGGAAACGCATCGAAGCGGACGAACAAGGTGGCTTTGGAGGACGCGAACTTTTCGGTGGACTGCTTGCCGTGAAAGTTAAAGTACCCGAGTCAGGGATCTGGCTCCTGGATGCCCAGGGGCACAGCTCGGTTCGCATCGACGGAACTTCGCGAGTAGGCGACGTCTACTCGAATGGGTCCGTCGAGTTGCCCGTCTCTTTAAAGGCCGGAGAGAACTGGTTGTTGTTTTCCAGTGGCCGGGGCAGGATTACGGCAAAACTCAAGCCAGCGAAACAAGCGATTTATCTTAGCCTCCGAGACACGACGTTTCCGAGTGTATTGAGGGATGAACCAGGCGACTGGCTCGGATCGCTGCTAGTCGTCAACGCCTCGGATCAAACCCTCGATGGCTTGAGCATTACGGCCAAAGCCAACGATTGCGAGCCGTTGGCCTTGGACGTCCCGATGATCCCTCCTCTGTCTTTGCGAAAGGTACCGGTCAAACTTCGTACCACCCCGAGCAGTGAAACGACTTTGGAAGCGAACGAATTGAATGTCTCCGTCGAATTGACCCGATTAGCCACAGGGGACAAGCTCGATCAGGTCGAAGTCAAGTGGCCGGTGCGAAGCTCACAACAGATGCATCGTCGAACGTTCATCAGTCAAATCGACGGAAGCGTTCAGTACTACGGTGTGGTCCCGCCTAAAGAGGGCTCGTTGCGATCGGATCGAGCCCCTAGCATGATCTTGACGTTGCATGGTGCGGGCGTGGAAGGGGAGGGACAAGCCGCCGTCTATAGCCCCAAAGACAACACGTATGTGATCGCTCCGACGAATCGCCGCAATTTCGGCTTCGACTGGGAGGACTGGGGACGTTGGGACGGACTCGAAGTCTTTGAATTGGCTCGCGAGCGATTCAAGACCGATCCAAAGCGATCGTATTTGACAGGCCATTCGATGGGAGGTCATGGGACTTGGCATATTGGCACGTTATTCCCTGACCGTTTTGCAGCGATTGGACCTAGCGCCGGCTGGGTCTCCTTTTCGAGTTACACAGGTCGTGGTGGAAACGCCCAACAAGACCCCTTGTCGCAATTGCTGCGCCGGCCCCAAGGTGGCAGCGATACGCTGGCAAGAGTTGAGAATCTCAAATCCCAAGGGGTTTACATCCTGCACGGAGACGCTGACGACAATGTACCGGTCGATCAAGCTCGAACGATGCGACAGGAGTTGGCCAAGTTCCATCCCGACTGGGTTTACAAAGAGCAAGCTGGGGCTGGCCATTGGTGGGGAAACCCTTGCTGCGATTGGCCTGCGATGATGGACTTTTTCCAGGCCCACGAAATTCCGGATTCGTCCCAAATCGACTCGATTCGATTTGTAACTCCTGGCCCGCATATATCCCCTGACTGCCATTGGTTCACCCTCGGTTGCCAGGAGCGGATCGCAGATCTATCGACGGTCCAGCTCGATCGAGATCGACAGACTCAAAAGATCTCGGTCAAAACCACCAACATCGCCTCGTGGGGGATCCGTTTATCCAAGCTCTTGGCTTCGGATACCCCGTTGCCGGTGAACTTGAATTTGGAAATCGATACACAAGCCCTCAGCGTCGCAGGCATTGCGGGACGCGAGCAAACGGTTTGGTTTGATAAGGTTACTTCGGATGGTTCTGCGACTCTCTGGCGACAACGCAAGCCGTCACAACACGAACAGGCACAGCAAGAGCAGCTTTCGACCCCCCGCGACCCAAGCCAATACGGGGTCTTTAAGGAAGCGTTTCGCAATCGGTTTGTATTGGTTTACGGAACCCATGGAGATCCCGAGGAAAACCATTGGATGCTCGGTAAGGCTCGCTATGATGCAGAGACCTTCTGGTACCGGGGCAACGGGTCGGTAGACTGCTGGAGCGATGCGGACTATTTGGCACTTGCGCAGCGAGACCCTCAGAGTCTATCGGATCGAAATGTCATTTTGTACGGAAACAGCACCGTCAATGAAGCTTGGGGATCCTTGCTTGCTCGCAGTCCGGTACAGTTGCAGCGCGGCAGTTGGACACGGGGAGGTCCCGAGGTTATCGCGGAGTCTGTGTCGATGCTCTTGGTGCGTCCGAAGTCCCTCGATACCCAATCCAAGGGTCGAGGATTGGTCGCAGGGATAGGTGGCACGGATTTGGCGGGGATGCGAGCTAGTGCCAGGCTGCCGATTTTTTCGTCCGGAACAGGGTATCCCGATGTGCTAGTTGTGTCTCCAGAGTATCTCAAGACCGGGAGTGAGGCGGTCCGATGGACCGGTTTCTTTGGAACCGACTGGAGCGTCGGCAACGGAGAGTGGTTGCCTTAGTTTGGGATCCCTCATGCTTCGAAGCAAAACCAAAAAGCCCCGCTTGGAGGACCTCCAAGCGGGGCTTTTTTTAAAGCGCCAATCCCTCAGGGAACTTACTCAAAGTCCTCCCGAAATTAGCTTTTGATGACGATGGTCCTAGACGTCGCCTTGGGAACCTTGGGCACGCGAATTCGAAGAACTCCGTCTTTGAATTGCGCTTCGATATGATCGCTGGCGACCTGCTTTGGTAGACGGATCGCGCGAGCGAAGTTACCCGCAGATCGCTCGGATCGATGTTGCACCGAGCCATCAGCGACGCTGGCACAAGCCTTGGTGCCCGAGACATGGACTTTGTCTTCGAGCAATTCAAGCTTGAGATTCTCCAAGGACACTCCGGGCAAATCGAGCAGCAGCTCGTAACCTTGATCGTCCTCGAAAACATCCAACGCGGGGGTGAAAGCTACCGACGCAGGAGCTTCGCACCCTCCCTCGGAGCTAGAGCCGTTGTTGGTTTGCGAGCCCTTGGTCGAACAACCCTTGTTCAAGACTTGGTCGAAGATGTTTTCCATCTCGGTGGCAATGTCTTGCAAGGCCGACGGAAATTGTCGGATTTGGAAAGGAAACTGAGCCATGGCGAAAACCTCTCTCTCGAAAACGAATCGATCGCGGGGTGCTCGACAGACATCTGTCAAGTTGGCAGCACCTTTTTTTGATCAAAACCACAAAAGAGCAAGAGCTGTGCCAAACAGGAGAGATGGCGTGAAATCTTTGCAAAACCGCAGGCTCGCAAGGATCCGATCGGGGTAGGAGGGCTGGGTATCCCTGATTGACACCGCAGGATCCATCCAAACAATGGAATTGCCCGTAGAGTCTTGGTTTTGTAGGGTTGGCGTTCGGTATTTGCGATTCTATATCCCTTGCTCGTTTCTATATCCCTTGCTCCGGGGTGCACTTTGGCTCGAAAAACTGCAGGCATGGTTTCCTTGTTTTTAATTACGCTCGCGGGCCTGCTATCGCTCATCGCAGGATGCCTTCCGAACGCAGCAGAAACCGGCTCGGGTTCACCGATAGCGGTCTCTGCCGAACCGAGCGGTGGATCCACCAGCGGAGCGCAGATCACGTCGCGTGGGTGGCGACCACCGGCTCCTTTGGACTCCAAGCGTGCCTTCAGTTACCTCGAGAAACTCTGCAAGATCGGCTCTCGGACCACAGGCACGGCTGGAATGCTTGAGCAGCAACGGTTGCTCGGGGACCATTTTGTAGCTTTGGCAGGAAAACCCGAGTGGCAAGTGTTCATGCACAAACACCCGCTTACGGGCCAGCAGGTCGAGGTGAAAAATCTGATCGTGCGTTGGAAACCGGAGATCAAGCAACGCGTGCTCCTGTGCTCCCACTACGACACTCGGCCCTATCCCGACCAAGACCCGAAGAACCCAAAGGGACTATTCGTCGGGGCCAACGATGGAGGCAGCAGCACGGCGCTTCTGATGGAGCTTGCCCATGCGATGCCTCAAATGGATTTGAAGGTCGGTGTCGACTTTGTTTTTTTTGATGCCGAGGAATTAGTCTACATCGACAACGGAATGACTCTCGGAGATTACTTTGTCGGATCGACTTACTTTGCCGAGCAGATTGTTTCCGCCCCATCGCAAACGACCTATCGTGCGGGGATTTTGATGGACATGATCGGCGATAAGGATCTGCAGCTTTCCTGGGACGAGGTCAGTTTCAAATACGCGCCGTTATTGGCCAAGGAGGTATGGGGAATTGCTAAAGAGCTGGGGCTCAAGGAATTTAGTCCGCGAGTTCTCCATTCGATTCGAGACGATCACCTTCCTTTGAATCAGATTGCCAAGATCCCGACGATCGACATCATCGACTTTGACTACCCGACGGTCGCCTCGCGATCCCGCAGTCACTGGCACACGATGGCCGATACCCCGGACAAGTGTTCGGGCGAATCGATCACCAAAGTCGCAGCAGTGGTGATGACTTGGTTGCAGCGCCAGAAGCCTTAAGGTTTGGATTTGAATATGTCCACACAGGACCCAACACGATGCGGGGACCTTGCGGTTGAACTCCGAGAAATCAGCTTTGACTACCGAGGAACCGTGGTCCTGGAAGATTTGCAGTGGCAGGTTTCGCGTGGGGAATTCCATAGCCTACTGGGTTCAAGCGGATCGGGAAAAACAACACTTTTGAAATTGATCGCCGGTTTGCAGCGGCCCTCGAAAGGCGATCTATGGCTCATGGGGCGTGAGTCGACCAACTTTTCTTCGCACCAAAGAGGAATCGCGTTGGTTGGCCAGACGGCTGCGACTTACGACCACTTGAGTGTCTCGGAGAATTTGAAGCTTGCGGTGAAATTGTCCGGAAGCAAACCGTTGGGACTTCAAGAGGAATTGGTCGGTCAATTTGAACTAGAGGGGGTACTGGGTCGAAAGCCAAGTGAGCTCTCAGGAGGGCAGTTGCAGCGATTGGCTATTGTCCGTGCACTGCTCAGTGAACGTTCGATTTTGCTTATGGACGAACCGCTTGCGCATTTGCAGGAGTCCCTGCGGAGCCCCATACGCAGACTGCTGCGCCGTTGGCAACAGGACCGAGGGCTTACCTGCATCTATGTCACCCATGATTCCCAGGAAGCTTTCGAGCTCTCCGACCGGATCAGTGTGATGGGAGACGGCAAGATTTTGCAGACAGGGGATTTGCAAAGCGTGTATCGAAGGCCGAGCTGCAAGCAAGTTGCCGAGTTGCTCGGAAGACCGCCAGTGCAATGGTACCGATCGGATCGCCGCAAGGCTCTTGTGGGCTTACGCCCGAGCGATTGGCGGGTTCTGAGCGTCTCTTCGCCTCGAGAGGATTGCCAGGAGATCTTCGAAGCCGAACCGCAGCGCGTGCGCGTCACGGGTCGGCTCGTCAGCTTGCACCAAGTCGAATCCGCGGACTGGTGGGAGGTGCAAGTCGGCTCCGAACGCATCTTGGCCGTCGGCTCCTACGGAGCTTGGCACAACGAGGGGCGAATTGGAAGCTCGGTGGAGCTGACCAATGCCCATCCGATATGGCTTTGATCGCAGGTGGGACTCAAGAGTGGTTGATCGTAATGATATGACCAACGATGAGCCAAATTCCAACGAACAAAATACCCACGATGGTATTTACGATTTCGATGGGCATAGAAAACAAAGCCTTTCGGATCGAGGATAAACCAGCCATCCGTAAAGCTATTCGGTCGTTGGGGGAAGAGCCCAGTTGCCCGATCCGCATCTTGCGGAGATCAGGGGATCGGCATATGCGGTTTGGAAATCGATGAATAATTCATCGGCTCGGACAATCGTCTTAACCAACAAAACTGGAACGGCGTTAGGTCGCTCTGAAAACTCTCCCCAAGAGGATCGTTGGGAAGACCAAAGCGGCGATGAGCAAGCCCAACCAAGGGCCGGAATAGATCAGGGCAAGTGTCGCATCGATAAAGAGGATATTGAGGATCGCGGTACGGATTGCCAGCCCAAGATCCGGGCCTCGGAGAGTTCGAATCGAGTTCCAGGCCCTTCGAAAAACGGGGACCGCTAGCAGGAGCATGATGCTAGGAAAAATCCACTGCGCAGAACCGCCGCGTCGTTGGGCGATTTGCATCAGCGAGGGGCTTGGGAATCTCCAAATCGTCCATGCAAACAAACAGATCCCCGCAAGGCTCGTCAACCAACCGAACCACAGACGCCGGCGGGATTGGACACCGAGAAATTCTTTTCTAGCGGCGATGGTAAATCCCATGACATAAAGGCAAAAGGCAGCCGGGTAGAACCAAAGGTCTCCAGAGAGATCCGGCAGTTTAGGCCCGGTGGCGATCGCCATACCCATGCTTAGGTTCAGCCCCCGGCACAATCCCATAACCAACGGGGCAAGTGGCGTTTTTTTTAAGGGACCGTCGTAGGCGAGAATTGCGGTGATCAGCAGGATGCCTACCGCAAGAGTTTCAAAGATCGAGCCATGGATGCTGTAGGCAGCCGCGCAAGCCAAAGCCAGTCCGATCCCGAGCATCGCCGAGCCCACAAAGCGGGCTTGGGCCAAGCCGATTGAGCCTCGGACGATCGGTCCGGGTCGATGGTTTGCCAGATCTTCGTCTAGATCAAACACGTCGTTGAGGACCATTCCACCCCAATAGAGCAGAATCGATGCGAGTGCGGCAAGCAGCCCTGCAGCGGGCTCAAAGACCGAAATGGAAAAAGCACCACCGAGGCACATACCTGCCAGAGCATCTGCGGCGCTGGTGAAGGTGTTTGGGACTCGAACCAACTGAGCCCAGTCTTTGAGGGTTGCGGTCATTGCCATGGAGGATTTCAAATTCGATGGGGGCTTGGGTTCACAGCGCTGCGATTCGGTCCGACGGAGAATCGCTCAGAATGGTCCATTGCGTTTTGACCAAGGTCATGCCGTCGCGAATACAGATGTAGTTGGCAAAAGCAAGAGGGTCAGACTGCACGATGGCTTGTGGATCGCCGGGCATATTGGGAAAGTGCATTGCAGAACTGCCGGAACTGGCATACAGGATCGAGTCCTTCAGGCAGCATACAGGGCGGTGGACATGTCCGAAAAACACGCCGCGAACACGCCCGGAATGGGAAGCCAGAAGCTCGTGGAGTTGGTGCCCGTTGTCGATCCGCATCGTCCGATCGATCCACTCGCAATCCAGCTCGATGGGTGGATAATGCAGAAAAATCGTCCAATGGCGATCGGCCTCGGCCAGGAGTCTCCTGACGGATGCAATCTGCCTGGCACATAGCTCTCCCCGGGGATCGATCTGACGAGAGGCTCTTGCGTCGAGCACTAAAAAAAATTCACCGCGAACCTCGAACCAATAGGCAAGTCGGCCTTCATCGCAATCCACAGAGTGAATTTTCCAGTCTCTTGGGAGCGAGCCACGAAGGCGTTGGCTGAGCACTTGGCGATGGTCGTGATTGCCGACGGCCGTTAGGACAGGCAGACCGAGTCGTTGCAGTCGGTCCCAAGCTTGATCGGTCGAACAGCCCGAATCGCCATCGAGATGTCCGCGATGCACCCAATCTCCGGTGTGGAAGATAAAGTCGATGGGGTCTGGGATCGCAGCGATCCGATCGCAAAGCTGATCGAATCGGGACTTCGAATCGATGTCCGGGGCAATCGCATCGCTGGCCCAATGGGTATCGCTGATATGCACAAACCGGATCGCTTGGTCCATGGGGGTCGTTGGGCTCGGGTTCTTACACTCGGGTTCTTACACTCTTGGAGCTTGGGCAGCGATCAGATCGACCATGGCTTTGGCAAACCAGGGCAGATCGTCGGGTTTGCGGCTCGAGACAAAGTGCCTGTCGACGACCACAGGGGCATCGACCCACAGAGCCCCGGCATTGACAAGATCATCTTTGATACCGAGCGATCCGGTAGTCCGCACCCCCCGATAGACATCTGCGGAGATCGCCAGCCAACCGCCATGGCAGATCGCCGCAACGCACTTTTTGGCGTCCGAGAAGTCGCGGATAAGTTTTTTGACTTTGTCGAGGCGTCGCAGGCGATCGGGCATGAACCCTCCGGGGAGCAAAACGGCGTCAAAATCCGATGCCTTCATATCCGCAATGGCCGCATCGGATGTACAAGGGTAGCCGTTTTTACCCGCGTAGACTTCGTGGGCTTGCTCGCCGGCGACGATCACCTGAGCACCCTCTTCGATCAACCGAAGCTTCGGGTACCAAAGCTCCAAATCTTCATAGATGTCGCCAACGAAAGCCAAAACGCGTTTACCGGCTAGTTTTTGATCGTTCATAAAGTTGAGGGTTTCCCAAATAAAGTGTTTTGAAGTATCTTAGCTTGCGGTTATCGACGGTTACAACAGGCCAAGTTCGGATTCACTAGGAGCAGCAGGTAGCTCGATGAAGCTTAAGGATTTTTTCAGCCCTGAGCGTTTGCAAAGTGGCACTCGTGGATTGTCTTTCGAGCTTTTTCCACCCAAGAAAGAAGAGCTTCTCCCAAATTTAATGACCACGGTCGAGGAGCTACAGCGTTTTTCTCCCGACTTTTTCACCTGCACCTATGGCGCAGGTGGATCGACCCGAGACCGAACTCTCGGAGTTCTCGGTGCTCTGAAAACTCAGCATCATCTGAGAATCGCTTCCCACCTGACGTGCGTCGGATCGACCGTCGAACAACTCAGGTCCTACCTCGACGAAGCCACGGCGATCGGAGTCGACTACATCGTCGCCCTACGTGGAGATCCGCCCAAGGGGGAGACGGAGTTCAAGCAAACCGAAGGTGGCCTGAGGTATGCGAACGATTTGGTCTCGATGCTCCGAAGCGAGTATCCAGGACTTGGAATCTTGGTCGCAGGCTACCCTGAGGTCCATCAAGAGGCCCCATCTGCCGAGGTGGATTTAGAAAACCTCAAGCGCAAGGTCGACTCTGGTGCCGATGCGATCGTCACGCAGTTGTTCTACAACAACGAAGATTTCTATCGCTTCAGAGATCGTTGTGAAGCGATTGGGATCAAAATCCCCGTGATTCCAGGAATCCTTCCGGTCATTAGTTTGCCCAGTATCCAGCGGATCGCATCGATGTGCAAAGCCGCACTCCCTCAAGACTTTGTCGATGCGTTGGCCAAGAGCGACCAAGCCGATTGGCAGTTCCAAGTGGGAACGGATTTCGCAGCGAGCCAAGTTGCAGACTTGCTCAAGTCCGGGATACCCGGGATCCACTTCTATGTGCTCAATTCGTCGAAGGCCACATCGAAAGTCCTCGATGCGGTCGGATGGTAGCATTCCCTCAGATGCTGGACCCCTAAGCGGGTTTTGAGATTACTTCTTTGCCCTCGGATGCGCTTTATCGTAGGCAGCTTTGATGTTGGCTGTGCTTACGTGGGTGTAGATCTGTGTGGTCACCAAGCTTTTATGTCCTAGCAACTCCTGAACGCTGCGGATATCAGCTCCACCGTTGAGCAGGTGGGTCGCGAAACTGTGACGGAGGGTATGTGGACTGGTACGCGTATCGAGACCGCACTCTTTGATGTACTTCTCGAGCATCCTCGCCACACTCCGAGCCGTCAGTCTGCCGCCGAATTTATTTCGGAAGGTCGCAGGTTCTTTGGTGCCGTTGGGGGCAGGCCTTCGGATTTGAAGGTAGTCGGTCAGGGCTTGGTTGGCGAACGAGCCGAGCTGTCCGATCCTCTCTTTTCGACCCTTCCCACGGATTCGAATGGTGCCGTCGGTAAAATCGACATCGCGATCGTTCATCCCTACCAATTCACTGACCCGGAGTCCGGCGCTGTAGGTGACTTCAAGGATCGCAAGATCGCGTCGGCCCATTTCGGTTTGAGCATTCGGTGCGTTCAGGAGCGAGAGGATCTCTTCGTTGCCAAGAAAATGAGGGAGTTTTCGCGTGCCTCGGGGGTTTCGAAGCGGTTGAGCCGGATTCGAATCGACCATTTGCTGACGCTGAGCAAATTTGAAGAAACTCCGAAGCGAGGCAAGTTTTCGGCTGATGCTCGATCGGGCATAGCCCGCATCGTGCAGTGCGGTGAGGTATCCGCGAAGGTCCGTTGGGGTGATCTCGCAGGGGCGCCGTTTTTTCTGACCTTCGTCGGTGATAAAGTCCGCCATATCGATCAAATCCTCACGATAGGATTTGATCGTCAGGTCGGAGGCATTGCGCTCGACATCCAGATAACGCAAGAATTGAAAGACTTCCTGATGCATGCTTTAGCCCATCCTTGCGTGAGTATCGGGAGTTTCGGCACGGTCCCTTTGGGAAATGATACGATTTGGAGGCTTGCTCGCGTCCAAAGCATGAACTAAGGTAGTAGCGTTGTTTTTGGGTCGGTTCAACGAACATTTCCACTCTTTGCCACAATGCTCTTCAAAATTCTACCCTTGGTTTGGATGGCGTTTATCGCAGCGGTAATTTTGTTGCCTACGATCACGGCCTTGACAGGGCGTCCGAAGGGACCGAGTAAGCCCAAGGAGCCCAAGAAGGCCAAGGCAAAGAAGAGGAAAAAAGGTGACCCTGAGCCCGAAGAAGCCAGCGACGATGTTCCGCCCGAACCCGT
>Ga0315902_10003973_pt1 | contig 21738 bp, 20 predicted proteins | sample LakEriMetagenome_9_FD_203523 | JGI IMG/M metagenome (GOLD analysis project Ga0315902, IMG submission 203523) | Freshwater fungal communities from buoy surface, Lake Erie, Ohio, United States - Buoy 12 MA117 | ecosystem: Environmental > Aquatic > Freshwater > Lake > Lake biofilm | place: USA... | reverse complement strand
ATTGGCCGTTGCCGTTGGATCGTGGACGCACACTGCCGCTCTGAAGCATTAATCAGTTTGAATGCATTCCCTTTATTAACTCGGGCAATTAAACTCAACCGATGTACACAAGCTATGAAGAACGCCTTGCCCTAATCCAGGCGCTACAAGAGGGATCAAATTCCTTCCTCGCAAAAATCCCAACAGCCGTTCAGCTAAACGGAGACGGTTGGGAATTCACATCCATCGGTTCACAATTTGGGATGTTCAACGGCGTCGTTATTCATAGCAGCCGAAAAGGTTTAGTCGATGAAGTAATCGCAGCAATCAAGGCAGAAAATATCCCAGCAGATATCCGCCTCATTGGGCCAGGTATTTCTCAGATGGCCGCACTCGTCGAACACGGCTACAAAAACCTTGGCGGCACCCCATTCATGGTCTGGCAGGCAGATGAGAGCGTCGACACCTTCCAATTGCGCAGCGGCCTATCTGTACGTCGCCTAAACCAAGACGACCTCGAGACCATGTGTGCCATCTACACCGAGATCTACAAAATGTCAGAAGCGATGATCATCGACTTCAAACAAATGCTTCTAGCTGGCCCCAACGATTTCACCTACGGACTATTCAAAGAGAACGAAATGGTCTCCCTCGTCACCGCCATGGTCTTTAAGGACACTGTCGGAATATGGAACATGGGCACTCCCACCACTCACCAAAAGAATGGCTACGGTCAAGAACTTCTCCAATACGTCATGCATACCCATAAGAACATGGGCGGTAAAACCTTCATGCTCTATGCAACCGTTGCCGGCAAGTTCCTCTATGACAAATGCGGATGGATAACCCTTGATTACTTGCCATATTTATCTGTAGTTAAAGCCGACTCATAACTTTATAATTACTCCATGACCGAGCAGATCAACCAGTTCTTCAACCTCGACGGCACATTGATCTCAATCCCCGTCAAGCCTGCCAAGAAGATCGCAGTCCTCCATCGAATCGCCCAAGAGCTCTCCCCCATCACCAGATACCCCGAGAAAGACCTCAACGCTATCATCGCAAAATTCCACGATGACACCGCAGCCATCAGGCGCTACATGATCGAGTATGGGATTTTGGAACGGAATGATGAGAGCGTGTATTGGGTTTCTGAAGCCATTAATTGAGTCATATTGACCAATTCTAGACCAATGCGATATCACGCATGCCCTATCAAGGGTGATTAGCAACAGTTTCGATGCGGATGTGGAGTATTAGAGGGTTGAATCAGGTTTCGCTTACTAGTAGATGTCGGTGTTGGTTAGTAGTTTAAGCACATGCCTTTGAACCAAGATCTGCTGTCTGGCACCTCCACCGTGACTTGGAGTGCGGAAAAGCCACCCAGCGGTGCAATTCCAGAATATGTGTATCTGGGTCGTGATGACGCTGGACTTGGCCCAATTCAAGTTGCCCTGGCTACGGTTTCAACACCGCCGACGAAAGAAGCTATGCGGGCACTCCATGCCTTACGTAAAGGTAAATCAAACATTCAACTAGTGGTTGGTGCCGTACTAGGAGATCGAATTTGGATTTTTGGTCCGGATGAAAGAACGCAAGTAATTGAAGCTCTCCATCTTGATCAGGGATGCAGACAACTTCAATCTGCCCTTGATGAACCAAATGCTCTGGCCGCATACACACGATTAGGCCAATTCCGCAGATCGCTGGATACAACATCACTCATTGGAATTACTAACAGCGGATTATTTGCCAGCTATCACATTCGAGAAAATGTTCCGAAGAGGGCTGACTGGGTGGCATCGTGTGCGAGAGCGAAACCATGGCTCAATCTGCGTACCGATCAACTAATCAAAGCACTTGGATTCAAATCCGAAAAAACTGCAGGGAATGCATTGCTACTTACAAGCGGTACTCCGCAATCTAAAGCGGTCGCAATTCTGTTAGATGAATCTGAACAATTTGATTCGACAAGCGCGCGTCACACTGGTATTTCCCCTGTTGCATTCGGATTAAACGTCGCGGCAAGACAGGGCGTACTTTGGCTATTCGTACTACGTAAGGACCAAATCCGTATTTACCCTGCCAAAGATGGGATTGGTGTTGGTCAAAAAGGCCAGGTAGAAACTTATCTGGAGATTGATCTAGCGGCTATTGATTCGGAGCGAGCAGGTTTACTGTCGCTCATTTTCTCTGCTGATGCTCTAGAGCCAAACGGAACGGCACAACAACTACTCGAAGGTTCACAGCGATTCGCTTCTCAGCTCGGCTTGCGTCTTCGCGAACGTATTTATGAACACGTTGTTCCACAATTATCAAAATCCGTAGCAGAGCACCTCCGGGATCATGGCACTGCACTCGACTCTGAAGGCTTAAGTCTTGCTTACCGATTGACACTTCGAATTCTATTTCGACTTCTTTTCCAAGCTTATGCCGAAGATCGAGGCCTTTTACCGGCTGGACGCAATGAGGGTTATGATGCAAATAGTCTGAAAACAATTGCTAAGCGAATAATCGACACTCCTGCTGAGCATTTTGGTAATTCGAAAACTCTTTGGTTTGACTTAATTCAAGTTTGGGACGCCATAGATGAAGGCAACGAAACTTGGAATGTCCCCGCTTACAACGGTGGGCTTTTTGGAACCGATCCAGAGATTCATCCCGAAGGTGCGCTTATTGAAAAACTCGGCATCCATGATGACGTACTAGGGCCAGTATTACAGCACCTTCTAATCGACATTTCTGAAGACAATGTTCCCGGTCCAGTTGATTTTAGATCACTAAGTGTGCGTGAGTTTGGAACTATTTATGAAGGACTGCTCGAATCGAGCTTGTCAGTTGCCTCTCAGGATTTAACCGTAGATAGTAAGGGCGTATGGGTTCCTACCGCTTCAGGTAGTCAGCCACTTGTTTTCTCTGGCGAAGTGTATTTTCACTCCTCGTCTGGTGAAAGAAAAGCAACTGGCGCTTACTTCACGCCATCAGTTATCGTTGAACATTTGATTGAACATTCACTAAACCCAGCTTTAGAAGCGCATTTAAACCGAATCAGAGTTTACCTAGAGAAGAATGATGAGGCTGCAGCGGCTCGTGCATTCTTCGATTTTAGAGTTGCAGACCTTGCAATGGGCTCGGGGCATTTTCTTGTAGCTGCCGTAGATAGAATTGAAGCAAGAATGCGCACATTCTTGACGGACAAAGAGACACTTGTTCCAGGGATAAATGCAGAACTAAGTCGATTAGCGCAAGCAGCAAAAAGCGCATTAGGTAAAGATGAATCTGCGGTTGGTGAGATCGAACCCTCTGCTTTATTACGACGTCAAATTGCAAGGCGATGTATCTATGGGTTAGATGTAAATCCACTTGCTGTTGAACTTTCAAGGCTTGCACTGTGGATTCATACTTTTGTGCCTGGATTGCCTATGTCAAGCTTGGACCATGGCTTAGTTTGCGCAAATAGCTTGACTGGAATCGGTACTGTTGATGAGGCCCTCAAAGAATTTTCGCCAAGTTCGGATGTGATTCTCACCGAAGCAGGCAGAGGTGTCGCTGTTACCTTCTTCGAAGATGGATTTGAAAAATCGCTTGAAAATTCAAAAGCTTTGCTGCTGGAAGTCGCAAATTCTGACGAAGCCAGCAAGGCAGAAGTGCGAAAATCTACACTTGCGGCTATTACAGCCAAGAAGGCAGCTGAACCCGCGTTACATATTTTCAACGCTGCGGTGGCAGCAAGAATCGGGCTCATAGAGATTCCTGGTTTATTTGAAGAATCACATTTGATTAATCTTGCTAAGGATGAAACGGTTCGCAATTCAATTGAAAATTTACAACCAGCCCACATGCCATATCTCTTCCCCGAAGTTTTCGTCAGAGAAAACCCAGGGTTTGACGTTGTGCTCGGCAATCCGCCTTGGGAAGAATTAATGCTCGAAGAGCCAAAATTTTGGTTGAGAATACAACCAGGACTCTACGGCTTGAATCCCGCAGATCTAAAAAATAGAATTTCGGAACTCCGAGAATCAAACCCGGACTTGGTCGCTTTATTCGAGCTTGAAAGTTCCCAGGTCGCTGAAACTCGAAAGGTTTTGCTAAAAGGTCCATATCCTGATTTAGGAAAGGGTGACATCGATCTATACCAGGCATTTGCATGGCGTATTTTTCAATTGACTCGCCGGAATGGATGGATCGGAATAGTTGTGCCGAGGACAATGTTTAACAACTCAGGCTCCGCCAGCTGGCGCGAAGAAGTCCTAGTCCGTGGAAAAAGCGAATTAAGCGTCATCCAAAACTCTGGGAATTGGGCCTTCGAGGGTTTGGACGGAAGATATTCAGTTGCAATCTTTTCACATGAAAAAGACCAGGATTCCAGCGGTGTCATCTATCTGAATGGTCCCTTTAGGTCAAAGCAAGATTTTGAGGATGGAAGAAATCTGTTCGGCCGAATACCTTTTAAAAATTTGGCGAAGTCGTCAGAAAATTCCGCTGTACCCTTATTACATGGCTCACGTGACATCGAGGTGTTCGCAAAATTAACTGAGGCAGACAATTTTGCGACCTCTAAGTTAACATCAAATTTTAGGCCTGTCGCAGAATTGCACGCCACAAATGATAGGCATGTTTTTGATTCATCTGGGCCTGATGCAAAGATTCCTGTATGCAGCGGATCGGGTTTCAATATTTGGACCCCAACTACCGGTGAAACTTATGCCACCGCAAATCTCACGGAAATCACGAATTTTCTACAGACGAAGCGACTTCAACAGAGAAGGGTCAGAAGTTCGGCGTTTTACGAATTAAGTGAATCCATCGCAAACGATTCACTGACACTGCCATTCCTGCATCCACGAATTGCGTTTCGCACCATTACTAACGCAACAAATACTCGCACCGTCATTTCAGCACTTGTTCCCGGCAAAACTCTGCTGACAAATAATGCGCCCTACTTGTTGAATCGCTCGGGCACGGCAAAAGATGAAGCATTAATTCTAGCGATACTTAGTTCGTACACACTTGATTGGTTTGCACGAAAAACTGTCGAACTAAGTTTAAATTTTCACATCTTTAATAACTTGCCAATACCCGTGTTATCCCACAAAAAGATTGTAGAAAGATTAATCATTGCAGCAGGCAGGCTTGCGGCAATTGATAATCGTTTTGAGGATTGGGCAGCGCAAGTGGGGGTACCTGTGGGAAGCATCAAAACAGAGTTGGAGAAAAACTCTCTTACTGCCGAAATAGATGCTTGCGTTGCGAAACTATTCAACTTAACAGAGGCCGATATTAGTCATATATTTTCATCTTTTCATGTTGGTTGGGATTTTAAGTCATACTTAGAGCAGGTCTTGTTCCACTTTAGAGAAATTGAGAAAATACATGACTGAAGATTCTCTGCCAATGTTTGCTAGCAACCGGCCGGATAAGAATCAGACCGTTGCGGCGGAATTGAACAATCTTTTTGGATTAATGCGAAAAAAACTTCGTGAAACACCAAATATAGCAATTGCAACGGCATTCTTGAATCCATCAGGTTTCGCGCTGCTCGCGGATGAGTTGGAGTTGGCACCAACGGTTCGCTTGCTCCTTGGTGCAGAACCAGAGCAAGAAGTAGTGAGGGCTATCAGTGATTCGGATGCAGATAAGAACGCCCGTTTATCCGAGGCACTTAAGCGCCATTCTGATTGGATAGTTGCCGAGAGGGATGCTCTTGGCTTTAATCGTGAAGCCACAGCACAGTCGAAGCGACTTGTTGAATGGTTAAAGCAACTAGACAGTGATGCGAAGCCGCGCGTAGAAGTACGCCGATTTACCAAAGGATTCCTGCATGGCAAAGCATTCATTTCCGAGGATTCTTCACTTCCTGCGGTGCTGGCCGGTTCGAGTAACTTCACCTACGCAGGACTTTCATTAAATGCCGAACTGAATCTTGGCTATGGCGCAGGCGATCAAGTCCACGGAAATTTGGTCCGAGAGTGGTTTGAGCACTACTGGCTGCAAAGTGAGGAATACGATCTCGCTGCAATTTATGCAGAGCAATGGAAAGAACATGATCCATGGACAATTTTTGTCCGGATGTTGCAAGAGCTATATGGCAATGATCTTGATGATGCCATCCCCCGCAGAATGCAACTTGCGCTGACTCAATTCCAAAGTGATGGAGTTGCTCGAGCCATACGCTTGCTAGATTCATTAGGCGGGGTTTTGATCGCGGACGAGGTTGGATTAGGTAAAACCTATCTCGCTGGCGAACTAATTGCTCGCGCCTACAATGAGCAAAGGCAGAATGTTTTGATAGTTTGCCCAGCGTCACTAAAAACTGGGATGTGGCTTCCGTTCCTACTGAAGCATGATTTCACCCGACGCGTTCAGGTTTATTCATATGAAGAGATTAGAAACAATATGGATCCAGAAAACGTAAATTTTGAGAAGTTTTCAAATGAAATGGATGACTTTGCTCTGGTTGTGATTGATGAAGCGCATAACTTAAGAAATGCTGCCGCGCAACGCAGCGAAGCAATTGATCGAGCAATTCTGGCTGGCAGCACTCCTAAGAAAGTTATTCTCTTGACCGCAACGCCGGTCAATAACAGTCTCACTGATTTGGAAACACTAATCAAGTATTTTATTCGAGATGACGCGCAATTTGCCGCTGAGAATATTCCAAGTATAAAAAAGTACATCAAGCGTGCTCAAGACTTAGAGCCAGAGTTGTTAACTCCTGAACATCTTTTTACGCTGATGGATCAGGTTGCAGTAAGAAGAACGAGAAAATTTGTGAAAGATAACTATCCTGGGCAAGAAATCGATGGTCCAAATGGTCAGAAGATGATTGTCGAATTTCCAACTCCCAAGGTTTACCGAATTGATTATGAATTGGAAGAAATAGGAGATCACCTAATTTCTAAAGTGGTCTATGCGCTGGATCTTCCAGAGGATACGCCGATGGTCGCGAGATACACAGAAAAAAGGAATGACCCTGGTCGCCTAATTCTTGCTCGATATACATCAAGCGCCTACTTACTGAGTGGCGAGATTGAAAAATTTCAGGTCTCTAATGCTGGTCTATTGCGTTCGGCACTATTGAAACGATTGGAAAGTAGTCCTCAAGCACTCAATTCAACTTTAACAAAGTTAGTGGCTGCTCATAGAGCCTTCCTTGAAGCACTCAAGCAGGGATCAGTATTAAAAGGTGATGCATTACGCGAATGGACATCCTCAGATGCTGAGAGTCTTGATGAATTTATCAGCACTCTAGATGAAGAGGCGCAACAAGATGTTGAATCTGCAAGACTTTATGACGTGAAGGCCCTGAAAGAAGATGTTTCTTCAGATTTAGTTTTACTAACTGAATTACAAGTATTGGCGAACAAGACAGCAAGAGAGAGCGATCTTAAGGCTCAAACTCTAGTTCGAGAACTTACCGAAATTGCAACCCGATCACGCAAGGCTGACCCGCGTGGAGTAAGCGGTGGTGATCGCCGTAAAGTTATCGTTTTTTCATCATTTGCTGACACGATTGTTGATTTACACGCAAGAGTTAAAACTGCAATTGATAAATCTGGAACTTCCCCCCTCAGTGATTACAAAGGTCGCCTAGCAGAACCAATCATGGGTAGTGCTCTGACCACGAAGTTGCATGGGACTTCTGGTGGAGTAGATCAAGATAAGCGGACCCGTATGATGTCTGAATTTGCTCCTGAGACTGCGGGTTCAACTAGGACAGATGGAACGCCTTCAAGTCCAGATAATTACGACATCATTTTAACTACTGATGTTCTCTCTGAAGGAGTTAACCTCCAACAAGCAGGCCGAATCATCAACTATGACTTGCCTTGGAATCCGATGCGAATTGTGCAGAGACACGGACGTATCGACCGTATCGGCAGCAAACATGACACAGTACAGATGGGTTTGTTTTTTCCCGCAAAGCACTTAGATGAGTTACTCCATTTAGAAGAAACTCTTGAACGTAAACTTGCACAGGCAGAAGCTGCCGTTGGTGCAGGCGTGGTGCTTCCTGGGCGAACACCTGGAAAACAGATTATTTTTGCTGATACTCGTGAACAGATTGATCAGCTCTACCAAGGAAATCCAGAATTGCTGGAGTCGCGTGGCAGTAGTGCTGCTCTCTCAGGTGAGGAATATCGGAGGCGTTTAACAAATGAAATGATGAATGCTTTCACTCGACATGATGTGGAGGCGTTACCCTACGGTTCCGGAAGCGGGTTTGAGAATCCGAGGATTCGTGGCAATGGTTATGTTTTTTGCATAAAAATCGGCAACCATGAGAAGCCTTGGTTTAGGTATGTGCCTGTCGATCAACAATGGAACCCAATAGAAGAAGATGGAAATTTCCTTGTAAATGATGACATGCTCACTTCACTCGTTGCGGCAGACCCAGAAGTCTCAACGCGCGAACGCTGGATGAACGAAGGCGTATATGACCGTGCTTTTGAAGCCTGGGCAATTGCACGAGATAGTGCCTTTTGCGACTGGGCTTACCTAACAGATCCGATGAATCTGACACCAGAATCACCCAAAGCATTTCGTGAAGCCTCTCAACTAGTTTTTCAGTCTGGCCAGTTCCTCACTTCAGAAATTCAACTGGAACTTATTGGAAAATTAAATGCCGTCCCATCTAAGAAGGTGGAACGGGCGGTGCGATCAGCGTTAACACTTGATGGAAGTGATCTAGAGAAGATTCTCGCTGTAAAAGAAGAGGTTGAAGCGGCAGGTCTACAAAAGCCAGAACCGCCGAAACCCCTTGATGCAGTCTCCGAAAATCAGGTTCGGCTTGTTTGCTGGATGGCTGTTAAGGGCAGAGATGAACAAACAACCTGAAATTAAGATTGAATGGACATCGCGATTTGAGAATAACTACAACCGGTATAACGGGCAGAGAGCAAAGATCCGTGCGCGTGTTAACGAATTAAGAAGAAAAATGCAAGAGGAGCCAACAACTTGGCTTCGAAATATGGAGAAGCTACAGGATCCGGTTGCCGCGATATACCGTGACAAGGTAACTGAAGGGGACCGGCTGATTTTTTCCCCTGCTGATGGGCTTCTGCTTGTAGATGTTGGGCCTCACGAGGTGATGGAAGAATTTCAAGCTTTAGGAAATCAGAAAAGACGAGACATACTCTCCGATAAAGCTACTGTTCCTGAATGGTTTCTCTCTGAATATAAGTCAGAATCCCCAGCGACAAATTCACTCTCCCAAACGTCAAGCTCAACAGCATTCGACAATTCTGAGATGCGCTGGTTGTATGAGGAAGAACTTAGCGAGGCTTGGCTGCAGTTTCTAGACACTCAACAAGCAGACCTCAAAGACAAAATATTTAATGAATTAAAACTTCCTGGTGAATTTGAATTTCACCTCATTCTTGGAGGGGCCGGAACCGGAAAGACTGTAGTCCTGTTAAATCTTGCCCTAAGTCTTGCTTCTGCTGGTCGGAATGTAATTTGCCAATTTAATGAGCAGGTAATTAAGTACTTAAATTCTGGCAAGCAAAGAGTTCCAGGCGCAGGACTAGCGATGCAACCAGGTGCAGTCATACTTCTTGATGACCCTATGAGCTTTACAATTCTACGTCAGAAATTGGCTGAAGCAAGAAAATCCGAAGCTAGAGCTCTGGTAGTTGCACTTGATCCTTTTCAATGGGTAGAGCGACGAGTTTATGAGAAATTTGACGAACTCATTGAAATATCACAACCTATTCAACATAACCTAGATGTCTGCTATCGACAAAGTAAGGCAGTTGGTCAACAGGCGATAGATTACACAAAGAGTATTCTTGATAAGACAAGCCCATTTATAATTGACTCAAAAATTGCAGATCATAAGAAACAGCTCGATCCCTTAAAGCAAATATGCGTAGACAGCATTTCATTTGTAGATACTGGAGGCAGATACAAGCTCTACGAATCAGATCTAACAGTCAATTTTGGAAAAGAGTTTGAGAGATTTCTCGCTCGGGATGACAAATGGAACCATTGGCACCCCATGCTTATTATTTTCGATCCATCGGGTACTTCAATGCCGTCCTCCTGGATCGACAAGATCAAAGGAAATAATATTCTTTACAAATCATTAAACCAAGTAGACATGATTCGTGGTTCTGAATTTCAAGAAATCTTCGTATTGTTAAGCGAAAAAACCTGGCAGAAACTGCAAGAAGGTTTACTTGGCGCCGGTGCTGTTGATTGGGAAAAATTACTCAGCTTGCATACAGTACTAACCCGATCTAAAGATACGACAGTGATTTTTATCGCAGGCCCTAACAGCGGATTATGAATCTTTGTCTAAAATCGAACCTCATCTTGTGTGACAAAATAGATTAATCCCAGCTCTTCATCATGAACCTGATGCTCACGTTGCTTGCTCACAGTGAATCTCTCTTTAATGTGAAGTACCGGTCTCCAATCACCATCGATAAATGCCTCGCATTTAATTAATTCCCTCTCCTTTAAATGATGTAGAGCGCAGCACCATTCACAGGCACCGTTTAAATAGAAAACGACCGACCATTTGCTTGGCAGGATCGGATGATTCTCTTGCCCTCGTGACTCGGCTAAAGATTGGCCGTCACGGAGAAAAGCGCAATCTGACCAATTGTGAAACACTTGCCCACCTTTGGTCGTGAAGACCACTTCATTGATTCCATAGGGTGCTGGTTTGCAATGTCCACACTGACTCTCGTATAGGTCATGAATACATCTATTTTCAAGCATCTTCTTCCTCTTCGTGATTCTGATCTATATCAAGATCTATTTCGGCCAGAATTGAACTCAGATAGATGCTTGCTTCATTGAACTTGATCCGTGCTTCCTCGCTACTCCGTCGTTTTTCTATTGCCTCCTGGCGGGCACTTGCTAAAACCTTGTCGCTTTCCGCAATGTCGATGAAGTGATTCTGATCTGTGAACACACCTAGAATTCGCATGATCGGGGTTTCCGCGGGTTTGTTTTTTTCGTTCCATCCCAAGTAATAGTTACTACCCGATGCCACGGATCCCCACTTTTTTAGATAAGAGGGATTAGGTAGCGGTTCAAATTCTTCAGCTAGGTCCGACTTCACCCCTACAAAGGAGCTCTCTGAAGGAAAGGGTTGCATCCAGAACTCAGTTGTGGCTTCAGTAAATGGTGCAATCGCATCACGCATAGTGCTTTCAATCTTTAGTCGGACTCCAATTTCTTCGAGTTTCAGCTTACCAAAAGACTGCTTGGAGTGAAATTCAACCAAGGCCACAACCCCGGCGACGGAGTAGAAAGCTAAGCCGGGGAACTGCTCTATCTCAAATGTGGTGCCACGGTTGCGGGATTTTTCGGCCGAAGCCTTTGCGGCGTTAAAGCTGGAAAAAAGTGCGGCATCTCGACGGTATCTCTCAGACCAAGTGCCATGCCAAGCATTTCGACCAGTGGAAAGCAAATACAAAGTTACACCCTGCAGACTCAATAACTTTGAATCGAGGAATTCGTGGTCGTTGATCCAATTAGTCCGCTCCATGTGCCTCTCCTAGAAATCTACTTTCCTAGGGTAAGGCCATTATCTTAAATGGTAAAGAGTGACCGCAATTAGATCTCCAGAGTTTAAATACTATTGAATCAACTGATCACCCAGATGTAAGACCCAGATATGTTTTAGAGCTTGAGTCATTAGCCAATGCGAGGTTACTAACTGTTCGTTGTCGGCCGTTAGAAGAGCCTTCGCCGAATGCACAGATGTCACACATATCGACAACTAGAATCTAAGTAGAACCTCTGAGGAGATACTTTCGAGAATCTAAAACTCTTGGTGCAGATTCTACTCAATCTCCAACTCGACTTCGCCCAGCGATTGAAAATATCTCTTCATTTTCATGGCCATAAGTACTCGGCGCTCTTTGAGAAATTCGTCATACTCCATAGCCCCAGATTTCAACATTGAAACGGGAATGCAATTCTCCTCAAAGTTCTTCTTTAGCTCGCGCTCATCCTTAATGCCACCATACTTAAGTTTTCCGGTCTCAATTTGCTTAATGATCTCGGCAAAGTACTTTTCTGGGTCCTTTGCTCCAATTGCAATGTTGATCTCGCTTTGAGTCATCGCATAGTTAGCGATCTGGTTGTATTTCGTACTGCCTAATCCTTGGGACTTCAAGAACTTTCGAGGATAAATATGATGGATATCGCCTTGATTTTGGATCATCGTTGAGACGGTGATATCTCTGGATAGAAATCCTCTATCACCATTTTTCACTTGGGCAGCAAAGAAGATGGAAAGATATGGACTGTTGACCGCTGAAGTGTCCATCTCTTGCGGAAGCAAGGAATCCCAAAAAGAGTCTGTCAGTGTTGAATCCATAATTAACTTGGTGTACTTCACAAGACCGACTTGGTTAATCTGCCGAATATCCTGATCCATAATCGATTCTGCTTGACCTGAATAACGCCCCGTAATCATGGCCATGACAAGCCATTGACGCACAATAGTTTCGAGTTCTGCAGGATCCATCTTTTTCGCACGGCCGTGCAAGTAGACAATATAAGCAAAATCTAAAACTGTCTGGCTGCGAAGGAGTGTATTCGAAACAAAACCAGCCGACTTAACAATCATCACAAAGCGCTGAAATTGCGTTTTATTCATGAAATTTAGAATTCCGTCTTTGAGTGATTTAAATGAAGTCTCGGCAATAGCCTCTTCAAATTCTCTGGTTTCAAAGTTTCTTCCCGATAGAAGTGCTACTAAATCTTGAAGCTTTCCTCGGCCAAATTCGGATACAAATGCAACACGAAGCATGTCAGTATAAGACGGATCGTAGATATCTTCATTGACGTCCGCTATCCACTTCATTTTGGGGAAGAACTCGGACTTAGAAAAATCTTTGTCCTTTTCTTGAATTGTCGTGATGAATTCAGGAGCGATTGCTAAGTGGCAGAAATAGTCGATAGCCTTTCGAAGTAGATTTCCCTCATATGTCTCATTAGCGGCGATCTTTGACATCGCAAAGTCCGCTTGCGATAACTGAGCCCCTTGCGAATTTACGCGAATGAAGATCTCAGTAACGGTTTCTATATCAAGCTCATTTGAAAGCTCGATCACACCAACTACGTTGTTCTGAATCTTTACAAGATTATCCAGTACATCGAAAACCTTGTTCTTATCGACTCCCTCGTTTTTTGCACAGTAATCATCCACAAGATTGAGCAGGTGCACGTCTGCTGAAAAGATCGTGGAGATATCAGGGATCCAAGCTTTGCTCTTAGCAATTACAGGGCTCGAAACCTCAAACTTCTCCTCTAATGGGTTGAAAGCAATAGTGATTCGTGTGGTGACGTAATCCTTATTGATGATGGTTATTCCCAAAAGGGCTGCCATCAAAGCGGTGACTCGCTGTTGTCCGTCAATCAGAATCCGCTTTCCAGCTGCGTGCCCGCCGTCTTTCAAACGAACTGTTGGATTGCTCCATGCGATCAGGTAACCAATAGGAAAACCTTGGTACAAGGAGTCAAGAAGATCTCTTACTTTTGATGCATCCCAGACAAATGGTCTTTGAATCTCGGGAATTGCAATTTCTTTGGACTTGACCCAAGTCAGAATCGTTCCAATGGGCTGAGGGACAACTTGATAACGGGGTGCAGTCATGTGCAAAACCTATCCTTTAGATACGACTTTGTTTAGTGCCTTGGGTTTTCCTGACCGCTATTTAATGGTTTGACTACTAAATTCCTGGAACCTGGCCTCCAGCCGTGCTGGATCTGGCTTCTCCCCCACTGCCGGTGGCACCCAGAGCTTGGTCTTATCCATTTCCTTGATTCCATGTTCGAGCATTGGTCCATCCTTTTCGGCCAAAATGTCTGGACGCACGTGGACCGTGTAATCAGGATCAATACCCACGATGTTGATGTCATATGCGGTGTGGTGGATTTTGCAAAGGCTCAATCCATTCGTGACCAAAGTTGATGATGTTTTATCGCTGTCTGGCGTTATATGTGCAGCATCTAGAAGTCGGCCATGGCCAAGTCGGCAAATCGCGCACTTTGTTTCATACGCACTGATTACTCGGGCACGAAAAGCAGGTTGATGTAACCGCTGCTTCATTGTGCGCTCTGCATAGCGACGCTCAATGAGTGACTCGGAACGAGAGGCTGTTGCAAGAGAAAGATCTGGAGCAATCAAGCAATATCCTTCGTCAGGAAAATCACTGATGATGAAAACTCTGTAGGGAACATAGCGACCAGAATCTTGTTGGACAAACCAGATGAGTGGAAGTTGCAGCTCCATCGCTTTGCGCATCTTGGTGTTCTTTCCTGCGGTTCCACCTGATTGATAGTCATATCGCCAGAGACCACCCGAGACCTCTTGGTCTTCGTATTTGCCTGATCTAGTCGTGTTGATTGAAAGAGTTGCTCGGAGTTCTTCGCCAAGAGTCCATGATGCGCCCGGATTCCAAATACCTCCGAACATATCGATGAGCCGAACTATTTGGCCAGCGTAAGAGAAGCTTCCGAGTTCAGAACGAGAGAGCATGCCATCGCCTTCGTTGGCTTTTGCGATGATCTTCTCGATCAAATCCTCACGAAGGAGTTGCTCATCCTCGATCGTCCACATGATCCGAGCTTACGGTTAAGTACCGCTTGGAGGAAGGTTTAGAGGCACTTAATAACTTGCTTACCGCTTTCCGAGAACTTGAAAATGGCGTTCTGCTGGAATTTTCTGGCCAGGTCAATCAGTGGGCTGGCATCTCGCGATGGCAGGATCCAACCATGTTCTGACCAATCGCTTGATGGGTCGCGACCAATTGCAGGCAGTGTGAGATCGCTGATGTTGGATAACTCCACATGAAGAGATTGATTCCGAGCTTTGTTTTCTTCATCAGTCAGTAATTGGCTGTATGGGTTAGCGGCAGTGATCATGTAAAAATCACACTTCCAGATTGCGTGTAGCTCTTGATAGGAAAGAGTTTCTCCATCTAGGAAGATTTCGACAACTGTCTCGCCGTACTTTGCTAATAGCTCAGCGGAGATCTCTTCAGGCTGCATGCGATCCTTTCATCACTTCAATTGCATTCCTGAGTGGCGTTAGCAAGCTAGGGCTGACTTGGCGATGGTTTAGGACCGCATAGACCGATTCGTAGTACCAAATGATGTCATCTCGATTTGCGTTGAAGCGATCCCATAATGAAGCGCCTTGGTTCTGTAGGTCAGTTGCAATTGATCGGGCGTTATGTGCCTTATCGGCTGCTGTGACAATGAGAGTGTCCATGTCGGCATCCTTGAGATGATCAATGTGTACTTCTTTGCGTTCGCGCCAGGGAGCTTTCTCTTCAGGGTCTTCAACGAGGGAGTCACTACATCCTCGGACGATCTTTTCAACGCGAGGGCCGAACATCTCTGCGATTTCTCGAAGGCGTGGTTCGCCACCGCAATCTTCAGGAATGTCGTGCAAGAGTGCGGCGATTGCTTGGTCCTCGTCACCGTTTGCCTCGAGTACAAGGGAAGCAACGCCGAAGGGGTGGCTGATGTATGTAATTGTCGTGCTCTTGCGGATTTGATCTTTGTGGAGTTCGGTGGCATATGCCATCGCTCCGTGAAATCTTTCAGTGAGATACGTCTTTGGTTCTGTCATGTTATTCCTCGTGTTTCTCTCTAATCTTTCGGGTGAATCTGATGGTCGTGGTGAGGTCGGCGGCAGGACTATGAATCAGATTCTGATCGTGTCATCTTTACTATGAATGTCAACGCTTGGTCTTCCGTAAATCCGCCAGCTAGCAAAGAGTTAAAGACTTCGTGCAGCCTGACAATCGACTCTTCCAGAGCTGATAAACCTTCAAAACCTTGTAAGTTCTCCATACCTTGGAAAATACCGGAGCCCACTGACATTTCTATCTGCTGCGTGGGGCTAATAGATTAGGTCAGGATTTGAGTTGTTTTGACACTCGGGAATAGAGTTTTACGAGGCTTTCATCGCCCTCGTCCTGATACGGATTCGAATCTGCAAACTGATACTCCCAGATCGCCCAGAAGGTTCTAGGGGTAAGATTCTCTGAGAAATGTAGCCAGATGACTATGTCGGCTTCAGGAAAATACTCATCGCGTTGATTTGGGTTCTCTTTTTCAACAATTCCCAATGGGTCTACCTCATGGAAGATTGCGCCGATCTTTGCAATGAGATCTCTGAAGATTGAATTAGGGCTGTAGTTGTAATCGGCGAAGATTGGTTCTATCTCGGCCATAACTTCTGGTGAAGACTTTGAGATCCGATCAGGAGGTACGCCGATGATGTAACAGGCGGCGTGCCTGGTGCAGGACATGCTGTCGAAATCCATCCCTGAAGAATACTCCGAGAAGCTTTTCTTGGCGCGGGGCATTTCTGCGTGTACATGCCACTCCCCTCTTCCAACTTTTCCTGCCCAGCTAGATGCCGATTGTTATCAACCACTTGCTTACCGAGATATCTCCCCTGCAACTGCAGCCCAGACTTCTGGCGTGCCAGTGTCAGGCAGGTAGCCACCTGCGCCACCCATGAGTTTTGGAGTGTCAGGAAATGCTTTGGCCAAGAGACTGGCTGCGGCCGCATATCCCTCAACGGTGTATTGCAGGTTAGTCAGTGGATCTTCTGCCAGACCATCAGCACCTGATGTGATGAAGAGAAGATCGGGTTGAAAGTTACGAGCAATTGGAATGAATCTATTGATTCCAGCTAAAAGTGCGCTATCTCCTAAGCCGGTTGTTGCAATACTCAGGGGAAAGTTAAATACAGAGTTCTCTGGTTCATCAGAATTGCCTGTACCCGGAAAGATTCCTTGCTCATGGATAGAAAATGCTAAGACGTTGGGATTTTCGCGAGTGAGGTTTTCAACGCCATCACCATGGTGGGCATCGATATCAATGATTGCAACTTTCAAGCCATGATCTTTCGTTGCAATATCTGCAGCTAAGGCAAAATCATTGAATACGCAAAAACCAGATGAGTGATCGTATTGAGCATGGTGTTTTGCTGCAGGTAGGTGAATTGCAACATCTGCTTCTTTATTGAGCAGAGCATCTAGTGCTACCAATGTGCCACCGGCAAAGAGTGTGGCAAAGCGCGCAAGGTCTTCGCGCGCTTTGCTCCACTCAGTGCATAAGAACTCTTCTGTGACTTCCTTGATATATGCAGGACTGTGAACACGTGATAGCTCTGATGTTGTTGCCAGACGCGGTTCAAGGATGCGCTGGTCGCTGACTATTGAGTTAAAGCCGTTGATAAAGCGGCGACCCTGCGTTGGGTGAGCATCTGAGAAGAACCAGTTGGCATACTCGGGTGAATGAACGAGTGTGACCTTCTTGCTCATGTAGATCTCCTTAGTTGAGGTAGTCATCTTGAGTTTTTGGATTCTCATCGCTGTCACGCTTTTTGCGAGAGCGGGATTTCTCTGAGAAGTTTTCATACAGACGCTTAGATGAATAGGCAGCGTCATCGAATTCTGCAGACTTTGCTAACACATCCATCTCATCGGCCTCCGATGTGATTATCTGAAGTGATTCTGCCGTGCGCTCATCTGTGACGCGGATGGTGCTCGCCTCAAGACGTAGGAGCTGTGCAGTTGTTTTCAATCGCGATGATGCTTCCTGGTTCATGCCCTTTCGAATCTCATCAATTGCTGCTTCCTTTTCTGTCTGGGCTGTGAGAATCAAACGTTCTGCACGCACGACAGGATCTGCCAGGCGACCCTTTGCAACATCATCTGGAACAACGTTGACTTGGATCGGCATAGAGACGGTGATCTCCTGCATCTTTGCGACATCTAGATACTCCAGAGTGATCTCTGCAATCGTTGCGAGGCCAAGAGCAGGCATGCCAGGTACTTCGATGTCGATCACAAAGCGGCGGTTCTCCCCCGCATAGAGATCGCCAAGCTGGACAACGTATGTGTCGCCTTCTTTGAAGTGAGGCAGGCGCTGCAAGATCTCGATGCGTGGGTTAGTTGTGAGCAGAGGAGATGGCGTAAAGCGCATCACTGCGTTTACGACAGATTTTTCTAGAAGGTCATCGACCTCTGCTGCGATTGCACCGATTGCCTCATCGATTGTGTAGGCAAAGCGATGTGCGCCATTTCCGCCTTGCGCCAAGGCTTCCAGGATATTCTCGTCATAGCCTGTTCCAAGGCCGATGGTAGAAGTTGTGACCTTGTTGCGTGCATGCGTGGTTGCAATTTGAGCCAGCACGGCTGGATTTTGTTCACCACTGTTGGCATGGCCATCAGAGATCAGAAGCAAGGTGGCACCTGCATCAGTTGCAACGCGTGAGAGTTCGCGAAGACCCATGGTGTATCCAACGGAGATATCTGTATTTCCGCCTGTGTACATTTCACGAATTGCTTTGCGAAGTGCCGGCATATCGTGATCTGCCATGGTGCGAATGGGGGCGACGATGAGTGCTTGGTTATCGAATGCAATCAAGCCAAATGAATCTTGCGGTGCAAGACGATCAATCAGCTTAAGAATTGACTCCTTGGCAGAGTTAAAGACTGGGCCAGACATAGATCCGCTGCGATCTAAGACCACCTCAACTGCCTGTCCGGGGCGAGACATTGCAGCATCGGTTATCGGTGCTGTCATATCAAGCATCATGGTGACCTTCTCTGTTGATTCCAGAGCTACAAGGTCGATATCGAGTAGTGCTTTTACGTTCATTGCATTTCCTTTCGTTGGAAGTTCAGGTTTTTGGGCCTCTAATATGTAAGACGTATTTGGAGGGGGCAAAGTAATCAAGGTTTTAAAAGTATTTTTGCTCGGATGCCGAGCATGCGGCCCACGTGTATCGGGCAGGAGTAACTGTTAGAAGGCAGGACCGATCTCGAGTGCGAGGTGGGGATGAATCACTGTCATGGACCCAAAATAGCGGGCACCACTGACAAATCTGTTGGTCTTAGAGGTAGGTACTCTCGACGTGCTCTTTGATCATCTCCTGAATGCGGTGAATCTGGTTGGAAACGGCCTGTGGGTTGGCATATCCGAGATCTTCAGCGATTTCTGTAGGCGTAAATCCGGCTGCGTACATCAAGACAAGTTTTTGGTGCTTTTCGGATAAGAATCCAAGGATCTCATTGACTGACTCTTGAAGTATGTAGGCAGTCTTTGGCCCCATCATGGTTTCAGATACTGCCCGTAAGAAATCTGCATCGTCCGTATTTTGATAGTCATCGATATCGACTTTGTTCAATCTAGAGCGCGCTCGCCACATGTCGATGTAGGTCGTCTTCGTTACGCGCCAAATCCATGCTTCTATATTTTCGGGGCGGCTCTCTGCCTTGAAGAGCTTCTCCATAACATTTGATGCAAGATCTTGAGAGCTGTTCATGCTGCTGCGATTGCGCCCACGAGAAGCATGTTCGGCAATCTGCTGCCAGCGCTCCCACTCTTCGTGGGTTACATCATCTTGCCAACGGCTCATCTCTTTAGAGTACCTCGTGAAATCTCGTTGATCTCTATACATGACTTGTCAGACTAGCCTGCTATCTTTTCCCTAGGTAAAGAACTAAGCGATAAGCCCTTGAGCATGCTTAGTGCCCTCCGCGCAATGTTCGACCCGCGTTCGGTGGCCCTCAAGGAATACCTGCCGGCGATGAAAGACACCGCCGGAAGTAGCGGGTCTTTTTCATTGGCCCAGTAAGGGTATGTGCCATGTCTCTTTCATTGTGTACAAGTTGTTTTGCGTTAAGTGATCTATCCAAGCAATCAAGTCAGCGCTGTCGGTGTGAAGAACAGATTCCGGTCAATCTTGGAGCGCTTGATTGTCCGAGTGGGCTGGTTCTTTGTTACATCTGTGCGCGAGCTGTTGCAGGTGGGTTTGGGCGGTATTCGTGGAATGCGTGTAAGTCATGTCGGAGCGTTAACTCAGGAATGTCTGAATGGTTGGGTGTGAGTCTGCCGCTTGGGCGACATTCGGTGATGAATGGAATTGGCATTCCGTTGTCGGCAACGCGACCAGAGTTTGAGGTGGGGGCAAGTGCGTTGATTGCCTTTTCAGAGAAGAGCATGGCGTTATCTGATTGGGGTCATTTACAGACGCGTGCGCTATTTGAATCTGTGCCGGCGTGGGCAGAGCGCAAGGGGATCACGATGATCGAGTGGGAGAAGAAGTTCAAGGCAACGAAGAAGCATTCGCGCGCTGCATTTGCGGCGTACTACGGTGTTGAGGAGTTGTGGCAGGTGCTGATGCGGCGAGTGTGATTAGAAGTGCGTGTAATCCCTAGACAGTCAAGAAGTTCGCATCAGTGCATAGGCCGCTTACAGCGAGGCTAACTTCTCGACGACCTCTTTAGCAGAAGGATTAGTCATCGCACTTCCATCTGAGAAGACCAACGTCGGCACGGTGCGATTTCCACCATTTACCTTCTCGACAATCTCGGCCGTACCCTCAACCTCCTCAATGTTGATCTCTTCGAAGGTAACTCCGAGATCAGCCAATTGAGTTTTCAGGCGCTTGCAATACCCGCACCAGGTAGTTGAGTACATAACGAAGGACATGGGCTAGAATATCTAGTAAGCGTCGCATTGGTTGATGTAGAGGGTTTCTCCATCAACAACCTCAGATGAATAGTTGTATCCATCCATGCATTGCACCCAACCATTAATTAGAGAGTAGATGCCATAAATAAGTGCAATGGCAGTAAAAAGCACAAGAATGATAACTAGAATTCCACGCTTGGAAGTAAAAAAGTTAATCGTTTTATCAAAGGCAGCTGCACTCGCCTGTGCTTCTTCAGGTGTTGGCCCCAGATTGTCCATTGGTTCGCCGCAGGGTCTACAAAATGGTTTCTTAACATCGACGGTGTAGGACTCACCAAAAGGACCGCCGGTGGATCTAACTTCCTGGCGATTGGCGAAATAGACATCGTTTCCGCGGCAACGGGGGCACTTGTAGATTGGCATTGCAGAATTTTAGCCTGAGAGTGTTGAGTGCAACAACTTAGACGTTAACTCCCGTATACAAGCGTTGGCCCTTCCAAGAAATGTATTTCTCTGCCTTATTCATTGACATCGCATCACATCGAAGCCAGCGCTCCCCTTTTGCCCAAGCTGCTCGATCCGGCGTGTACCAAGCCCAGAAATTAAAGAATGGATTTGAAATCAGACCGTCGGCGCCCCATGCTCGGCAGAGAGAATCGGCAAGATTAAGAGCTTCTTCTTCAGGCATGTCTGCAGGAAAAGCGATCTTTATCGGACTGGTCAATTGCTCAGACCTTGTTGAGTTTCTACTCTGATAGGAGTTTGATGGAGGTAATCGAAAGGGAAGTTAAATGTTAAAGCGCTTAGTAGCTGGTGGTTTGGGGCTTGGAGTTGCCGTATGGGCCGGCGTTGCCGGTGTTGATAACACAACTCGTGATGAAGCAGGACAAATTACAGTGCAGGGAGATTTGGGTGCATTCGTAACTCAACTTGGCGACTGCATAAATGACTTGCCTGAAGCCTCACCTGAAGAAATCTATGAAGTTACTAGCGTGACTGGCGTTCCATGTGACCAGCCACATCACTGGCAAGTAATACACAAGGGCGAGATTACTCTTGAAGAGTTTTCAGAATCGGGTGTGTTGCGTGAATCCGAAGATATCTGCACTGCCGCGTTAGAGAGTATTTTTGATTCTTTCGATGATTCAGATATTGATCGCATCACAGCGTTTGAAAATGCATACAGCAACTACTTGTTCCCGGTAGCAGAATCTTGGGCGGAAGGTGACCGAACGGTCGACTGCATGCTCGGAAGCGATGAAGAGACGTACACAGAATCATTTCTTG
>Ga0315902_10003971_pt1 | contig 21740 bp, 16 predicted proteins | sample LakEriMetagenome_9_FD_203523 | JGI IMG/M metagenome (GOLD analysis project Ga0315902, IMG submission 203523) | Freshwater fungal communities from buoy surface, Lake Erie, Ohio, United States - Buoy 12 MA117 | ecosystem: Environmental > Aquatic > Freshwater > Lake > Lake biofilm | place: USA... | reverse complement strand
GCCGTAGCGGTTTTGTTCGTAAAACACGAACTCGTACTGCGGATCGGATCCGTAGAGATACTCGAACCCGAGCCGAAACAGCTTCTCGCTCCGACGGCCGCGCCAGGCCCAGCCGGCCTGCACGCAGATATTGCCACCCCAGTCGAGCTCCTGCCTGCTCATGCCGTTGACCGCCAGGAACGGCGCCCCGAGGGCGCCCGTCGGCCGGGCCTGGATGAGCTCAGTGCCCGCCTGGAATTCCCACGGCTCCGACCCGCCCGAGTTGTAAAACGCCCAGCCCACCTCACCGTAGAGCCGCAGCCAGTCGAGCGGATACCACGAGTTGCCCCACACGATGCAATCGCGGACGTAGTTCACGCGCGGAAACCACGGATACTTGATCATCGACTCGTCGCCGAGGTGGGCGCTGTTGTGGTAATAGGCGAGCTTCGTCTGCCAGCGGCCCACGCCGTAGACGAGCGGAACTCCGAAGCGATAGTCGCCCGAACGGAAGTCGCGATCGTCGTTCGGATCGAGCCGGACGAACGCCGCCCCCTCGATCTGTACTTCGAAGCCCTGCGGATGCACGACGGGATCGGAGCCGAATCGCAGGATCGACGCCCGGCCGCCGAGTGTCGTGTCCCAGAGCGTGCCCTCCTGGCGACTGGGATTGAAGACGTCGGGATTGGTCGCCTGATACATCACCGAGCCGATGCGCGGCTCCTTGGGGCCCGCCAGGTAGCTCGTGTAGATGAGATTGTTCGGCAGCATCTGCCAGAACCACGGCTGCGGCGCCCAGAGATCGGTGAAGCAGTCCGGGAACGCCGCGTTCGGCACGAGGCAGTCGTCCGTACACGACGGCAGTTCCTCGTAGGGCATGTCGAGCACGACCGGGCCCTGGGGGCTCGTCGGCGGCAACGAATGCACCTCCGGCAAGGCGAACGGGTCGCCCGGCACGACGGCTCCCGGCGTCGGCAGCTGGTATGGCGGCGCGTTGCCCTGCCCATGCACGTTCGTGGTGCCGGCCGCCATCACGGCGAGCAGGGCGACGACGGTGATGGGCGTTCGATGCATGTGCGGCCGCTGCTGCCCGGCGGCGGTGCCGCCCGGAGTGATTCCACGAGGAGAGCCTGCCGCGACAGCACGGTTCTTGCATGCCCGCATGGATGGTGCGAAACTCTCGGCGGCCACTGTAGGGAACGAACCGTCAGCCCACACACTCAAATCGGCATTCCCGTCATCGTTCCGCGACGATCGATCCGTTTCCTGCGTGCATCCGCCGCGACTTTCGGAGAGTGGGGCAAGCCCGCAAAGCCGCGATCTTCACCACCCCGCCACGCCTCGCGAAAACACCCGCATGACGCACCCGCAGTCTCCTCCCGAGAGTCACGCCGCTTCGCAGCCGGAGGCACAGGATGCCGCGATCGCCCAGGGGCTCGGCCGAATTCCGAGCGGCCTCTTCATCGTGACCTGGCGCGCAGCTGACGGCGACCGGGGAATGCTGGCGAGCTGGGTGATGCAGGCGGGGTTCGCCCCGCCGATGATCTCGATCGCCGTGGCTCCGGGCCGCGACCTGCTCGGCGTCATCGAATCTGGAATGCGGTTCGTCGTCAACGTGTTGGCCGACACCCAGCGGCCCCTGCTCGCCAGGTTCGGCAAGCCGGCAGCCGCGGGCGACGATCCATTTGCGGGGCTTCCCGTGCGCCGGTCGGAGTGCGGTGCGGCCATCTTCGACGACGCGGCCGCGTGGCTCGAGTGCGCTCCTGTGTCACAGACGTCGGGCACCGCCGGTGAACGCTGCGATCACGTGGTGGTGCTCGCCCGCGTGACGGCCGCGAGTGGCGGAAATGACCTCGCCCCACTGGTGCACGTGCGGAAAAATGGGCTACGCTACTGACGCTGTGAAAGCCGCGTTTCTTTAAAAATCTGTGGGGCTGCTTGTCATGAATGCTGTTCGCGCGACATGGGCCGCCGCTGTGCTGACGGTGGTTTGTGGCTGCTCCAAGCCGGCTGCGGATCCGGCGTCGGCGGGCACACCCGCGCCTGCGGCGAGTTCCTCGACGACAGCCGTCAAACGCTTCGTGTTCATCACCAATGGCGACGATCCCTTCTGGGACGCCTGCAACGCCGGGCTCGTCGAGGGGGCGACGCGGTCGGGCCTCGCCGGCAAGGGCTTGCGGGCCGTGATGGACAAAGGCAATGGCACAGCCCAGGGGCAGATCGAGCGGCTCCGGCAACTGTCCAGCCAGGCCGACGTCGCCGGCGTGGCCATCTCGGTGATCCAGGCCGAGAACGCCGCGATCGTCGAAGAGATGAAGAATCTCGCCGCCAAGGGCGTGCATGTGATCACGGTCGACGGCGACGTGAACCGGGCCATGTTTCGCGATGCCCGGCCCTATTACATCGGCACCGACAACATCGTGGGCGGGCGGCTCCTGGGCGTTGCCGCCAAGGCGATTCTCGCGGCGCGAAGCAAGACCTCCGGAGCCTACGTGCAGTTCGCGGGATTCGCCGACAACGACAACTCCCGAGCTCGCATGAACGGTTTCAAAGAGGCCGTGGGCGAGGCCTACAAAGAGGCCGACCGGATGAGCGACGAAATGGATCTCGCGCGAGCCCGCGACAACGTGCGGACGGCGCTCGTCAACCATCCCGACCTCGTGGCCCTCGTCGGCATCTGGGCCTACAACGCGCCGGCGATCGCCGAGGTTGTGGAGGAACGGAAGGCCCGCGACCGGATCACCACCGTCACGTTCGACGCCCAGGCCGTGGCGATCGAACGCATGGCCGCCGGCCAGATCGATGCGATGGTCGTGCAAAACCCGTTCGAAATGGGCATCCAGACCGTCCGCCTGCTCCTGGCGATGCGGGAGAGCGACGACGCCACGATCAAGCAGATGTTTCCCAACGCGGGGCAGCCCGATGGCGACATCTACACGACCGGCCTCAGGCTGATCGTGCCCGACGACGAGCCGCTCGTGAAACCGGCCGATGTCCCAGGCAACGGCCACGAGACCATGCCGCTCTCGAAATTCCGCGAGTGGCTCGCCACATACGGCCTGTCGAGCTCCTGACGGCCCCGCCACTCCCGCGGAACCACGCATGGCTGCTGCCGACTCCCCGACGCCTGGAGGCTTGCTGCTCAAACGGAGCGAATGGGCCCTGCTCGCCGCGATCGTGGTCGCCATCGTCCTCACGGCGCTCGTCGATGCCAATCACTCGTATTGGTTTCAGCCCCTCGCCAGCCTGCGCGACATCGCGAGGAGCACGGCGATGCTCGGAATCTTCGCACTGGGTGCGGCCGTGGTGATCATCGCCGGCGGCATCGATCTCTCCGCGGGCTCGATGATCGCCCTTTCCACGACCGTCTGCGCCGCCACGATGCTCGCGCTCGCACCGTCCGAGATGGTGGGCTTCAAGCCAGTGGGCGGAGCGGTCGTCGCGGCCGGCTGCCTCGCCAGCCTGCTCGCCGGATTCCTCGTCGGCACGCTCCACACCTGGCTGATCACGGCCGTGCGGCTGCCGCCTTTTATCGCCACGCTGGCCACGCTCGTGGGTCTGCGGAGCCTCGCGCGGGCCCTGGCCACGAGCACTACTGCGGCGCTTTTGCCTACGAAAAACAGTCAGATCAACGTCTACGACCCTGCGTTCAAGTTCGTGCGTGACAACGTCTGGATTCCCGTGGCCGTCTTCGGCCTGCTGGCCTTCGTCACCTGGCTCCTCCTCACGCGGACGGTGCTCGGCCGTCACGTGCACGCCCTCGGCGGCAACGAGCAGGCAGCTCGGCTCGCCGGCATCCGCACCGACAATGTGAAGTGGTTCGCCTACTGCTACGGCGCCATGACGGCGGCGCTCGCGGGGCTCTTCTACGTGGCCAACGAGTCGGTGGCCGCGCCGGCGATCCAGGCCCGCGGCCACGAGCTCAACGCGATCGCCGCCGCCGTGGTCGGTGGCTGCTCGCTCGCGGGTGGCGTCGGCACGGTGCCCGGTACGGTGCTCGGCACGGTGTTTCTGCGGGTGGTGATCGACGCGGTGTCGAAAGTGATCAAGACGGAGGCCGAGATCTACGAAGGGCTGATCGTGGGCGTGGTCGTGGTGCTCGCGGTGACCTTCTCGCAGGTCGGTCAGTTCGCGAAAGGTGGCCGGCGGATTTTTCCGGGAGTTCTCGGAATCTGCGCGATCCCCGTGCTCGCGCTCCTCGTGGGCAGCGTGGTCGCGATGACCGCGGGGCCCCGGGCCGGGATCGCTGCCGGGCTTGCGACCCTCACCCTGCTTGCGGCCGTACGGCTGTGGGAAGGCCGCCCGAAGGCTCTCGCGAGGCCCGCATGACCGCCGCATCGGCCGGCAGTCACGCTGCCGATCTGGCGATCGCGATGCGGTCGATCACGAAGCGATTCCCGGGCGTGGTGGCGCTCGACGGCGTGTCGCTCGACGTGCGGCGCGGCGAACTCCACGCCATCTGCGGCGAAAATGGCGCCGGCAAGAGCACGCTCATGAAGATCCTTTCGGGCGTTTATCGGCCCGATGCCGGAGCGCTCGAGATCCACGGCCAGCCAGTGCGGTTTGCCGACACCCGCGACGCCGAGCGGACTGGCGTGGCGATCATCCACCAGGAGCTGAACCTCGTCGAAGACCTCTCGGTGGCGGCGAACGTGTTTCTGGGCCGCGAGCGGCGCACGGCGCTCGGCCTCGTGGACGATCGGGCGATGGAGGCCGAGACAGCCCGTCTGCTCGAGATGCTGGAATGCCGCGTGGCGCCGCGGACGCGGGCCGGCAGCCTCCGCGTGGGCGACCAGCAGCTCGTGGAGATCGCGAAGGCGCTCTCGCTCGACGCCTCGATCCTCGTGATGGACGAGCCGACGAGCGCGCTCACGGAGGCCGAGTCGGCGCGGCTCGAGCGGACAGTCTCGCGGCTCCGTGCCCACGGTACCACGATTCTCTACATCTCGCACAAGATGGACGAGGTGTTTCGGCTGGCCGATCGGATCACCGTGCTGCGCGATGGCCGCCACGTGCGCACGGTGGACCGCGAGGCGACGACGCCGCAGGAGATCACCAGCTGGATGGTGGGCCGTGAGATCGCCGGGCATCTGTTTCACGAGCCGCGGCCCCGTGGCGACACGCTCCTCGACATTCGCGGCCTCACGCTGCCTTGGCCCGAGCATCCGCGGGGCTATCGGCTCGCCGACGTGTCGCTCGATCTGCATGCCGGCGAGATCGTGGGCGTGGCCGGGCTCATGGGCGCGGGCCGCACCGAGCTCTTGGAGACGATCTTCGGCGTCTCGCCCCCCACTTGGACCGGCGTGATTCAGCTCGCCGGCCGCCCCGTGCGATTCACCCATCCGCGTGAGGCCTGTGACGCCGGCATCGCGATGGTCACGGAAGATCGCAAGCGTCTCGGCCTGTTCCCCGATCTCGATGTCGCGGGCAACATCAGCCTCTGCAGCCTGCGCGAGGCCCTGCGGGGCGGCCTGCTCAGCCGCAGCCGCGAGGAGGCGCTCGTGGCCGGCCCGCTCCGCGACACCGGCGTGAAGACACCGAGCCCACATGCCTCGATCATGGGGCTGTCGGGGGGCAATCAACAGAAGTGCATCATCGGCCGCTGGCTGCTCACGGAGCCGCGAATTCTTCTGCTCGACGACCCGACACGCGGCATCGACGTGGGGGCGAAGGCCGAGCTCTACCAGCTTATCGACCGTCTCTGCCGCCAGGGCATGGCGGTGCTCCTCACGTCGAGCGAGCTCCCGGAACTGCTGACCCTTTCAGACCGAATTCTCGTGCTCGCCGAAGGCCGCCTGACTGCCGAGTTCACGCGGGACGAGGCTACCGAACACCGGATTCTCGAGGCCGCGACGGGCTCATGACCCGAGATAGCGGGCGACGATCGTGCGGGCGCGGGCTTCGTCACGGGTGCCCGATACGATCGCCCGGCCGTCGGCGAACACGGCCAGTTCGATGCCTGGCTCAACCTTGGCCCGCACGATCCACGCGTTCGCGGAGACGCTCCCTGCACCAGCCAGCCGCTCTGCAAGAGCCGCGAGGTCGATGCCGAGCGTCGCCGGCATCACCTGCACCGCGTCACGTCCGCAGAGCGCCGTCGGCCGCCCGCCGAGCCGGCCTTCGAGCCAGGGAAAGTCGCCGCCGCGGCAGGTCGGGCAGCCCTCCGCCGCGAGGGCCGAGAGATCAATCGTCCGCCAGACGTTGTCCCACAGGTCGCACACGAGCATCCGGCTCGCCGCCCGCTCGACGCAGCCGACGAGCAGTTTGATCGCCTCGGCCGCTTCGACGGCGCCGACCACAAGCGCGGCCGGCCCGATGATACCGGCCGTGTCGCACGTGGGCAGCGAACCCGGCGCCGGCGGTTCGGGCACCAGACAGCGCAGGCACGCTGTGCGGCCCGGCACGATCGTGAGCACGCGGCCCTCAGACCCGATCGCCCCGCCGTGCACCCACGGCACACCATGCCGGCAGGCGTGTTCATTGACCAGATACCGCGCCTCGAAGTTGTCGGTGCCATCGACGATCACATCCACGCCGCCGAGCAGATCGACCGCGTTTGCTGCCGTGAGGTCGGCCACGACAGGCTCGATCGTGGCGGCCGAATTGATCGCGGTGAGATGCCGGGCGGCCGCGACGGCCTTCGGCAGCCCGGCTGCCACGTCGGCCTCGTCGAACAGCACCTGCCTGGGCAGATTCGAGACCTCGGGCACGTCGCGGTCGATGAGCCGCACGAAGCCGACGCCGGCCCGCACGAGGGCGAGCGCTGCGACACTGCCCAGGGCGCCGCAGCCGACCACGGCCACACGGCCGGCCGCGAGCCGTGCCTGGCCCTCGGCGCCGAGCGGCGCAAAGCGGATCTGCCGGGAGTAGCGATCGGGATCGAACGATGTCATGCGCACGATGCTACCAGACGTCTCCCCGCGCCGGGGGCCTCTTCGACGTCCGCTCCCCCGCCGCATACAACGCAAGCAGCAGCGCGAAATATGCGGCGATGAGGCCTGTCTGCATCCAGTAGGCGAGCGTGGACCGGCCGTCCAGCACCGAACCGAGTGCGTCGGAGACATTGACCGCACTCAACCCGAGCACGGTGACGCCCAGCGCAACGATCGCGGCGGGAACGGCGTTTCGGTGCATAGCCGCATTCGCGAAGAGGCAGATGTACGCCACCACCGCAAAGGAAATGATCTTGTCCTGATACGCGTAGAAGGGCACGTCGTAATAGACGAACACGAGCGGGTATTTCAGGCCGAAGAAGTGGGCCACGGCCATGCAGCAAAAATAGGCCACGCCCGCCCACAGGGCGAGGCGCAGAAACACAGGGGGCGGATTGTCGTTGCTCATGATTGCGTAGGCTGCCGGCGCACGGGAAAACTGATCAGCGGCTTACCATCGATCATCCATTCCGCTGGATTCTATCCGCCGTCTGACCCAGCGACTGGTTAGAACTGCGCCGCCAGCATCGACAGGCCCACGCCTGCCTCGAAGCCAATCCCGAAGAGATTATGCCACGAGCGGCTGGCATCCACTGCGGATGAGATGAGCCGTGCCAAGGCCGCCGCGCACCACGCTGCTCCAACAACGGTAAATACAGGCACGGACTGCGCAACCAAGCATCCGATGCCCAGGCACATGAAAAAACCGCCATACGTGGCACGAAACTCCGCGGTGCCCAACGGCCCCTCGGGACGGATTCCAAGTACGCGGCTGACAGTGCCGGGCAGCAGCAAGCCGAGGCAGCCGATCGCCGCGGTCACAGCAGCTCCGAAGTTCGGCAACATCATCATGCCGAGGGCATCCAAGTCTTGGCTCTAACGACCGCGATCAGCGGCTCGCGACCTTGGGCGAATCACACCGCCGGATCTTATCGCGAGTCCGCTGCATCGCGTTGTTATGCCACGTTTCCAACCCGAGCCTCACGGAGCTTGCTCATCACGAAGCGAATCACCAAGTACAGCCCTAGCACCCATGCCAGCGTGAGGGGCAGATTGAACGTGTGAATCCGCGGGTTCGGATTCTGCATTGCACGGACTAACGCAAGCGGATAGTCCATCGTCGGCAGCATGAGCACTAACCCGATCGCCAGATACCAGAACCGTGACAGTTCGAGCCGGCCCGTGCGAACGACCGTGGCGACGGCCTGCACCGCGACCCCAGCCAGCAGAATGCGCACGAGCAGGGCGAACGCGTTCATCTTTTTTCTCCACTATGGGTAATGGAATAACTTGTATTTTTCCTGCCCAGTATATCCCGCGCGAACTCTTGATAACTCGATTGGAGTCGCTGCGTGGCTACCGGAAGTGGCTGCAGCCATTTGGGTTGTGGCATGCTGTGCCGTGCGCGGTAATGCTTCTACGGCTTATCTGCATGTGAATCATCTCACGGATGTCACAGGTTCTCCCGTAGCCTTGGGGTCAGCGTTAAGGCCTTTCGATACTCCGCCCACCAGCCTGGAAGTGGTCCGCATCCACGTCGCTTGGCCGAATAACTCGGCAGGGCGGCGGGCGCCTCGGCGCCCGTGATCGACCATGTGCGTGTCGATGCTCGTGGTCTTCATGCCGTTGGGCCCGAGCAGGTTCCGGACAGTGCGAACGACTGTTGCAAGCCCGCCGAGCGTGTCAGCCGACGAGGCTGGCCAGCACGCCGATCACCGCTGCGGCCGCCACGACGACGGGCGTGGACACCCGGCCCGAGAGGAGCGCCGCCGCGGAGCCGAGCGCGACGACCACGGCCACGGGATCGATGCTTCCATCGGGCACGAGGGCCGCGGTCGCCAGCTTGACGGCCAAGACCACGATCGCCGCGACCACCGCCGCCCCCACGGCCGTCATCGCCCGGCCGAGCCACGACGCGGGATGGATCGACCGCACGAACGGCGCGAGGCCGAAAATCATGGCGAACGACGGCAGGAATGCGAACAGCGTCGCCACGGCGGCTCCTTCGAACCCTGCCTGAAGGGCGGCGACCGGAGCAGCCTTCCAGCCAGCCATGAAGCCGATGAACGTCACCACGAGGATCAGCGGGCCGGGCGTAGCCTCTCCCATCGCCAGCGCCGTAAATCGCTCGTCGGCATCGAGCCAGCCCCGGGCCACCGATTCATCGAGGGCCCACGGCACGACGGCATAGGCACCTCCGAGCGAGAGGAGCGTGGTGGTCGTAAACAGTCGGGCCACCGCATCGCCTCGGTCTGCGACGGCGTGGGTCACGATCACCAGCCCATAAAGGACGGACCAGATGGTCGCCGCGACTGCGGCAACAGCCGCGATGTGTCGCAGCGCCGGGAGACGACCACCGGCCCGAGGCGTGATGGCATCGGGCGCCGCGATCGCCGCCACAGTCGCACCCTGCCTGGGAGCCACGATACCGACGAGACCGGCCGCGATCACGACGAGTGGAAAAGCGAAGCCGCACGCGAGCGCGGCGAGGGCGGCCAGCAGCACGACCACGGCCGCAGGCGACCGCACCGACTTTCGCCCGATCCGCCACGCGGCAAGCGCCACGAGGGCGACGACGGCCGGCCGCGTGCCTGCGAAGGCGGCGGCGACGAGCGGCCACGAGCCCCCCGCTGCATGCAGCCATGCCAGTGCCGTCACGAGCAGCGCACCGGGCACGACGAAGAGCGTGCCTGCCACGAGACCGCCGGCAATACCGCCCCGCCTCCAGCCCGCATAGGTCGCGAGCTGCTGCGCCTCAGGCCCTGGAAGCAGCATGCACACCTTGAGCGCCGCGAGAAACTCCTCCTCGCCGAGCCACTGCCGCCGTTCCACGATCTCCCGGTGCAGGATCGCGATCTGGCCGGCCGGCCCGCCGAATCCCGTCGCCCCGACCAACAGCCACGTCGGCCAATCGGCTTTCCAGACGCTCGTCGGACCGCTCGTCATGGCACGATGTACCCGGCCCAGTCCCATGCGGGAGCTCGGCCACCGGCACACGCCCAGGCGGCAAGGTCGGCCTGCAAGGCGTCGCAGGCACGCCGCCTCTCGCCTGACCCTTCACGCCAAGCCACGATCGGCACGCCGGGCGCGTGATCGCGCCAGGCATCCAGCGGCGTCGCACCCGGAGCAATCCGGGCCACAAGACACTGGACGCCCGGAGCGAGCGACGGAGGGGGCTGCTCAGCGGCATCCACCTCGACGGCCACGAGCATCGTCCCGGTGCTTCGCGAGGCACCGATGGCCGCGACGTGCTGCCTCGGAACCACGGCCATCACGGCCGCCGGATGCTGCGCGAGGGCGGCCACGCGGCCGAGAAGCGTTTGCGTATCCGCTTCTTCGCTCAAGCGGGCCACGATCGGCACACCGATCGCGTCGGCCGCTGCACAGGCCTCGAGCGTCGGATCGGGGATCCCCGCCGCGAGCTGCTCGGCGCGGAACCACGCCGGATCAAACGCCTCGTTCGACACCGCTCGTCCGCGCGGCACCCACCGCCGTCCGTCGAGCCAGATCGAGTGGCCGCGCACGCCGAGCCTGCGCAGGCCGACGAGCCGACGTGTCGCCGCGCACACTCCGGCGGTAGTGCGTGCTTCGGCCACCACTTCATAGAGGTTCGGCAGCTCCGGTGTCCAAAATGACGGTTCCGTCACGATCGCTCGCGCGGCGGCCCGTCCCTCACCGGCGAGCGGGCGGAAGGGAGGCGTCGTCGGGAGTGTGGTGGCCAGGCGGCAGCGTGGCCCGGTGAGCGTGCCTGTGATCGTGGCGCCGGCGGGCCCGCCCACGAGGCAGACATACACTTCGGCGCGAGCGTCGTCGGCCCGCCCAAGCACGACGTCGAGCCGCGGCACCGGCTCAGCGCTGGGCGTCACGGAGTCGTCCCTTCGCCGAACCGCTCGCGAGCCAACGTCGCCAGCGCGCGGAGGTCGAGTTTGCCCGTGCCCAGCACCGGGATCTCCTCGATCTCCGCGAAACTGTCGGGCGACGGAATGTAGAGATTCGGCAGGCCACGGGCCGCGAGCCGGCGGCACACGTCCTGCGGCGCCCTGTCGATCGGCAGGTGAAACACGACCAGGCGTTCCCCCTTCTTGGAGTCTGGCACCGCCGTCACCACGGCGACGAGCGCGCCGTCAACTGCTCCCAATTCCTCGTTGATGGCTTCCTCGACCGAGAGATGTGGCACCATCTCGCCGCCGATCTTCGAAAACCGGCTTTCGCGTCCGGTGAGGGTGATGAAGCCCTCGGTGTCGAGCTTCGCGATGTCGCCGGTGCAATACCAGCCGTCCTGCACGACCTTCGCCGTGAGGTCGGGCCGGTCGAGGTAGCCCTGCATCACGTTGGGGCCGGCGATCCAGAGCAGGCCTTCCTGGCCGACGGGCAGTTCGCGGCCCGTGTCACGATCGGTGACTTTCGCGCGAGACCCGAGGATCGGCCGACCGACGGTGCCCTCGCGGGCGTCCACAGGCCGCCCCGGCACGTGCCGTGCCAGGGGCACGTTTACCGCCACGAGCGGAGACAGCTCCGTGGCTCCGTAGGCTTCGTTCGGCCGCACCCCAAACTGTTTTTCAAACCCGTCGCACACGTCCTTCGTGAGCTTCTCGGCCGCCCCGAACACCACTTCGAGTGTCGAAAAATCCTCGGCCGGCGTCCGCCGGATGTAGATCCGCAGGAACGTCGGCGTGGCCATCAGGATCGTGGCATGGTGCTCGCGGGCCAGCCGGCCCACCGTCTGCCCGTCGCGGGGGTCGGTGTGGTAGACGACGGCAGGGTCGAGCGTGAGCGGCGTCCAGAGCGTGGTCGTGTAGCCATACGAATGGAAGAAGGGCAGCACACCGAGCGCCACGTCGGCCGTGGAGAGATGGAGCAGATTATCGATCGCCCGGACGTTCGAGCCGACGTTCTCCTGGGTGAGCACGACGCCCTTCGGATCGCCGGTCGAGCCCGACGTGAAAATCACCGTGAGCACGTCGTCGGGTTTGATCGTGTCGAGCCGCAGGATCTTTTCGAGCACCGACAGTGGGGTGATCACCGCGTGCATGGCCGCTGCGAGCTTGTCGAACACGGTGAGCTGGGTCCGGAGCCCGCCGGCGTCGAGCATCCTTGCGCCGAGATCGAGCTTCACGCGGGCGAGAAACGCCGGGCTCGAGAGCACGTGCCGCAGCCCGGCTCGCTCGATGCACGTGTCGAGGATCGCCTGGCTCGTCGTGTAGTTGAGATTCACGGCCACGCGGCCCATCAGGGCGAGTGCCGCATTGACGATCGCCGCGCCCGCGGTCGGCGGCAGCATCACGCCCACCATCCGCTCGTCGGGCGCGAGCACCCGTTCGAGCACGCTCCGCGCGGCAAGCACACGGATCAAGAGCTCGCGGCCCGTGAGCCGCGTGCCGAGGGAGTCGGCCATCTTGAGCCGGTGGGCTGCCGAACGGCAGGCCCGGAGCATTCGCCGCTGGAGGATCATCGGGAGCTCCGTTATAAGGGGACGGGAGTGATTTTCGTCCACGAGAATCACGCCTATCCCTATTAGAATCCCGGCTCCTTCTATCCGCCAAGCCGAACGGACTCCCGCATGCCCCGTTACCAGCCCTCCCGGATCGAACCCACATGGCAGGCCTGGTGGGAGGCGCACGGCACGTTCACGACGCCGCGGCTGCCCGCCGGCCGCAAGCTCTACGCACTCGACATGTTTCCCTATCCGAGCGGCGACGGGCTGCACGTCGGCCACCCGGAGGGCTACACCGCCACCGACATTGTCTCGCGGTTCGAGCGGATGCGAGGCACCAGCGTGATGCACCCGATGGGCTTCGACGCCTTCGGGCTGCCCGCCGAGGAATACGCGATCCGCACCGGTACGCCGCCGCGGGAGAGCACGAACCGCAACATCGAGACCTTCACCCGCCAGCTCAAGATGCTCGGCTTCAGCTACGACTGGAGCCGCGTCGTGGCGACGACGGACCCCGACTACGTCCGCTGGACCCAGTGGATTTTCCTGGTGCTGTTCGACACATGGTTCGATCCGGCTCAGCAGAAGGGCCGACCGATCGTGGATTTGCCGATTCCAGCCGACGTGGCCGCCGCGGGAGAGACGGCCGTGGCGACGTATCGCGATTCGCACCGGCTCGCCTATCAATCGGAGGCACCGGTCAACTGGTGCCCCGCGCTCGGCACGGTGCTCGCCAACGAAGAGGTGATCGGCGGCGTGAGCGAGCGGGGCGGCCATCCGGTCGTCCGCATCCCACTCCGCCAGTGGATGCTGCGGATCACCGCGTATGCCGATCGGCTGGAGAAGGAGCTGGAAGGGCTCGACTGGCCCGCGAGCATCAAGAAGCTCCAGTGCGACTGGATCGGCCGCAGCACCGGCGCGGAGGTCGATTTTTACATTCCTCCGGCCGGATCGGCCGGAGGGTCGTTCGAAAGCTGGAAGCAGGCACGGTCTGCGAGTGGCTTCCCCGAGAAGTCCGGCAGCGACGTGTTGCGGATCTACACCACACGGCCCGACACGCTCTACGGCGTCACCTATATGGTGATCGCGCCCGAGCATCCGCTCGTCGATGCCCTCGCGACGCCCGGCCAGCGGGCCGCAATCGACGCCTATCGCGACGCGGCCTCCCGCAAGAGCGACCTCGATCGCACCGATCTGGCCCGCGAGAAGACGGGCGTCTTTACCGGCTCAGCGGTGATCCATCCGCTCACGGGCCAGCCCGTGCCGGTGTGGGTGGCCGACTACGTGCTCGCGACGTACGGCACGGGTGCGATCATGGCCGTGCCGGCCCACGACGACCGCGACTTCGAGTTTGCAACGACGTTCGGGCTCGATGTCGTTGCGGTCGTCGAGCCCGTGGAGCGGCCCGTCACCCCCGGCGAACTCTTCACGGGCGACGGCCGGGCGGTGAACTCCGGCCCCTACACCGGCCTCGCCACACGGGAGTTCATCGCGCAGGTGTCGGCCGATCTGGCCCAGGCCGGCCTGGGCCGTGCCGCCGTCAACTACAAGCTCCGCGACTGGCTCTTCAGCCGGCAGCGGTTCTGGGGCGAACCGTTTCCGATCCTTCACGAGTTGGATGCCACCGGGAATCCCACGGGAATGATCCGCGCGGTGGACGAGCGTGACCTGCCTGTGCCGCTCCCCGAACTCACCGACTACAAACCGGGCGACACGCCCGATCCGCCACTTTCCCGCTCGGGGCCCGAGTGGCTGTTCGTGGAGCGGGACGGGAAGCGTTACCGGCGCGAGACCAACACGATGCCGCAGTGGGCGGGGTCGTGCTGGTATTACCTGCGGTTCCTCGATCCGAGGAATACGGCGCGGTTCGTCGCCCCCGAAGTCGAGCAGGCCTGGATGCCGGTCGACCTCTACATCGGCGGGGCGGAGCATGCGGTGCTTCATTTGCTTTACTCGCGGTTCTGGCACAAGGTGCTCTACGACCGTGGACACGTCTCGTGCCCCGAGCCGTTCGGGAAGCTCGTCAACCAGGGCATGATCCTGGGCGAGGTGGAATTCACCGGATACCGCAGCGCGAAGGGGGGCTGGGTATCGGCCGGAAAGCAGGCGGAAGGCGACACGCCGGCTCGTGTGCCCGCCGATCAGGTCGAGAAGCAGGGAGAGCATTTCGTGCTCCGCGACGCGTCCACGATCCGCGTCGAGAGCCGGGCCTACAAGATGTCGAAGAGCCGCGGCAACGTGGTGAATCCCGACCAGGTCGTCCGTGACTTTGGTGCCGATTCGCTGCGGCTCTACGAAATGTTCATGGGGCCGCTCGAAGCGACGAAGCCCTGGAGCACGACGGGGGTGAGCGGCGTGCGCGGGTTTCTCGACCGCTGCTGGCGGCTCGTCGTTGACGAACGGGCCGACGAGCTCATGCTCGCACCGCAGGTCTGCGACGATCCGCCGACCGACGACCAGCTGCGGGAGCTCCACCGCACGATCGACAAGGTGACAAAGGACATTCAGTCGCTTTCGTTCAATACGGCGATCGCCAAAATGATGGAGTTCGTCAATTTCTGCACGCCCCTCGAGCGGCGGCCGCGGGCGATCCTCGAGCCCTTCGTGACCGTCCTCGCCCCGTTCGCTCCACACCTCGCCGAGGAGCTCTGGAAACTTCTCGGCAGGCCCGCGCCCGTGTCGCTCGCGGCCTGGCCGGCCGTGGAAGAGCAGTGGCTCAAGGACGACACGGTCGAGATCCCGGTGCAGATCCAGGGCAAACTGCGTGGCCGCGTGGTCGTGCCGGCCGGCGCCGACGCCGCTGCGATGCAGGCGGCGGCCGTGGCCGACCCGAAGATCGCCGAACTGCTCGACGGTAAGCGGGTCGTGAAGGTCGTGGCCGTGCCCGGCCGGCTGGTGAACTTCGTGGTAAACTGAGCTGACTTCTCAGCACGTTCACCGTGCTTTCCTGATTTCGGGCCGTCCCGTAGCATGGAGCCGCGGTGAGACGCCCCCCCGGCAGGAAGGACCCCCATGAGCGTGCAGCGTGTTCTGGCTTTGGTGCTCGGCGGCGGTCGTGGCACACGGCTCTTTCCGCTCACGCGTGACCGCTCGAAGCCCGCCGTTCCGCTGGCCGGCAAGTACCGGATCATCGACGTGCCGCTGTCGAACTGCATCAACAGTGGCGTCCAGCGGATCTACGTGCTCACGCAGTTCAACTCGGTGAGCCTCCATCGCCACATCCGCCGCACGTACACCTTCGACCCGTTCAGCGGCGGTTTCGTGGAGATTCTGGCGGCCCAGCAGACGCTCGACAACGCCGGCTGGTATCAGGGCACGGCCGACGCCGTCCGGCAGAACGTCCGCTATCTCCAGCAGCCAGACATCAAGCATGTGTTGATCCTCTCGGGTGACCAGCTCTACCGGATGAACTACGCCGACATGCTGGCCACGCACAAGGCGCGGAACGCCGACGTGACGATCGCCGGGATCCCGGTCCACGAAGAGGCCGCCTCGGCCCTGGGCATCATGCGGGTCGACGACGACGGGCGTGTCGAAGGCTTCCTCGAGAAGCCGCAGACGAAGGCGGAGCTCGACATGGTGCGCACCGACCCGGCCTGGATCGATCGGCAGGGCATTCCGTCGCTCGGCCGCACGCTCATGGCGAGCATGGGCATCTATCTCTTCAACCGCGACTGCCTGCTCGACCTCCTCACGAAGACCGACTATCAGGACTTCGGCCGGGAGGTGTTTCCTGCGGCGATCCGCTCGAAGCGGGTGCACCTGCATCCCTTCGACGGCTACTGGGAGGACATCGGCACGATCCGTTCCTACTTCCAGTGCAATCTCGATCTCGCTGGGTCGTCACCGCCGTTCGAGCTCTCGAGCGCCGAGGCCCCGATCTATTCCCGAGGCCGCTTTCTGCCGCCATCCCGGATCGACGGAGCCAGCGTTCGGGCGAGCCTCCTGTCGGACGGCTGCATCGTCGAGCAGGGCGCCGTCATCGAGAACAGCGTGATCGGCCTGCGGTGCCGGATCGGCCGCAACGTGGTGATCCGCAACTCCGTCGTCCTGGGGAATGACTTCTACGAATCGGCCGACGACCTCGCTGCGGCTGCGGCGCAGGGGGTTCCACCGCTGGGCATCGGCGAGGGCACCATCATCGAGGGAGCGATCGTCGACAAGAACGTGCGCATCGGCCGCCGGACGCGCATCGTGAACGACCACGGTTGGGAAGAGCTTGCCGACAGCGACCGGTTCACGATCCGCGACGGCGTGGCAGTCGTTCCCAAGGACGCCGTCGTCCCCGACGGCTGGCTGCCCGAACCCGGCCTGGCCAAGACCACCTGAAGATTCCTCCACGGGCATCTTGTCGTCGGCCACCTGCGTACTCGGCGCGGTGGACTGCTCGACGACCGGCGGCCACGGCCTGGCAGTGGCATGGAGCGGCAGGATCCCATTGCTCCGCGCCCAGAAGTCATTTTGCGGCGCAGAGCCATTGGGCACCGGCCCCGAGTAGTCGAAGGGATCGGGGCACATCGTGCATCCGGTCGCACACGCGATCACGGCGCACCCGGCCCAGCCGACGACTCTCCGGGGCCACGATCGTTCGGTCATCCGTCTTTTCATCCCCATCAGACGGCCTCCCGATCCCGGCCCCGCGGCCACTATCCACCAGCCCTCCACAAGCGGCTGTTCCCCTCCCCAACGACCCGCACTACTGATCGGACCGCTACGACCGGAACCTTGAGAAAAACCAGCCGGCATCGGCTGCGGGCCGAATAGCTCGGTGTGCTGCATGCCCTTGCATCGCTGAGCGAAGCCCTACAGCTCGACGCCCATGCGAGCCATGAGCAGCTTCATGTCGTCCCAGACGTGCCGCTTGGCGCCCGGAGTCCGCAGCAGATACGACGGATGATACGTGCAGAGCACCTGCGCCGTGCCGTGCGTGAACCAGCGGCCGCGAAGCTTGCCGATCGGCTCGGTCGTCTGAAGAAGCGCCTGGGCGGCAGTCGTGCCGAGGCAGCAGATGAACTCGGGGGCGATCACCTGCAGTTGCCGCTCGAAATACTCCCGGCAGTTCGCGATCTCGTCGGGCAGCGGCTGGCGATTGTCGGGAGGTCGGCACTTGAGCACGTTCACGATGTAGACCTCTTCACGCGTGAGCGTGCAGGCCTCGATGATCTTGGTGAGGAGCTGCCCCGCCGGTCCCACGAATGGCAGGCCCGAGGCATCTTCATCGGCACCGGGGGCCTCGCCCACAAAGCAGATCCGGGCCGTTGCCGCCCCCGCCCCAAAGACGGTGTTTTGCCGGGCACAGGCGAGCGACTCACAACGGCGGCAGACGGCCACTTCCTGCCGAATGGCATCGAGCGCCACATCGCGGCTGCCGGCGGCCACAGCGGCGGAGCCTGCGGGCTTCGGTGCCGCTTCGCGAACAGCAGCCGGCGGCATGCGTGCCACCGACTGGCGGCGTGCCCGCGGCAGATCGGTCACCCCGGCGGCAGACAAACTCTCGAGCCGCTGCCTGATCGCCCGTGCCGAATAATCAACCACGCTCTCCTCCCAGGGCTCGCGCGAAGGAAAAGCGAGCCGTATATTCAGAGCGCTCGGCGGAATCGCTTGGGTGCCCGACCTTTTCCAAGCAGCGCGGCCGCTGGCGGCTTCTTCGCCGCTTCGGGCTCCGGCTCGGCCGGCGCTTCGGCGGCCGCCTCCATGCCGACTCGCACCTTCAGCGAAGCCTGGGGCCGGCGGTCGAACGCCTCGAAGCCTGCGATCTCATCGCGCTTGAGAAGCTTTTCGATCCGCATCTCGATCCGCGTGAGTTGCGGGCCCTCGTCGGGCGCTACGAACGTGTAGGCCACACCCTCGCGGCCCATGCGACCGGTGCGGCCGACACGGTGGACGTAGTCGTCGCAGAATTCCGGGATATCGTAATTCACGATGTGCGACAGGCTGGAGACGTCGATGCCCCGCCCCACCACATCGGTGGCCACGAGCACCTTCACGGCACCATCGCGAAACTGCTTCATCACCCGATCGCGCACGCTCTGCGCCAGGTCGCCGTGGATGCACGCGATCTCTTCGGGGTTGCCCGCACTGCTGCGGCTCCGCCGCCGCGACAGCCGTTCAAAAATTTTGTCGGTACCGCGTTTCGTACGGCAAAACACGATCACCTGCCGCGGATTTTCCCGCTCGAGCAGCTTCTCGAGAAGATCGAACTTGCGCGTAGGATCGACCGTGAAATAAAACTGCTCGATCGTCTCGACCGCGATTTCACCCGTCGAAAAGTCGAGAATCTCGGGATCGCGCATGTAGCGCGTGGCGATCGTCTGCACCGGGGGAGGGACCGTGGCCGAGAGCAGGAGCGTCTGCCGGCTGTCGGGGCAGCGGCGCAGAATCTTCTCGATGTCGGGGCGAAACCCGATGTCGAGCATCCGATCGGCTTCGTCGAGCGTGACAATCTCGAGGGCAGAGAGCGAAATCGTGCCCCGGCTCATGTGGTCGAGGACACGGCCAGGCGTCCCAACCACCACGGCCGGGTGCTTCGCGAGTTTGTCGATCTGCCCCTTGATCGGCTTGCCGCCATAGACGGCGACGCAGTGAATCCTCGTGCCGTGCGCGAGCTTTTCGAATTCGTCTCGAACCTGCACGGCGAGTTCGCGCGTGGGTACGAGCACCAGGGCCCGTGGCCCGCCTCCCCGCCCTGGCTGCATCACCCGTTCGAGGATCGGCAGAACGAACGACGCCGTCTTGCCGGTGCCCGTACGGGCCTGGCCGAGCACATCGACGCCGGCGAGCGCCCGCGGAATCAGCCCTGCCTGCACCGGCGTGGGCACGGTATAGCCGGCCCGGTCGACCGCGGCGAGCGTCGCCGCCGAGAGCCCGAGCGTATGAAAACTGCCCGCGGCCGCATCGGCCGCATGAGCCGGGGTGCCATACGACTCAGTCGCGGGCCCCGCATCCGATCCGGCAGGCGATCCCGGCTCCGCCGGCCGCCCACCCCATGATTCAAAAGCCACTCGCACTCCTCATGAAATCCAGCCCCCGCCATTCCGCAGCGGGTCGTGAACACCTGTTTCGATGCCGAAAACTTACCACGACCCCGCCCCACCGGCAAACACGCCGGACCGACACGGCCTGTTTCCGGGCCCAGACCTGACCCGCGCCCGACGGTTCGGCTTCCCGATACCCATGTTGAGAACAGGCTTCAGCCTATCTATGGACTGCCGGGGGAGGCGAGGGGTTACCCCTGCCGTTGAGCCGGCGTATGTGACCAGCGCAGGCATGGATGCCGGAGCGCAGGCACATCCGAGTGAGTGGAGGCCTGGAGGGCCGCAGCGAACGTCCGGCGAGACGGTACGGGGTAACCCCGAGCCGGATTGCGCGCGTTGAGGATCAGAGACTGAAGCCTGTCCTCCACACGGGCTCGAAGAGCCTGACGGCACGACCCGCTCAGCGGTCGAAGAGTTTCTTGATCGCCCACACCGTCGCGGCGCGGCCCGCCCGGGCGATCGACCGCGTCAGCGGGATGTGCTTCGGGCATACGGCCACGCAGTTTTGGGCGTTGCCGCACTGCTGAATACCACCCGCCGCAGTCAGCGATGCCAGCCGTTCATCGGCGATCATGCGGCCGGTGGGATGACCGTTGAAAAGCACGGCCTGGCTGATGGCGTGCGCACCGATGAACCCCCGATCGAAGGCGGCGGTGCGCCGCTGCTCGAAGTCGGCCTCCGATTCGTCGTCCCTGCGCACGGCCTCGATCTTCGTGTATTGCGGGCACGCTTCCAGGCAGCACCCGCAGCTCATGCACGTGGAGAGCGGATAGGCATCTTCCTGCTCCTCCGGCGAGATGCGCGGGCCAGCACCATGGTCATACGACCCGTCGACGGGCACCCAGGCCTTCACACGCTCGAGGGCGTGAAACAGCCGGCTGCGGTCGACCTTGAGGTCGCGGACGACCGGAAATTTCGACATCGGCCGCAGTTCGATCTCCTCAGAGCTTTCCTCCAACAGCCGATCGACGAGGGCCGAACAGGCCATGCGAGTGCGGCCATTGACGAGCATCGTGCAGGAGCCACAGACCTCCTCCAGGCAACTGCAATCCCAGGCCACCGGCGCCACCTGCCGGCCATCCTCGGCCCGCGCCCGCTCCGCGATCCTCTGGAGCACGCTGATCACGTTCATATTGGGCTCATAGGGAACGGCATGCCGTTCCCAATAGCTCTCCTGGCCGGGAGCATCCTGCCGCAAGACTCGCACGTGAATCGTCTTGGCCGCCGCGTGCGGCTCGGAATCATGCTCTGCGTCAGACGGGGAAACAGCCTGAATCATGGGTGGTACCTCATACGTCAGCGACGGGAGTCAGACGCCGGCCCCGACGGCTACGGCCGCTTTCGCCGCCGAGCCAGTGGCCTTTCGTTGACTGCGTTCCTTCCACACTTCCTCGATCACGTCTCCGCCCACCAGGCCGTAGAGCCTCGGCCGCGGAGGAATCAGCGACGTGTCGATGTCTTCATACGAAATCTGCGGGTGGCCGTCGGCGCCGTGCCGTGCGACCGTGCTTTTGAGCCACTTCCGCGTATTCTCCTCGAACCGATCGCACCATTCCTCCGCCTCGCGCCGCTGCTCGACCGGATCGGTGGCTGCGATGCCCGGCATCGAGAACGCGGGTTTGAAGTGGGCGCCGCGGCATTCGTCGCGGAGCAGCGCGCCCTTGAGGATCAGCTTCGCGATCGGAAACATGTCTCCCAACGACTTCGTAAACACCACGTTTTGGTTGGTCCAGTTGCCGCTGTCAGACAGCGAGCACCGCTGCCAGCGGGCCTCGAGGTCGCACACCTCGTCATACGCCGCCACCAACTGCTCGTTGCGGCGAACGACCGTGGCCACGCGTGTCATGAGGCTGCCGAGATCCTGGTGCAGGGCGTAGGGGTTTTCGTCGCCGCCGCGCCTCGAAAGCAGTGACTCGTGCCGCTGCTCCTGCCGCCGGAGGGCCGCCTCGAAGAGCCGCGACTCGGCCGACGCCGGCTTGGAACCGGTCGCCGACACGATGCTCGGAGCGACGAACAGCCCGCTGAAGATGCACGACAGCAAGGAGTTGGCTCCCAGCCGATTGGCGCCATGATATTGGTAGTCGCATTCGCCGATGGCGTAGAGCCCGGGGATGCTGGTCTGCTGGTTGCGAACGGCCCCCTCCTCCATGCCGCCATCCGCCGACCGCTCGTAGTCGACCCACAGCCCGCCCATCGAATAGTGGACGGCAGGGAAGATCTTCATGGGCACGGACCGCGGATCGACCCCCTGAAACTTTTCATAGATCTCGAGGATGCCGCCGAGTTTGCGGTCGAGCATTTCCCGCGACAGGTGCGTGAGATCGAGATAGACGCACAGCCGATCCTTCTCGACGGACAGGC
>Ga0315902_10003970_pt1 | contig 21740 bp, 20 predicted proteins | sample LakEriMetagenome_9_FD_203523 | JGI IMG/M metagenome (GOLD analysis project Ga0315902, IMG submission 203523) | Freshwater fungal communities from buoy surface, Lake Erie, Ohio, United States - Buoy 12 MA117 | ecosystem: Environmental > Aquatic > Freshwater > Lake > Lake biofilm | place: USA... | reverse complement strand
AATTGATCAATTCCAGGACCCTGTAGTCCGATTGAGTTAAGCATTCCTGAGGGGGTTTCAGCCATACGCGGTGTAGCGCGACCGTGCCTTGCCTTATTCATGACGGACTTAGTGACGACCGCACCTATTTCGCGAAGATCAAAGAACTGCGAAAGCTCCTTACCCGAACTCGCACAACCGCTTGCGGTAAAGATTGGAGCAGGAAACCAGGCATTTCCTAAATTGGTCGAAAAATCAAGGGATGGCTGATTCATGCGATACCCACCGGTGGGGTTTTCCCAACGAGATCCCACGCAACCAAACTTCCATCCATCACAGGTCCATCGATACACGACCGCAGCATTGATATCGATCCATCTTCATTTTTTACAGGAAGTACGCAGGTCATACAGATACCAATTCCACATGCCATGGCCTCTTCTACTGCGCATTGGTGAACTACATCTGTGCCATCCGTGATGTCAGAGATAGCTCGCAACATAGACATCGGACCGCATGAGTAAATGACATCAACACTGCCTTGCGCGATGAGTTCGCGAATCGGAGCGGTCACTCTTCCGCGCTCGCCCATTGAGCCATCTTCTGTAAAGATCTTAAGGGTGGATGCGCTTCGCTTGCCCTCTAGTGGCGCGTAAATTTTTGAACCTGTACTGGCACCCAACAGCATATCCACCTTGCATCCACGCGACTTAAGTACTTCTGCCAGTCCGAAGAGTGGTGCTGATCCATATCCTCCGCCAACAAGAAGGGCATTGACAGGAGTCGTGGGTATTCCAAACGCTTTACCAAGCGGTGCGACGATATCTAACTCAACACCTTCTTCTTGCGCACAAAGCCACTTAGATCCAGAACCATGTGGCGCGACAATCAACTCCATCGCTCCACCGGAAGCGGTGCCATGGGTTATTCGCGAGATGGCAAATGCTCGGCGTAGCACCATCCTCGATGTATCCCCGCCAACAGAAATTGCGACGAAGTTTCCGGGACGACATACTGAAGCAAGATCACCAATTGACAGCAGAATTTGGTGATACGCCCCAACTCGCTTATTGCTTAAAATTGTCGCGTTGAGTTGAGCTGCGCTCTTGTTAATTGTGCTCATTAATCTTTCAACCACTCTTGGATTGGACGAACATCTAAATCACCAGTCTGTAAGACTTTAATTCCCTCAACAGCTGCGCTAAATCCTGCAGTGGTAGTAATACATGGAATTGATCGCTGAATTGCGGCGGTGCGGATGGCCCAACCATCGGCTCTAGTTCCACGGCCTACTGGGGTATTTATCACAAGATCAATCTCTCCCCCATTGAGTAATTCAACAATCGTCTTCTCTCCATACGGACCTGAGCCTTCGGATGCTTTGCGAACCCGTGCGGTCATTACATCATGGGAAGCGAGAAAATCTGCAGTACCTGATGTCGCAAAGAGTCTAAAACCTAGAGCAGCAAGGGATTTAGCTGGTGTCAGACCCGATTCCTTATCCTTATCAGCGAGTGAGATAAAGACTGATCCTGACTTTGGAAGTGAACCAAAGGCACTGATCTGACTCTTGGCATAACTTGCACCGAAGGTTGAAGAGATACCCATGACCTCACCGGTCGATCGCATCTCAGGTCCTAATACAGCATCGACTCCTCTGCCATCCATCCGTCTAAATCGGTTCCACGGCAAGACCGCTTCCTTCACTGAAATACCTTTTGCCACTCCATCACCTTCTGCAGGAAGTGTGCGATCAATTCGCAATTCGGCAATCGTTGAACCTACTGCGATACGTGCGGCAGCTTTAGCCAGGGGCACACCTGTTGCTTTAGAAACAAACGGAACTGTCCGAGAAGCGCGAGGATTCGCCTCTAACACATAGAGAGTGTCGGAAGCCAAAGCAAATTGGATATTGATGAGTCCACGTACACCCACACCCTGAGCAATTTTCAGAGTTGCTTCTCGAATCTGCACGAGTTGCTCGGGTGAAATCGTCATCGCGGGAAGAACGCAAGCGCTATCGCCTGAGTGGATTCCCGCCTCTTCAATATGCTCCATTACTCCACCTAAAAACAGCTCGTGGCCATCGAAGAGCGCATCGACATCTATCTCGATTGCACTATCCAGGAAGCGATCTACGAGGACAGGGTGGTCGGGAGTGATATCGGTTGCTCGTGCAATAAATGAGGAGAGCGATGCGTCATCGTAAACAATCTCCATGCCTCGTCCACCCAAAACAAATGATGGACGCACGAGCACTGGATAACCAATGCGATGAGCAATCTCGATCGCCTGCATCTGTGAAGAAGCCATACCAAATTCAGGTGCTGTCAGATTTACCGACTCGAGAACACCTCCAAATGCGCCACGTTCTTCAGCTAAGTTAATCGCTTCTGGGCTTGTGCCGAGAATTGTCACTCCGGCAGCCTTAAGTCCGGCTGCAAGACCAAGAGGTGTCTGCCCACCTAGCTGAGTAATAACACCTAGAACTGGGCCGGCAAGTGTTTCCGCATGGATGACTTCTAGTACATCTTCAAGAGTGAGAGGTTCAAAATAAAGTCGATCACTAGTGTCGTAATCTGTCGAGACGGTTTCGGGATTGCAGTTGATCATGATCGTTTCAAAACCAGCTTCATGGAGAGTAAAGGAAGCGTGAACGCATGAATAATCGAACTCAATTCCTTGGCCAATTCGATTTGGACCACTTCCGAGAATGATGACAGCTGGAGTTGTTCTTGGCTTTACCTCACTCTCCTCCTCATAACTCGAGTAATAGTAAGGAGTGAATGCTTCAAATTCGGCAGCGCAGGTATCAACTGTTTTGTAGACGGGTCGCACGTTGAGGCGTGCGCGAGTCTTACGAATTTCATCCTCGGTGCTACCTCGCAAGATCGCAATCTGACTATCTGAAAAACCATGTTCTTTGGCAAAGCGCATCGCCTCGACAGTGAGTTCACCTGGCTGAGCAATCTCGCGTGCAGCAATATTGATTGATTCTATTTGTGTGAGGAACCAGCGATCGATCTTCGTCTTTTCATAAACTTCTTCCACGCTTTTACCCGCCCAGAGAACCAGCTGTACCTGTTGAAGACGGTACTCAGTAGGAATAGATATCTGATCCATAAGCGCTGAAATTCGTGTCTCAGAGATTTGTTCTGGAAAAGTGAAGACTGACTCTTTTCTCTCTAAAGAACGCATCGCCTTCATCAGCGCTTCCGGGAATGATCTACCGATAGCCATGGCTTCACCCACGGACTTCATCGTTGTAGTCAAGCGTGGGTCTGCATCCTGAAACTTCTCGAAGGCAAACCTTGGCGCTTTAACAACTACATAATCAAGAGTGGGTTCAAAAGAGGCTGGAGTTACCTTGGTGATGTCGTTCTGAATCTCATCAAGGGTGTAACCAATTGCAAGTTTTGTGGCGATCTTTGCGATTGGAAAACCAGTTGCCTTTGATGCGAGAGCACTTGAACGGGAAACTCGTGGATTCATCTCGATCACAATGATGCGCCCATCATCAGGATTGACTGCGAATTGAATATTGCAGCCACCAGTGGCAACTCCAACTTCACGGATAATCTCAATCGAGAGGTTACGTAGCTTCTGAAATTCGACATCGGTTAACGTGAGGGCTGGTGCCACTGTAATTGAGTCACCAGTGTGAACGCCCATGGGATCGATATTTTCAATTGAACACACGATCACAACGTTGTCGCTGGAATCACGCATGACCTCTAGTTCATACTCTTTCCAGCCGATAATTGACTCTTCTAGCAATACCTCTGACGTTGGACTATGTCGCAAGCCGGCACCAGCTATTTGATGGAGAGACTCTTCATTGAAGGCAATTCCAGAGCCCAAGCCACCCATGGTGAAAGAAGGTCTGATAACAACTGGGTAGTTAAGTACTTTAACTGCTTCTAACACTTCATCCATCGTGTGACAGATAACAGACTTTGCGGACTCGCCACCAACCTTTTCCACAATAGTTCTAAATGTCTCGCGATTCTCTCCGCGTTCGATCGCATCAACATCCGCGCCAATCAGACGGACCCCGTAACGCTCTAAGGTTCCTGCTTTATAGAGTGAAATAGCAGCGTTCAACGCCGTCTGTCCACCTAGAGTCGCAAGGACTGCATCAGGTCGTTCTTTAGCAATGATTCGCTCGATAAATTCCTGTGTGATGGGTTCTATATAGGTTGCATCTGCAAATTCAGGATCCGTCATGATCGTTGCTGGATTTGAATTTACAAGGACAACTCGAATGCCCTCTGCTCTGAGTACACGACAGGCCTGTGTGCCTGAATAATCAAACTCGCATGCCTGGCCAATAACGATTGGTCCAGAACCAATGACGAGGACAGATTTAATGGACGGGTCGAGAGGCATTAAAGTGCGCCCGCCTTTCGTGGAAATTTCTCCATCATTGCTACAAACTGATCAAAGAGGTACGCAGCATCGTGCGGACCTGCAGCTGCTTCGGGATGGTACTGAACGCTAAATGCACCGCGCTCAAGAAGTTCGAGTCCTTCCACAACATCATCATTGAGGCAGACATGCGTCACGCGTCCTGGTCCGAAAACTGTTGAGAATTGACCATCCGTTGGTGCTTGAATGGCGAAGCCGTGGTTATGAGATGTAATTTCTACTTTGCCGTTTCGCTTATCGATGACAGGCTGATTAATTCCGCGATGACCGAATTGTAATTTGTAGGTTTCAAAGCCTAGGGCTCTTCCAAGAATCTGGTGACCAAAACAGATACCGAAAACAGGAATCTCCTCTGTAAGTAGCTCTCGCACAAGGCTCACCGTTTCAGTCATCGTTGCTGGATCGCCAGGGCCATTAGAGAGAAAAACTCCATCTGGGTTGAGCGCCATAATTTCGGAATATGTTGAGTTATACGGAACAACATGTGTTTCAATTCCTCGCTCAGCCATTGCTCGAGGAGTCGCGCCCTTGATACCAAGGTCTATGGCGACTACTGTAAATTTCTTTTCACCCTTTGCCGCAATCGTGTAGCTCACAGGGGTAGACACATCTGCGCTGAGGAACGATCCGACCATCTGGCCGCTCTTGCGCACTTCAATCACCATCTCTTCCCGTGAGAGTTCGAGATCAGAAAAAATACCAACTCGCATAGCTCCGCGATCGCGTAAGTGTCGAGTTAAAGCTCGTGTATCTATTCCCGAAATTCCCACAATATTCTGTTCAACCAGGACATCAACAAGGTCGACTTCGCTTCGCCAATTACTAGTGATTGGCGAAGGATTTCTCACTACGAAACCGGCAACCCAGATCTTTGAGCTTTCGTTATCGTAGGCGTTCATCCCAGTATTGCCGATATGCGGAGCTGTCATTACTACGACTTGGCGATGATAAGAAGGATCAGTCAGCGTCTCCTGGTATCCAGTCATTCCTGTTTGAAAGACTGCCTCACCAAATGTTCGTCCAGTGGCTCCCCAACTCTTTCCTTCAAATACACGCCCGTCATCGAGGACAAGAAATGCCTTACTCATACGCTTTTACCTTCTTGATAAACAGCCTGGCCATGAAAGAAGGTAGCAACAACGCGGGCCGAGAATTGCATTCCATGGAATGGAGTATTACGTGACTTTGATTGCAATTGATCGCGATCCACGCGGTACGAAGCTTTGGGATTAATCACAGTCAAGTGTGCGGGGGCTCCGACCGCAATTTCACGCCCGTGATCAACATAACCTGCAATGCGCGCAGGTGCCACGCTCATTCGATTTTGTACTGCAGCCCAATCCATCAGTCCGGACTCCACCATAGTTGCGGCCACGATAGAAAGCGCATGTTCAAGTCCGAGCATTCCAAATGCCGCTACTTGCCATTCGCACTCTTTGCTTTCGCCAGGATGTGGTGCGTGATCCGTTGCAACAATATCGATTGTTCCATCTGCCAGACCATGGCGAAGAGCCATCACATCATTTTCTGTGCGAAGAGGAGGATTGACTTTAAAGATTGGGTCGTAACTTCGTGCGCTCTCATCGGTAAGCAACAAGTGATGGGGAGTAACTTCAGCTGTGACATTAATTCCTCGCGCTTTCGCCCAACGAATAATTTCTACACCACCTGCTGTTGTCAAATGACAAATGTGTAGGCGTGAACCCACATGTTCTGCCAAGAGGACGTCTCGAGCAATGATTGCCTCTTCTGCAACTGCCGGCCATCCTTTAAGACCAAGTGTTGCGCTAACTATTCCCTCATTCATTTGAGAGCCTGAAGTCAGAGCAGGTTCCTGCGCGTGTTGGGCGATGACTCCCCCAAACTTTTTTACATATTCAAGTGCACGGCGCATGACAAGCGGATCACTGACACAATTTCCGTCATCGCTAAATACCCGAACCTGAGCATCCGAATCGGCCATCGCGCCAATCTCTGCCAACACTTTGCCTTCAATCCCTTGAGTTACTGCGCCGATTGGAAAGACATCAAGGAGACCCGCGCTCTTTCCGAGTCGATACACTTGCTCAACAACTCCTGCAGTGTCGGCAACGGGAGAAGTATTGGCCATTGCAGAGAGTGCAACGTATCCACCCTTTACGCCTGCACGTGAACCAGAGAGAACAGTCTCTGAATCTTCTTTACCTGGCTCGCGTAGATGGGTATGAAGATCTACTAGACCTGACATGACAATCATTGACGTTGCATCAATGGTGGTGGCGTCAGGGTCACTCAATGATTGCGCTACGGAGTGGATGAGCCCATTTTCGATTAGTACGTCACAGACACGTCCATCAGCCAACGTTCCATTCTTGATAAGAATCTTTTTTGTCTCGTTACTCACTATATGCCCGCCTCAATCGATGTATCGCCAGCTAAGAGAAGATAAAGAATTGCCATTCGCACACTCACGCCATTTGCAACTTGTTCGACGATTACAGAACGTGCGCTGTCTGCACTCTCTGCGGTGATCTCTAAGCCGCGGTTCATGGGACCTGGGTGCATAACAATCGCTCCTGGGTGCAGCGCATTGAGTCGGTCTGTATTGAGGCCGAAATAGCGTGAATATTCACGAGCATTTGGGAAGAAAAGTTCATTCATGCGCTCTTGTTGCACACGTAACATCATTACCGCATCTAGAGAATCAAGAACTTGATCAAAATCATATGAAACGGTTACAGGCCAACTCTCAACACCGACGGGGAGAAGTGTCGGAGGCCCCACTAAAGTGACATGTGCACCGAGTTTGGTGAGCAACAGGACATTTGATCGCGCAACTCGTGAATGTAAGACGTCACCAACAATTGCAACACGTAAACCCTGTAGATCCTCACGACCTTGCGATAGGTGCTTACGAATAGTGAATGCATCGAGAAGCGCTTGACTCGGATGTTCGTGTGTTCCGTCCCCAGCATTTATGACAGCACCAGACATCCACTCACACGCTGCAAGTCGCGCAGGAGCGCCGGATGCACCATGTCGAATAACTACCGCATCTGCTCCCATGGCTTGTAAAGTCTGTGCAGTATCTTTAAGTGATTCACCTTTACTGACACTTGATCCCTTCGCAGAGAAGTTAATGACATCCGCTGAGAGTCTTTTTGCCGCTGCTTCGAATGAGATTCGGGTTCGTGTTGAATCTTCTGCAAAGAGATTAACGATTGTGCGTCCACGAAGAGTCGGGAGCTTCTTCATAGGAGTATCGCTGACCCTGGCCAGTTCGGCTGCCGTATCTAAGATCTTGATTGCATCGCTTCGACTGATGTCGGCGATGGATAGAAGGTGCTTCATTCTCCGCCTCCATCCGAAATTAGTACATCATCGATTCCATCAAGTTCGGTGAGTAGAACTTTGACTGACTGTGAGGTAGATGTAGGAATATTCTTGCCAACAAAATCTGCTCTAATCGGAAGCTCTCGATGGCCTCTATCAATGAGGACGGCAAGCTGTACTCGTGCCGGGCGGCCTATGTCGCCGAGAGCATCGAGGGCCGCGCGAATAGTTCTGCCAGAGTAGAGAACGTCATCAACAAGAATCACTGTTCGGTTTTCGATCCCGAGGGCGGGAATACTGGTAGGCATAAGTGCTCGTGGCGCTTTGAGGCGAAGGTCATCGCGAAAGAGTGTTGTATCTAAGGTGCCTACTTGAATTGGGGATCCTTCGATATTCTCGATGAGCCGCGCAAGACGAAGAGCGAGATGAGCACCACGAGTTGGGATTCCCAGCAATGTAATTGATGACGCCCCATTGTTACGTTCACAAATTTCATGGGCTATACGAGAAAGGGCGCGAGAGATATCTGGCGCAGGCAGAACAGAACTCATTTAAATCTCCTTCCCCGCCTCTCAGGACGGGTCTTAAAGGATGCGGCGAAAGAATACCACCAGTACTCCCCACTCTGTGGATATCTCGAATGCCTAGCGAGCCGAACTCTCTACCCTGCACCTGGTGAGCACTCAAGAATTGAAGGAGATTCGCCGGCGCTTACGAGGGGCTCGACTATCCCGAGGGTGGAGTTTGGCAGATTTCGAATTTCACTCTGCCGGCCGAATCTCGGCCGTTGCGATGGGATCCTATGAGAGAGGCTCACGCACTCTCTCCATCTCGAAACTACTCGTAATCTGCGAGATTTTTGAAGTCTCACTCATCCACATCATGGCACCAGTGAATGAATTAACTTCTACGGATTCATCTGGTCGACACATTTACGACCTTCGCGCTCTACAGGGTTTGCCACGAAGCATCGAGAAGACAATCCTGCTTTCGTACATTCAACGAATTATCAGAGATCGCGGTGATTGGAAGGGGGCGGTAGTCTCACTGCGCAGAAGCGATGTGGAGAATTTAGGGCATATTTTCGCCGCAAGCCAAGCGGTTGATGTTCAGAGCTACTTAGAGTGGGTAGAGAAGCAAGGCATAACACTTAAGAAAAACTAAAGAGATAAGCTTGATTTAATCGAAGCAATTCGGCCAAGCACGCCGTGTATATACCCTGCCGAATCGTCGGTACTCAAATCTTTCGCGAGAGTAAGGGCTTCATCAATCACGATTGCATCATCTAAATCTTCAACCCAAAGAATTTCGTAAATTCCTAAACGCAAAATATTGCGATCCACCGTTGGGAGACGATCCATATCCCAACCCTGTGCATAGGTTGTAATCAATTCATCGATCTTGCGCTTATGAGTGTGGATTCCTTCAATAAGTGACTTCGTATACTCACGAATCGGACGGGCATCTGGCCCATCTTCTTCTACATCGCGCGAGGCAAGAAGTACGAGTAGATCGCTGCTGCGAATATCAGATTCGTAGAGAAGGTCTAAAGTCTGTTTTCGAGCTTTACTGCGAGCTGACACTAGTTTGCGCGACCTTGATACGATCCATCGCGAGTGTCAACCAGAATCTTTTCATCTTGCTTGATGAAGAGGGGAACTTGAACTTCAATTCCTGTCTCGACCGTGGCCGGCTTTGTTCCACCAGATGAACGATCACCTTGCAGACCTGGTTCTGTGTAGGTAACTGTCAATTCAACTGAAGCAGGAAGTTCAATATAGAGTGGGTTGCCCTCATGAATAGCAACGATCGCCTCTGTATTTTCTAACATGAAGTTTGCGGCCTCGCCCACCGTTGCGGCAGAGATCGTCATCTGGTCAAAGTTTTCGTTATCCATGAAAACAAAATCATCGCTCTCTTTGTAAAGGAAGTTCATTTCGCGCTTCTCGAGGATCGCAACCTCGACTTTAACTCCAGCGTTAAACGTCTTATCAACAACTTTGCCAGTCATCACTTGCTTGAGCTTTGTGCGGACGAATGCTGGGCCCTTACCTGGCTTCACGTGTTGAAATTCAACAACAGTCCATAGCTGCCCTTCGATATCCAGGGTCATGCCATTCTTAAGATCATTTGTTGTTGCCACGGTGATGCTCCAGTTCATTGCAGCGGCAATCTGCCATCTGCTTCAAGAGTGGAAGTTTACCTCATCAAAGATTACGAAATGAGTGACTTGAGCGCAGCCAAAGCAAGCGAATATGAATTTGGGCCGAATCCACCGATAGTTCCATTAGCGACCCCCGAAATTACCGAGGTATGTCTGAATTCCTCACGTGAAAGCGGATTCGAGAGGTGCACCTCGATGAGTGGGGCCTTAAGTAGTTCTGCTGCATCACGAATCGCATATGAATAATGGGTAAAGGCCGCCGGATTAATGATCACGGGGGTATTTGAATCGGCTGCCTCATGAAGCCATCCAATAATTGTCGCTTCATCATCGCTCTGGCGTACATCTGCAACAAAGCCATTGCTATCAGCAGCGCTACGAATATGTGCCTCTAGCTGTGGGTAACTCATATCCCCATAGATTGATGAGTCACGAATATCTAACCTTGAAAGGTTTGGTCCATTAATTACTAAAACTTTCATGGACATACCTTCTCATATGCGCTCAAGAGATGTGATTGCGCCACATCTTCGATCCGGTCCGTTTTTCCGATCTGAGTGATCGTCACGAAGCGGAGAGTATTTCCTCGCGATTTTTTATCCATCGACATGAGAGCCCGGAGCTCAGGCCAATCGCCCGCCGAGTATGTGATGGGAAGGTTGATGCCAGTCAATATCGTCAGATGTAGATCGCGAACTTCATCAGTGATCAGCCCAAGGTTAGATTGCAAATGTGCCATGAAAGCCATTCCAATGGCAACACACTCACCATGGCGTAATGAATACTTTGCGTGCTTTTCTACCGCATGACCAAAGGTATGTCCGTAGTTAAGAATCTCGCGATCGAAACTCTCTTTGAAATCTCCACTCACGACATCTGCTTTCACCTGAACGGACCGCCTTATCAGTTCCAAAACGAGTGCATCGTCCTGACGGATCGATTGCAGATCTCTATTGCGGATTAAGGTCAAGATCTGACCATCGCGGATAAACCCGCACTTGATCACCTCTGCCAAACCGGCAGCAAAATCGCGATCCGACAAAGTTGTAAACCAGGAATGATCAACTAAGACCGATCGCGGTGAATGGAATGAACCCACTAAATTCTTGCCATAATCAAGATTTGCACCAGTTTTTCCGCCGATTGCAGCATCCACGGAACCAGCAACTGATGTGGGTATCGCAATCCAATCTATACCACGGAGATAAGTAGCAGCGGCGAATCCTGCGATATCAGTAATCGCTCCTCCGCCAATGCCTACAACCAAATCAGTGCGTGTGAAACCAGATGCTGCCAACCAATTCCATAATTTGAGAAGAACATTCGGACTCTTACCTTCTTCTCCATCAGGGATAACGCAGTAGACAAACTCGCAATCTCCCGCTTCGATGTTCCCGATTGCCGCTTTCAATGACTCAGTAGTAACAATTGCGCAGCGAGTGTGTCCAGATGCGCGAGTAGTTAATTCATCTTTCCAATTACACCCAATAAGTACGTCGTAGCTGTGTGCAGCGCTCACGCTAATTTTTTCGCTCATGAATTCACTTCCTTAGTCTTGGAGAGAATATCGGCAACTTCCTGAGCGATTTGCGAGGGGGTTCCAGAATCAGTTGAAACGGTAAGTGTCGCTAGCGACTCATAGATTGGGCGACGTATATTCATCAACTCTTGCCACTTGGCTCTCGGATTACCAATGAGTAGTGGACGATCGCGATTAAACCCGATTCGTGGAGCAGCGCTTGAAAGTGAAACATCAAGGAAACAGATGGGGTCAGGAGATTGACGAAGCGCATTCTCAACATCAACGTTCATAACAGCCCCACCACCTAAGGCAAGGACTCCGTCGAAACCAGCGAGTTCTCGCAGCACCACCTCACGCTCGAGCTCTCTGAAGAAAGGTTCACCTTTGTCGAGAAATATCTCAGAGACGCGCAAGCCAGATTGTTTTTCGATGAGCAGATCTGTATCGGCGAAATTTTTCGATAGTCGATGTCCCAGAGCTTTTCCGACAGAAGTTTTTCCCGCACCAGGCGGCCCAATCAAGATTACCTGCGGCATTTTACTTAAAACGAAGATGAGCCATATATGACTCAAAATTTCGTTTTGTCTCCGAAACGCTATCTCCGCCGAATTTCTCAAGAACCGCTTCAGCAAGAACTAGCGCTGCCATTGCTTCACCAACTACGCCTGCTGCAGGAACTGCGCAGACATCCGAACGTTGATTAATTGCTTTTGCTGCTTGACCCGTAGCTACATCGATCGTATCTAAAGCTTTCGGTACGGTAGAGATCGGCTTCATCGCAATACTCACGCGCAATATTTCACCGTTAGACATTCCGCCTTCGGTTCCACCAGCACGGTCACTTCGACGGACGATGGCACCGGCCTTGTTATGTTCAATCTCATCGTGCGCCTTTGATCCTCGACGCGTGGCTGTAGTGAAGCCATCGCCAATCTCAACACCTTTAATTGCTTGAATACCCATCATCGCACTTGCTAACCGCGCATCTAATCGACGATCCCAGTGCACATGTGAACCAAGTCCAGGAGGAAGGTTGTACGCCAAAATTTCACAAACCCCGCCTAAGGTATCTCCATCCGAATGCGCGCTATCGATCTCTGCAATCATCTTTGTGCTCGTCTCGGCATCCGCGCAACGAACTGGATCGCTATCAATTCGCGCCATGTCAATATAGGCCGGCAACGCTGCAGTTTCCGGAACGCGAACCGTACCTATTGAAATTACGTGACTCAGAATTGTAATTCCGACACTCTGTTCCAGGAATGCACGAGCAACTGCACCTAACGCAACTCGAGAGGCTGTCTCACGAGCACTTGCTCTCTCAAGAATTGGGCGCGCATCATCAAAATCATATTTTTGCATTCCAACTAAATCTGCATGCCCAGGACGAGGACGTGTAAGAGGTGCATTCCGCGCTAACCCTTCAATTTCACTCGGCTCAATGGGGTCGGCACTCATGACCTTCTCCCACTTTGGCCATTCGGAGTTGCCAACCTGAATGCTGATGGGACCGCCTTGGCTTTGACCTAAACGAACTCCACCGATAATTGAAATCTTGTCAGCTTCAAAATTTTGTCTCGCTCCACGTCCAAAACCAAGTCGACGACGTGCAAGATGAAAGTCAAGAAAAGTTGAGTCAATCGAAATATGTGCGGGTAGGCCCTCGATAATCGCAGAAAGCGCTTGACCGTGTGATTCACCTGCAGTTAACCAACGCATGTGCATATTCTGGCAGATCTGTGACGCTGATGCTTACCTATTTAACGAGTAAAGCGACCAGAGTCCCAAGAAATATTGCTGGAGCAAGGGGCACTTGTACAGATTTACGGAAATCTCCTCTGGAAATAAAGATCGAGTGAGCTAGCGCTGCAAGGGCGACCACAGAGAGAAAAATCCGATAAATGGAGAAATATGGGGGCAGGACTAAGAGAGTGAGTACTGCGAGTAGTTTCACATCTCCCATGCCGAGGCCGCAGAAATAGGAGAGAAAAATCGCGATAGAGATGACAATGAGCGAATTGTGAAAGTGATTGCGTAATGAGTAGCTTTCAAAGTTGGTAGTCACAAGTGCTGTAATCCCGAGAATGAAAAGCTGTCGATTTGGAATGCGATGAGTTCTTGCGTCGGTAAGAGCGATCCACCCAAGTATCGCTAAGACCAGAGGTTGCATTCAGAGAGAGTATTAAGAGATTCAAAAGCCTTACTTGGATAGAAAACGCCTGTGGTTAAAGTTGAGAAAGAACTTCACGTAGATGGCTAGACAGGATTTCTCTTTCGATGTTTTGAGTGAGTACAAGAGCAAGTTGATCTAAGCCTTGCCACAGAAGTAACTCTTTGCCGTTTATGACCTTGCCGGATCGATCTTCCCAGGCTGATGCGAGCACAGTTGGCCATGGCTTATAGATCACATCAAAGAGCAGGCCTGAAACTTGCGCAGGCAAGTTTTCGGCTAACAAATCAGCAGCACCTGCGGGTGTTGTGTTGATAATCAAGTCATACGAATTGATATTTGGGTCGTTGTGCCAAGGAAGGTAAGTAAAATCAGATCTTTCGACACAGCGCTCTAGTGCGTCCCGGCGAGTCGATGTACGTCCCATCACTGACACAGTTTTGGCGTTTCCATCTAAAGCTCCAGCTACCGCACGAGCAGTTCCGCCAGCTCCGAGAATAAGAGAGTTCGAGAAATCGGAGAAACCTTGCGCAGCAAGAGCAGCTATAAATCCTGATCCATCCGTAGATGTACCGAACCAGCGCCCCTCTTTCTTATAGAGAGTATTGATTGAACCGATCCGTAAAGACAATTCATCACATGTCACCTGAAGCAGGTGCGCCTCTTCCTTGAGAGGCATGGTGAGCGAGAAGTAATCAAATTCGGATCGATTGTTAAAAAAGAACTCGTTTAAAGTCCCACTCGGTACATCTATAGCTTCGTAACTTCCGGCGACACCTATGCTCTCGAAAGCGGCGCGATGAAGGACAGGTGAGAGCGAGTGAGAGATAGGAGATCCTAGAACAGCACCTCTAATCACTAGTTATCCTCAAACTTTCCCGCTCGTAAATTCTTTTTGTAGAGTACCTTCCACGTGTTGAATTCATCTAATGACGAGGTAAAGCGCGTGTCTTGCGGTGCCACGGTAATGAAATAGAGCCAATCCCCCGGTGCAGGTGTCAACGCCGCCTTCATTGCGCTTCGGCCAGGGTTTCCGATTGGACCCGGAGGCAGGCCATAGTTTCTATAGGTGTTGTAAGGTGATTTGATAAGAGTGGATTTCGTACTTAAAAAAATGTTTCCACGAGATTCCATCACGAAATGCACAGTTGAGTCCATCTGCAATGGCATTCCTATCTTCAGGCGGTTGTAGATCACACGTGAAACTTTCGTAAAATCTCCGTCACCACCTTCGGCTTGGATGATCGAAGCAATGGTTAAGAGTTGTTGTGGCGAGTATTGAGATTGAGTGGAAAGGAATCCCGCTTTCTCAACTTCACTCAATCCCCGTGTGATCATCTCTTTGAGCGCAACATCAGCTTTTGTGCCTTGTGCAAAACTATATTGAGCTGGAAAGAGAAGTCCCTCTAGTTGGGTAAATGGTTTCGGCACCGCAGCATCGATAAATGCGGCTTTGACTTCAGCTTCTGGATATCCGGCACCGATAAAGAGTTTCTTTATCTCACTGATCCAAGCACCTTCGGATACCGCGATAAGTCCCGCAATTCTCTTACTATCAAGAAGCTGCGCAAGTGCTTGCTCTGCACATATTTGGGTATCAATTATGTGAACTCCCGGCGCGATGAGCTGTGCCTTTGGATCTGCCACAGCTAACCTAAAAAATATCTCAGATGAGGCAATTACTTCTTTATTAAATAACTCTCGAGCAATCTCTGACCCGGTCTCTCCCGAAGCAACATCTATAGAGACCGTCCTGGGATCTGATTGTGTTGCACACTCAAAATCAACCGCAGCCTTCGGTCCAGACTTAAAAACCGAGAGTGAGTAAATGGAAAGCAAGCTCACAAGAAGGGCAGCAATTACGCGAATAAGTGGTCGTCTACTCACGGTCTTGCGCCAAACCTGATTCCAAAATAATGACAGCAGATTGTGAATCTATCTTCTTACGCTGATCTTTGGCGTTGACACCTGCTTGAGATAGCGAAGCAGATGCCGATGATGTTGTTAGACGCTCATCAACAAGTTTTACGGGACAAGAAACAAGTTGGGTGAGTAGATCAGAAAAGGCGAGAGCTTTCTTTGTTGCCTCTGACTCTTCGCCGGAGAGGGTTAGTGGCAGACCAACATAGATCTGTGCTGGCTCATATTCGCTGCATAGAGCAAGGATCGAACTCTTTAGAGATGGATCCTTTGTAGAGAGAAACTCAAGTGGTGTTGCCAAGATTCCATCCGGATCACAGACTGCAACACCAATTCGCACATCTCCATAATCAAAGGCGAGTCGACGACCCAGCCGCGACATTATTTACCTGCGATCGCTAGTTCGATCGCTTCAAGGGCTGCTGGGATCTTTGAACGATCGCTTCCGCCACCTTGTGCGAAATCATCTTTACCGCCACCGCCACCGCCGAGTATCGCACTTCCAAGCTTTACCAATGCGCCAGCCTTGACACCACTCTGACGTGCATCATCACTGACTGCAACCACCAAGACAATTTTCTCATCTACCACGCTAGTCAATGCGACGACGGTGTTGCTATTTCTGGCGCGAAGATCAAGTGCGATCAATCGCAAGTTATCTGCTGCAATTCCATCAGCGAGAGACCCAACAACTACTGTGGTCCCAGCTACAACTTTAGCTGTTGAGATCAAAGACGAAGCGCTCTCCATTGCCGATGCTGTGCGTAACGTTGATAACTCTTTCTCAATATCACGCATCTTTGAAACTAAATCATTAATTCTTACTGGAAGCTCTTCGACGCGAGCACCCTTAATTATTTGTGTGAGGGAGTTAAGTAGCACATGTTCACGGGCTAGAAATTGGTAGGCATCCGCACCAACAAGGGCTTCAACACGTCGAACTCCTGCACCGATCGAAGACTCTGAGAGAAGTTTAATGATGCCAAGTTGGCCAGATCTTCCTACATGCGTTCCGCCACACAGTTCGCGAGCCCAATCTCCAACACTTACAACACGGACACGATCTCCATATTTTTCGCCGAAGAGCGCCATCGCTCCAAGTTTCTTCGCTTCATCTTGTGACATTACCTCTGCGGTAACAGCCAAATCATCAAGCAGTAGCGCATTGACTCTGGCTTCAACGTCATCGAGCACGCCATCAGAGAGCGCTCCTGTTGCAGGGAAATCAAAACGGAAGCGACCTGGCGAATTTTCAGAGCCTGCTTGAGTAGCTGTCTCACCGAGAATCTCGCGAAATGCCTTATGAACCATATGTGTTGCCGTGTGCGCACGAGAGATTGCGTTGCGACGCTCTAGATCAATCAGCGCAACACTAGTTTGTCCAACTTCTATAGATCCCGAAAGTACTCGACCGCGATGAATAGAAACTCCGGGTACCGGTGTTTGTACATCATCAATCTCTACGACTGTGCCATCTGCCAGAGTGATTGTTCCGCCATCTGCTAGCTGTCCGCCACCCTCTGCGTAGAACGGTGTGCGATCTAAAATAATTTCTACATCATCTCCGGCCTTAGCGCTCTTGGTGCCTACTCCATCAACCAAAATTGCATTAACGCGAGATTCAGTCTCTATCTGTGTATATCCGACGAATTCTGTTGCTCCTGATGAATCGGCAATCTTCTTATACTCGCTGAGATCTGTGTGACCGCTCTTCTTGGCACGTGCATCGGCCTTAGCGCGATCGCGCTGTTCTTTCATGAGGCGTGTGAAACCAGTTTCATCAACCTCTAAACCAACTTCGCGAGCCATCTCAAGTGTGAGATCGAATGGAAAACCGTAGGTATCGTGAAGTTTAAATACGTCATCCCCGCTCATCTGCGTTGATTTTGTCGCCTTGACAGCGTTAGCTGCCAAATCAAAGATCGCAGTACCGCTCTTAAGTGTTTGCAGGAAGCTCTCTTCCTCTGATGCACTGACAGATAAAATGCGAGCTGAATCGGCGATAAGTTCAGGATACTGAGGGCCCATCGCACCAATTGCCGCCTCTGTGAGGGTTGCCATACTTGGATCGTTAGTTCCAAGTAATCGCATATTTCTAATTGTTCTACGCATCATTCTGCGCAATACGTATCCACGGCCCTCGTTGCCGGGAGTTACGCCGTCACCAATCAACATGGCCGCTGTACGTGCATGATCGGCAATTACTCGGAGTGAAACATCTGATTTTTCATTCTTTCCATACTTCACGCCAGAGAGCGCAGAAGCCTTAGAGAGAATCTGCATCGTGGTATCAATCTCATAAATGTTTTCCACGCCTTGCAGAAGAGCTGCCATGCGCTCAAGACCTAGCCCGGTATCAATACTTTTGGCAGGAAGTTCACCGAGAATTGGGTATCCATCTTTTCCGCCGCCAGCGCCACGTTCGTTCTGCATGAAGACGAGGTTCCACACTTCAAGATATCTATTCTCATCTGCGATCGGACCGCCATCGATACCGTATGCAGGGCCACGATCGTAGTAAATTTCAGAACAAGGTCCGCAAGGTCCAGGGACGCCCATCGACCAAAAGTTATCTGCCATATCTCTGCGTTGGATTCGCTCTAGCGGAACACCAATCTTCTTATGCCAGATATCAGCAGCTTCATCGTCATCAAGATAAACAGTTACCCAGAGACGTTCTTCAGGAAAACCATATCCACCGTCAGAGACGGGCTTAGTCAGTAACTCCCACGCTAGTGCGATTGCACCCTCTTTGAAGTAATCACCGAATGAAAAGTTGCCGCACATTTGGAAGAAGGAGGCGTGCCTTGTTGTTTTACCAACTTCATCAATATCGAGTGTACGAACGCACTTTTGGACCGAGGTAGCACGCTTGTACGGAGGTGTTACTTCTCCAAGGAAGAAAGGTTTAAATGGAACCATTCCCGCATTTACTAAAAGAAGATTTGGGTCGTCAGCAATCAGAGACGCCGAAGGAACAACCGTATGGGTTAACCCCTGAGAGTTTCCAGATTCAAAAAAGCGCAGCCAACGTGCGCGGATCTCTGCCGATTCCACGAACTACACTCACTCAGCCTTCTTCTTCTTTTTCGAACGAGACTTATTTGCCTGAGCCGCAGTTATCAGCGCGCCAGCCACCTTTACTGCGGGCCCGCCTTTATCCATGAAATCTGTAGCTGCCTCAGAAACTTTAGTTGTAACTTCCTCAACGTTCTTGGTGATCTTCGCAAAAGATTCCAGCGGACTATTAATTAACTCAAGAGTGCGCGTTGATTCCTGGATGAGCGGTCCAGTATCTTCGGTGAGAACCTTTAGAGAGAGGCTCGCCTCATCAATAAACTTGCTAACCCGTAGACCCATGTACGCCAGGGAGATTGCTATTGCAAGAAGAGCTACCGCACAGATAATGGTTGCGATTCCACCTGGACCCATGATTCTCACCTTTCGCTAAAACACGCGTAAGCGCGTTATGTTGTAAGCCTACCCGATCGCCTATGAAGCAGGGGTCTCTGGCTTGAAATCCATTCCACTCTCTTTGCGTTGAGCAGCTGTAATGGGAGTTGGGGCACCTGTGAGTGGATCGCCGCCACTTGCAGTCTTCGGAAATGCAATTACCTCACGAATCGAATCACTTCCAGTTAATAGCGCACAGACACGATCTAAGCCAAGTGCGATTCCGCCATGAGGAGGCGGACCATAGTTAAAAGCTTCGAGGAGAAATCCGAACTTACTATTTGCTTCTTCATCACTTAAACCAATCACTCGGAAGACTTCTTTCTGAATCTCCTTGTCATGAATACGAATTGATCCACCACCGAGCTCGGTTCCATTAAGAACAATGTCATAGGCATAGGCGAGAGCATTTGCCGGATCTTTAGAAAAAGTTTTAGCAAACTCTGGCTTAGGACCAGTAAATGGATGATGAACTGCAGTCCATCCGCCATCATCGGTAGGTTCAAACATAGGCGCATCGACAACCCATAAGAACTTCCAGGCACCTTCTTCAATCAGATTACATCTCTTACCGATCTCTAGGCGCACTGCACCGAGAAGTGCTTGTGAAGATGGTCGATCCCCGGCGGCGAAGAAAATAGCGTCGCCATTCTTGGCACCAACTATTGCAGCGATTCCAGATTGCTCTTCCGGCGAAATATTTTTTGAGACAGGACCTCCGAGAGTGCCATCCTCATTGAGAAGAATGTAAGCAAGTCCCTTTGCCCCACGCGCCTTAGCCCAATCCTGCCAAGCATCTAATTCACGACGAGGTGAGCTCGCTCCCCCAGGCATAACGACAGCACCAACATAATCGGCCTGGAAAACTCTAAAGGGAGTCTTTGCGAAGAATTCAGTGACTTCGACAAGTTCATTTTCAAATCGTAGATCTGGTTTATCTGAACCGAAGCGATTCATCGCATCTTTGTAGGTCATATGTGGAATCGGAGTTGGGATTGTGTATCCAACGCTATCTCTCCAAACGTCTACAAGAATTTTCTCAGCTACAGCAATAATGTCTGCCTGATCGATAAATGACATCTCAATATCGAGCTGAGTAAATTCAGGCTGACGATCTGCACGGAAATCCTCATCACGGAAGCAGCGCGCGATCTGGTAGTAACGTTCCATACCTGCAACCATGAGTAATTGCTTAAACAACTGTGGTGACTGCGGTAAGGCGTACCAGCTACCAGGCTGCAAGCGCACTGGAACTAGGAAGTCACGTGCGCCTTCGGGTGTAGATCTAGTCAGATAAGGCGTTTCGATTTCAAGAAAATCCAGATCATCCATTGCTCGCCGGATCGCAGAGGTCACGCGAGAGCGAAGTCGAAGGTTTGATGCCGGTCCTTCTCGGCGCAAATCTAGGTAGCGATAACGAAGTCGTACCTCTTCTGAAATTTCAGATTCAAGGCCAGTATCAACCGGGAAGGGTAGCGGGGCTGATTCGCTCAATACAGTGATTGCATCCCCCATCACTTCAATGGCACCTGTGGGTAGGCCTGAGTTTTCATTTCCTGCAGGGCGTGCAACAACTTCACCCGTAATTGCTAAACACCATTCGGCGCGAAGAGAACCAGCTAAAACTTCATCGCGAATAACAACCTGTACTGAACCTGTCGCATCGCGTAGATCAATAAATGCAACGCCACCATGATCTCGACGACGGGCTACCCAGCCGGCGAGCGTGACTGTCTGACCCGCGTGACTGGCACGAAGGGATCCGGCATCGTGGGTACGAATCATTACTTTCAACTACTTTCTATCGAATAGCTATATCTGCGCGGAAAGGGCTTTTCCTAGTTCGCTAATCTTAACCGAGGATAGTTCGCCATCTTTCATTCGCTTGAGTTCAACAGAATCAGAAGATAACTCCGTCTCCCCCAGAACTATCGCAAAAGCGCTGCCTGACTTATCTGCAGCCTTCATCGCACCCTTAAGAGCGCGATCGCCGAAGGCAATTTCGACCTTAAATCCACTCTGTCTGAGATCTTGGGCTATTAATAGCGCCTTCTCTTTTGCGGGATGGCCCAACGGAATTATGAAGAGATCGGTTGCGAATTGATTGGCAACCAAGACACCTTCGGCTTCTGCCGCCAAGAGAATTCGATCTACTCCCAATCCAAAACCAATTCCCGAAAGATCGGCGCCACCTAAGGTCTCCATCAATCCGTCATAACGCCCGCCGCCACCGATGCCAGATTGAGCACCGAGATCTTCATGAATAAACTCAAAAGTTGTGCCGGTGTAGTAATCAAGGCCGCGCACCATTTGAGGGTTGAGTGTGTAGGCGATTCCAAGTGCATCCAAATAGCGACATACCTGAACAAAATTCTCACGTGAAGAGTCAGAGAGGTAATCCATCAACAATGGTGCAGCCGACATTTTGCTCCGCACTTCTTCGCGCTTATCGTCAAAGAGGCGCAAAGGATTAATCTCAGCCCGCGCCTGTGTCGCTTCGTCAAGATCGAGAGTCTTTAAGAAAGCAACGAGGTCAACCTTATGTGCCGCTCTTGATTGCGCATCACCAAGTGAAGTGATTTCGAGACGATACTTTTTCAAACCAATATTTTTAAAGGCGGTATCGGCAAGAGCGATGATTTCTGCATCAATAGCTGGGTCATCCAGACCAATCGACTCAACGCCTACTTGATAGAACTGTCGGTAGCGACCAGCCTGAGGACGTTCTGCACGAAAGAAAGCACCAGAGTAGAAAACCTTAACTGGAAGCTGACCGCGATCGAGTGAATGTT
>Ga0315902_10003969_pt1 | contig 21742 bp, 32 predicted proteins | sample LakEriMetagenome_9_FD_203523 | JGI IMG/M metagenome (GOLD analysis project Ga0315902, IMG submission 203523) | Freshwater fungal communities from buoy surface, Lake Erie, Ohio, United States - Buoy 12 MA117 | ecosystem: Environmental > Aquatic > Freshwater > Lake > Lake biofilm | place: USA... | reverse complement strand
CTCCTATAAATACAGCAATCCATACAATTAAAGCAGCTGTTACACCAATAGTTACTCTTTTTTTAACTTGCTTATCTTCAAACTCCATTTTTTTGTATCTTGCATTCTCTTCCTCAAGTATTCCTATTCTACTTTTAGCGTTCAATAAATTAACTTTCGCAAGAATTAAGCTATCATTAAGATTTAGTCTTTCTGTGTTTAACTTCTTTATCAACACCGACCCATCATTTACATATCTTTTGTACAAAGAAATACTATCGGTAAGTATGTTAAATTTTTTATCAATCTGCTCCGCTTGTGGAAGGGTCATAATAACAACTTGCGTTCCTTTAATGGTCTTGGTTGTCGGATATTGCCCGTATGCGGTAAGTGCTACCATCATCAGTAGCATCATCAAGCTTTTCTTTAAGTTCATTGTTTTCAGCTTTTAATTGTTTAACTTCGGTTTCTAGCTTTGTTATTTTCTTTGCTGTTTTTTCTATTTTCCCTGTAACGAGGCTATCACTTTTTTGATTTGCTCCACTAGCGATTGTAAGGTTTTGCTGGCTTTTTCCAATAAGGCTATCAATTTGTCCATATTCGTTTGTGTTTGTTTTAGTTGTTTCAGAATTTGTGCAACCTATAAGTAATAATGTTGCCACTATTAGTATATACTTCATATTATTTTATTTTACCGAGTTCTTGCAATACTGCGATTTTAGAAGCTGCTGCTGAAAGAGTGCTATCAGATCTTCTAAGCGCATCTGTTAATTGCTCAACTTTACTCTCTAACTTCTCAATCTTTTCATTTTGAGTTTTTTGAGCTGAAGAGTTAGTCATTTTGATGTCAACATATAAATAACCTACTGCAATTATACAAATGAACATGAGTCCTTTTACAGGTTCTTTTGCAAATTCTTTGAATGAAATTGGTGGTTTCACCGCTCCTGTCACAGATTCTACGGTTGATTTTTTTGCTGCCATAGTTATTGAATTGATTTTAGTATTTCGTTATTGGATTTTATACGATTAAAAATTTTCTTTGTTGATTTTCTACTCTTTAGTTTGTGTAGTTTCTTTTTACGTCTTGCCATTTTTATTCTTCGTTTTCGGTTGTTTCTGTTTCAGATTTTTTGTCAAATTTGTTATTGATAAACTTATCCACAGAAGCGATACCAAATGCACCTAAAGTCATAATTAGGAATGAATTAAAAATGAACTCGGTAACTACAAGGTCTTTTCCAAGATATCCAGTTACCAAATCTGCTATTGCAAATAGAGTCATAACAATAAACGATGCGAAACCAATTACAGATTTTTCGTTAATATCATTACTATCGTTGAATAATGACTTAAACCAGCTTTCTTTTTTCATAGGGTATGAATTTTTATAATAAAAAAAGGGTTACAGCGTTTCCACTATAACCCATTTTACTTTTCAATTATAAATATAAAAGTTACTTAAAAAAATTATACTTTTGATGATAATTCTTCAGCGTGAGTATTACCTGCTAATGAAATTACTTTATAGCCCTTCTTTTCATAATCATTCATTTTTTTAACCAAATTTTTTTGTCTTCCCTTATTATATGAATTTGTTACTTTTGATAAGTCCGTTTCAGGCATATCGTAGTCTTGTGGAAATGTAAGTTTGTACATAGTTTCCGAATCCTCATCATCAGGATTCATAGGGTCTTTTACTCCGTTTGACTTTAAGTAATCTATAGTCTTTTTATCGGCTAATTTTGTAAGTTCTTCTGGCTCCTGCCCTTGTCCTACCATTGCTGCAAATATACCAGCATTAACAACATGATTATCCAATTTAGTATCACTTTGTATATCTGAAAACATTTGTGCTGTTGGATTAGTAACATCATATTCTTTACCATCCCAACTATCATTGTTCATATTCTTAAAGTAGGAATTTAATTGATTATGAGCGTACTCCTGTTCACTACCTTTTGCATATTTTCCATTCGCATCACCACCCTCACCCATAAAAACAACCTTATCATCAGGTGAGTAGTTGCGTTTTACATCGCTAACTACATCATCGACACCTTTGTTGTTGTCATGTTCAACTCCATATATAGTTGAACCACCCTTTGTTTGTAAAGTTGTTAAACTTTGCCCTTCAGAAGATTTCCGAGGCTTAGATTTTTTTTTTCTGCTACTGGGGTTGTTTGTGCTGCGGGAGGGCCGCCTTTTGTTCCCTCTTTACCGGATTTAGCTGCTATGCCAATATCTTGTGCGAATTTATTTGCCTTTGGAATAACTTTATCAATCGTATCATCAATAACCCTAACATTCATTGGAATCTGTTTATCAGGATTTTTTATGTTGTAAGATGATATTGCTGCCCAACGATGATGCCCATCTACTACATATCCATCATTAGATACATAAATTGGGTCTGTTATGTTTTTGTAATCTTGCTTATCTTTCTCATCACATTGCTGATTATTACAATCCTTGTCCAATACACCCATCATTCCGATTACTTTAGGTCCAACTAATTCCGATTGAGTTGCTTTCAAACTATCGGGTGGAACTGGTGTTGGTTCTGATATTCCGATACCTTCTTTTTCCAACATTTGGTCAAAGATTTGAGATGTTTCTACTTCACCATTTTTATCTCTCGGCATTTTGTCGGCTTGTGATCCAGGTTCAGGTTTACCACGGAATTGAGGCATTTGATCACGTGGTATGTTTTTATTACCATCACAATATAGGTTGGTACCAGGAACAGTTACTACACATAAATTTGTATTTTCTGCCTTTCCGCCGGTTTCTTTTGCTTTAATTAAATCACCAGCGATTTTATCAATCATTGTAACTGCCTCTTTTTTAGCTTCCGGTGGAACATCATTTATACTCTTTTTAGTTGTGTCCATATTTGGCATCAAATCTTTTAATTTATCACCAGATACAGATCCCTTTGGCACATTGCTGAATGTTTTACCTCCGCCATCTTTTGATTTTTCAGCATCAGTTTTGAAATCAGTTGCTCCTATTTTTTTAGGTTCTGCTTTTTGCTGTCCTGCGGGAGCTGATGTAGCTGGTTTTTCTTTACCAGGTTTTGCCGCTGGGTCAGATGTGGGAACTTTACCACCATGCTTTTGTTTGGTAGCCTCTATTTCTCCATCGGTAGGCTTATCATGCTTTGAAGGATCCATTTGCTTAACAGTATAGACATTGCCTGTCTTTTTGTTCTTAACAATATCATCCTCATTTATGAGATTGTATAATTTCCGTTCTAACTTATTCATAGTTATCTACCTTGTCCACGATAGTTCTTTTCACTACGATCGTGTTTGTTATGAGTTTTTTGAGCTTTACCGCCTTTTCTTTTTCCGAAGCTGATTTTTCTTGTTGTTGAAGAACCTTTTGTTTTTGCCATAGACTTTTATTTACTTTTATTTTAGAATAAATATAAAACAAAAGTAAAATAAATTAGTCTTCTCCGTATAAAGAAAATCTTTTTACTGGCTTTTCAACCTCTTGCTCCTTAACAACTTCAACCGTTCCGTTTCTGGCATCAAGGTAGAATTTTGTATCGCCGGTCTTTTGGTAATGACCTTCTAATGCATCTGTTAGTGTGGGATAAACCTGCGCCAACGAAGATTGTGGTGAATTTGCTGCTATCCATCTATCGCCAGGTGGTACACGTTTTAGTACAATTTCTCTTTGTTCTTTGATTTCTGTTTCCATTAGATTTTTACTATTTTATATGGTTTATTATACTTTTCACAAAGCGATATACTATGGGCTGTTCCTTTACTCATGCCATCCCAAAATGCGATGGCACAATCACAGGTTTTAATTATATTTTCATTTCGGAGAAAACCGGCACGCTTTCCATACTTATCCCAATCTGCGGGGAAAATTTGAGTTTGGATTCCGTGCACAGTTGCCCATTTTTCTCCTAATGAATCCGCTCCTCTTGCAGCACCACTAACAACCAATGTAATTTTTGGTCGATATTTTTCAAGCGATTGCTGCAGGAGGGCGTAATCGTTAAATGTCCTACTGCCTATTATGGCGAGTTTCATATTAGAACACTTCTATAACCTTTGTTTCAGATACCTTTACAACTTCATATTCAAGCTGAACTGCATCCTTTGTGAATTTTGTAACCAACTTAGCTTCTGCTTCTGTTACAGATAATGCATCTACTAAATACTGCTCTTTTTGTTTTTTGATTTTACCTTTTGCATCTTCTACTTCGACTGCTACGGTAACTGCGTAATACTTTGCCATAATTTTTATTTTTTGATTTAAGTAAATATAAGAAATATATTTCAAAATACAAAATTATCTACCACGTTTTTTACGAACTTCTAATTCTTTTAGAAATGATGCTTTCCATTTGTATTCTACTGAAATAGGTCCATTGGGAAATTTATTCAAATCGTATTTCCAAATTGATGTACATTCATCATCCTCATAAACCCTTTCAAATTTTGTCGGTCTGTCCGGTTTCGTCTCCTGTTTCTTCATCTGGTATTCCATTTTCTTCGTACCAATGCTTAACATTACGCTCTCCAACTAGAAGGAAAAAGCAATTGTAACACAATGGTCGTATGTTTTCTAATTTTCTGTTGTTTAAGTTTCCATCTAAAAAATCTATCAGCAGTGGCATCTTGCCATCGGTAATCCGTTCTTCGCTGAATCCACAGCTGCCACATACCTTTGGTACATACCCACTATCAAATAATTTGTTTTTGAATTTATGTAGTGGATATTTTAGATGCTTACCATCTATTAAATCTTCTATATGGTATTTATTATTTCGTATTCCTACTTTGCGTTGAATACCTATACCAAACGGATTTTTTAAGTCCTCAAATATACCATACATTTTTGCATACTTCTTGTAAGTGTTGTAAGATATACCAAGAGTCCTTGCAGCCTCCATAGCAGATTTTGATTTTTCTTGTGCTGCTCTTATCTGTGATTCCATTATAGGTTGCGCTCCCAATCCACGCTTTGTAATACTCTTCCTTAAATTTGGGAAAAAATCTTGTGATTCTATTTCGTTTTCCATACTAATAACATTTTTAATATACACTAATAAGTATATCAAAATTATTTTTTCAACTTATAGGTATAAATGTTTTTAGGTAGTGTTTCTATTATTTTAACATTTGGGTCTTTCTCTTTATACCTACGATTGATTTCAACCCCATAAGGTCTATCCAACATTGAGAGCGTTCTGATATGGAATCTTTTACCATCGACTTCTAAAGTTTTTCCTGCACCAGTTACACCTAAATACTGAAAATTAGATGCTCTATATATAACTCCACTATGTCCTTGTTCCATATCCGCATATGAGAGTATAAATTCCCAATCGGTATTTCCCTTTAACCATTTGATTGTACGTGATACAAAGAACGATTCTGCGTTTTTGGGTGTGTCATCTATTAAGCATAATCTACGAAGCTCTAATACTTTATCAGGTGCTTCGGGGTAATAACTTTGACCAGCAGAAGGTCCAGCGGGGCGTGTATATATACAAACTCCCACCATATCCGGTATTCCAAAATTTCCATCTCTAAAAAGACAGAATGTATGCTTCGCCTGTATATTTACATAGTCGGAGTAATGCCATCTTTTGAGAAATTTTCTAACCGTATGATTGAATGTGGTTTCTTCTACCCAATAACCTTGTAATGCCATACTAAACGAATATACGAATAAAATTCGACTATTCCAAATTAGATAATTATTTTAATAAGCTTTTTGAATGTTTCGTCTGTGGTATCGTTTGTATCTAAATCAATGAAGAATTGATCCGGTGATTCAAAAAAGTCTAATGCGTGCTTTGCTTTTCTATTATGGCAGTATATCTCTTTTATCTTATATTTCTTTTTATACTTTTCACGGATTTCTTTGAAAGGGGAAGTGGTGGATATTACAACATCATGCTGCATTATGTTTGCAAAACCAGCTATTGTTGCACACTTATCTTGTATTTGATTATGCTCATCTGTGGTATCTACATCGATATGAAATAAATCACGTATATGCTGTTCATCTATATGTAATACGGATTTTCTCCAATTTGCTTTATCCGTTTGTAACCAAAATTGTAATCTTTTTGCTAATGTAGTTTTTCCGGTTCCAGGCTGTCCAATGAACCAATAAATCCAGTATTCTTTCATAACACTTTTTAATATAACTATTTACTTTTCACATTTTATTATCAATTCACCTAATACTTCTATTTTTCCAACCAATTGCTGAAAGTGTATTTGGTCCATATTTACATTTCCCGCTAACATACACATTTCATTTAATAAGTTTTTCAATTCACGCTTTGCTTCTAATATATTAAATGCACCACTTGCCGCAGCTTCGTAATAAGGCAATTTAACAACAAAATGATGATATGTTAATATAGCAGGTCCTCCTTTTGCTTTAGCATCGTTTGTTATTTTAGTAGCACCTTCCAATCTCTTTGCTGCGAACTCCATAAATTCGCTTTGTGGTGGTTGTTGTGCTATAAGTACAGATAGTTTTATCATTTAGCTTTTCTTTTTAGCATACTAGTTGCTGCTTTATATACGGATGATTTTTGGTCATATCCTAATGCGGATTTAACTTTTATATCACGACCAGTTTCAGGATTTTTAATTGTCTTATCCAATACTCCCTTTGGAAGCATTGATTTCAGTTTTTTAATATCAGCGGTTGTAGTAATACTTCTATTAAAAATATCTTTATTCGCCTGATTTGTCGGTGTCGGTGCCTCATGCTTAACATGCTGAACTCTTAACTTTACATCGGGATATTTCTTTTTTAATCCGCTAACCGCACTAACATTTTTATGCGAGTCATCTATGAAATAAACATCATCGAATCCTCTCTTAATTTTATCCTCAATCCAGTCTGCTTTCTTTTGTGGGTCGGCATCTGCCAATGCTACAACATATATACCTTCTAATCCAATATCTTTTAGATAATCTTTAACCGGCTTATATGCGCTTCTTGCTGTTAGTATAACAATCTTGCGTTCGCCTTCAGCTGCTGCAACTCTTTTTAGAATTTTAGTTACTCCTTTAATCTCATGTGGTTGTTTAACTTGCTCAAAATCAGAAAAGTCAAATTGGTCATCTTTTTTAGGCTCATATATTGCATATTCGCCTGGAGTCAGTTTTGATTTTTTTCCATCTCCATGCGTTATGTATATATGCGATTTCGTTTTAACAAGCGTATCATCAAAGTCAAAAATACGAAGTTTTTTACCACCAGGCAATTCTGCTTCATGCATAGGTGCAAATGCTCTGAATGTCGGGCTTTCATATACTTTACCAACCTGAATTTCTTTGCCGCCAAACATGGCAGTTGTCATATTTTTTAGATTTCCGAACACAACTATATTTTATGTATAAGTATCTTAATTTTTGGTTTATATCCTTCTGGCAGTTCGTTTTTTATTCCTTTGAACTCCTGAACCTTGTCAGAAAACCATTGAATCTGTAAAATTCTGTCAGTCAAATTCATTATTGTTTGAGATGACGTAAACATACTTGCAGTACTTCTTTTCATATTCAACTGGCTTTCTTTTTCAAAGTATTGCTTTCTCATAGCCTTTGCAACATCTGTCCAATCCTTAACTCTTTCAATAGTTTTCTCTGCGGATATTTTTCTCATTTTAGAACTCAAATACTTAATTCCATGTGTGTAGCCAGCATCGGTAAAAACGTGGCCGTGGTTTGTTCTAACAACAGGATGCTTTATATTATGAGTCTTAATATCGGGGGTGTGCTTTGATGTCGTTTCTACACTAACCATATGATGCGGAGATGAAATGAATGTATGCCCTTTGAGTGCTAAACCACTTTCACCTTTGAACATTAAGCAGGATTTAATAGCATCTTTTAGAGTGCGTTGCTTAATTATGTTTCTCATCTTTTGACCATCAGGACCAGGCTTTCCGCCCTTCTTTACTATCTTATGTTCAGCTTCATCGTGTCCAACTAATAGTGCCGAATTTACCGCCCCAATTCCAAATTCATTCATTCCCTCACTCCAATCGGTTGTAATATCATGTAGATATGCAACTTCAACTCCATCCAATAATGTATGCACTACTTCTAAAGTCGGTTTATATGCTCTATCACGATTTTTAGCAAGTACAAATTTATCATTGATTTCCTTTGAAACAATAATACACATATTACTGATTGTTATTGCGTTTACTCTTAACGGATTTTTCTAATTTTTCATTTTCTAAACTCAAAAATTCAACTTTAACTTTGAGTTCTGCAACTTGCGAAGTCAATTCTAATATCAATTGTCTCAACTCATCTTTTTCCCGTGAGCTATGTTCAAGCAATGCTTCCAATTTAGAAATACGCTCTCTGCAATCTACTCTTGCAAATTCATCATGCTTTTCTTTATTTTGTGCACGCTTTTCATAGTATCTCCAAGCTGACGTTCCACCGAGAACCGTCAGGGCAGTAATAAGTACGGTATACATATTATCCATTCTGTCTCTATTTTTTATCTTTACTTAACTCGTGATAACCTGTATTTGCTTGATTTATAAAATTCTGTGATTGCGATATGTGGTCTTGAATCCAACCTGGTAAATTTTGTTCTTTGACTCCTATCTTACCTTTTAATTCGGTTGCGTTTTTAATTATATCATCAAGTTGACCCATAGCCATTCCAACTTCATGGTCCATTTCTTCCATTTCGTTTATACTCTCATCGGCCTGAAAGGATTTGCCATCTACACTAAAAGAGCTTGAATTAACATCTCCAATATCGCCTTTACTTACTTTAATATCGGCCTCATCTTCTTTTTTTAATTTATTCTCTTTTGTATAATTTGGAGTAGTTCTCACTTTGGTATTTACCTTTATATCAGCTTTACCAACCGGTTCATCGACATCATAACTTTGACTAACATCTTCATCCTTATATTCTGGTGCATCGACTGTAATCGTTTTAGTCACATTTTTATATTCGTGCTCATTTTTTACACTTTTAAGTAACTCCGTAAGTTTGTTATATACTTGCTCGCCTTCATTACGACCAAGCCTGTATGCTCCGCCAATCTTTTCGTAAAGCTTTATCCTTTCGTGCATTGAAATACGCTTTTCGGATAATTTTTTCCAAGCTTTTGGATTAGTTAATTCTAATTTCATTTGTAAAGATAGTTTGATATAAATATAATTATTTTATCTATTATTCAAATTATTTTCAAATTGTTTTAGTTGTTGTGTGAATTGCGATTCGGCCTGGTTTCTAAACTCGTCTTTAAGATTAAAGCTCTTTACTTTACTATAATATGTTTTATCTCTTGAATTGAAATTTTCCGAAACATATATGCCATTTATAACATATTGATTTATCTCATACCTCTTTGATTTTGCAATTTCGCTTGCATACATTAAGTAAGTGTCTTCAGGTCCATAGTGTCCAAGCCATTCTGGTATTCCTATAAAATTTAGAATATCTTTTGAATACAAAGTCATCCAACCACAGCCAAACTTAAAATTAGGCGATATTGATACCGATATATCTTCTATTGTTTGATTATTTGTTAATTCGGCATTATGTATTTTTTCGTAGCCATAATCTTTATTTTCGAAGTCTTTATGAGTTAAAATATCCCAAGTCCAATCCCAAAGTTTTACCGTCTGTGGAGTGATGAAGTATTTACCGTCAACTTGATAACTTGTTTCAAGTATATATTTTAATGTAGTTTTATGAAATGATATATCGCAGTCTAAAAATATGAATTGGTCATAATCCGATTTAATTGCTTTTCTTTTTTGTGCAGTTGTTCCTAATATGGAACCATCCTCAATTATTTCAAATATAACTTCATTTGCCCAATTAAACTTCTGTTTTATAGATTGGAATTTATCTATAAAAAATTTCTTATCTAACTCTGAATTATTCCAATCAATTAGTTTATCTGATAAATTAAGTGTTGCATAAATTGAAATCCAATCTTTTTTTTCTAAATAGTCTGAAGCTTCTTTTAATTTATCTGCAATAGTAGAATACTCATCTATTTCATTTGGCATTATATGATTAACTATTTGAGTGCGTTTTGATTTTTTTATATAAAATGCATCTCCCCACTCAGCGCCTGTAAAATGCGTTTCAACTCTTTCAAATCCAAAATCTGCCAAATAAGAATCTATATCTCCTATTAAATCGTTTCCTTCATATACATTTCCTGAATTTACCTCCGTATATACATAATCAATATAATGTAAGCATTCCTCATACCCTCTAAGTGCTCTTAATTCCACTCCTTGTAGGTCTATGTTTAGAAAATTATATTTAGTATAATCTATTTTATTTATTTCTAAAACAGATTTTAATTTTTTTGTTTTTTGTACAATCGTCTTTGTGTAATATACATTTGGGCTATATATTTTGTGCTTTGCCAATGCGAGTATTGATGATGATTGTCCATTGTTTGCTATATTAAATTCAACCTCCTCATCGTCCGTGTCGGATATTAAGTAGTTTAATATCTTTTGCGTAGAATCCGATGGCAGTAATTTTTTGGCTGCATCGGCTATTTCAGGATTTCCTTCAATCCAAACAATGTCCGATACCCCAAAGGCTTCGTAATCTGATTTTTCTTCGAGCATGTGTGCTCCTAAGTGTAGTATTCCCTTTACTTTAAGGTCATATTTTTTGTGTATAACACTAAACGGTATAAGCATATTTTATTTTTTTATTTTGCAAATATCATACCCCATTTATCCTTTCTCAATGGGTCTAATTGTTCAAACAATCCTAAATTTTCTAAAATAGTAAATTCGCTTGGTATGTGTGAATATGGTGTATCGCCAAACATATACGCAAATTCACTATATCCAATACTTTGTAAATAATTACACGTATCTTTTATAGATTCAAGTTCTTCCTCCGCCCATTCAAATTGAATTATTCCAACTTTTCTTGTAAGGCCTCGTATCACTGTATTTTCATAACCCTCTACATCTATTTTTATAATGTCGGGTTGAAATGTATTTTCTATTAAATCATCCAAACTTATGGATTCAATAGATATTGCATTACTCCAAGTTTTACTATTTGAAAATCTTGAATTATTTATCCAATTTTTACTAGCTGTAGATACACCATCACAACCAAAATTTATATAAAAATCAATATCTTTATTACTTTCATTTGAAACCAAATAATGATAAACATATATGTTTTTATTATTATTATATTTTTGAACAAGATAATTACATAAATCAGGATTTGCCTCAATACACACAATCTCGCAATTTGGATATGTGGAAATATATTCGTCTGTAAAATATCCTTTATTAGTCCCTATATCAAATATCTTCATATTATTATCCAATTTTCAGGTATTAAATCATTTGTGTTCATATTTATTTTATCCTTAAACCAATCCGATGGCGCTATTACCTTTTTATTTGGATTTTTATTAAGATATGCGCCCCACCAACTGAAAGAACTATTTGAAATTATGTTATGATCCGCCAATGACATTAGGCATAAATCAACAAAATCACTTTCACCAGTGCTTATTTTTATATTATCGCCTTCTGGAAAGATAGACTTACACCATTCAACATCATCGGATATAATCAAATAATTATATTCTTTATCAGAAAATTGATTTATCGCTGATTGTATATATTCCATACTAATAACAGGAAAAGTTGGATTAACCACATTATCGCCACGTCTGATATGTACAGCAATTATTTCATTATTATTAAAATCTTTTATAGTATCATAAGCTTGATTTATTATATCCGATTTGAAAGTAAATTCTTTTAAGATTTCATTTTTACAATCTAAAAAGTATTTTTCAGATTGATAGTACCCCTCAATGCTTGTATTATCTTTAACATTATTTATTGAATCTGAATAATGAAAATGTGGTTCTTTATATACACTATGCGTATGAATATCTTCAGAAGTTTTAGTAGTTATATCAAAGCATTCATACATTCTAAATTTATATGGAATCCAACTATTATCGGCAAAATTATAACAGCCATCTGGCTTTATATTATCAACATTCTTTTTTGGTATAATAAAATCAACTCCTAATCGTTTTGCCTGTGTATAGCACACTGCATATTGAAAAAGCTGGTTTCCTAATCGACCATTGTAACCTATATCTAAACTTGTTATCATTTTTATTTTTTGAATACAGGTATCTCTACCATTTTGTGTTTATTTCTCAAATGTAATTCTGTGTAAATATAATAAACTTCTTTTAATCTACCAAATAATTCTTCTGGGTTTCCGGTAAAATTCATTGCCCATTCCAATTCCTCATATGTCGCTCCCATTTGGTCCTCATCGGTTCTATCATCATCCCAAAGACCATCGGTGGGTTTTGCTACTAATATATCCTCTATAATACCCAATTCTCTTGCCATTTCTCGCACTTCAGTTTTAGTCAAATCTCCGATAGGCGATATATCAACTCCACCATCTCCATACTTTGTAAAAAAACCTACGCCGAAATCCTCAACTTTATTTCCAGTACCCACAACCAACCCCTTATTCATTCCGGCTATCTGATATAATGCTACCATTCTTAAACGTGAACGAGAATTTGCCAATACCAACTTATGCTGTTCCGATGATATAAACAATTCCTTGAAATAGTTAAACAAAACAGTCAAATCTTTTGATTCATATTTTACATTTGGATATTTTGATTTTAACCATTCAATGTGTTTGTATGCTCGATTTAGTTGGTCGGTTGCCTGATGAATTGGCATACTCACGACTATTGTTTTTTTACCGGTCTGTGCGCATAAAGTAGATACCAATGCCGAATCTATACCACCACTAATTCCCACTACGAAGCAATCCATATGCGATTGTGTTAAATACTCCGCAAGCCAATTTGAAATTTTATTATGTAACATTATAATATATTTTTAATTTGATTAGTAACTTCTTTTCTATCATCCAAAACTTTTATCTTATATCCTAACTCTTTCAATCGTATTGCAAATTTTAATTGCTGAGATTCTTCTATAATTGTGGACTCTTTTTTGTAAGTAATAAATGGAACTTCCACAACCTTATTTTTATCAGGATTATTTTTTACAAATTGCTCTATTTGATATTGTAAATGCTTTTCATTCATTTCATCTGTTGCTTTTGATATAACCGCATCAATACCAACTTCCTCGCCACATTTTGCCAATGCCCTATTATCACGTGGAAAACAAGGTCCACCAAATCCAAACCCCGGTTTAATATATTTTGAACCAATACGAGAATCAGTCCCTATTGCCGAAAGTATAACATTTGGGTCACAATCAATTCTCTCTGCAATATCTCCTATCATATTTGCGTAACTAATCTTTGTTGTTAGAAAGCAATTAACTGATAATTTAGTTAGTTCTGCTTCGGTTGGTGTCATTTTGTTAATAACCGGATTTGATTCACACATTTCATTGTAAATCGCTTCTATAATGTCTCCAGCATATTCATCCACTTCGCCTATCAATACATTATCACAATTAACCTGGTCTTTTATGATTGTACCCTGTGCTATAAATTCAGGATTATAAGATACATAATAATTGTAATCTTTTAATTTTTCTTGCAAAGTTCTACAATAGCCCGGAAATGTTGTACAGTTTATTATCAAATCTTTTCGTGTTTGTTGCTTTCCAAAACTAATTAACTGGTCTGCTATTGATTCTATTTGAGAATGGTCATATTTCCAATCAACAGTAGACGGAGTGCTAACAACTACAAATATAACATCGTTTTCCAAAGCATCTGCCAGATTTGTAGTGAATTTTACATTTTTAGAATGTTTAAGATAATCGTTTACATATGGCTCCGTTGAGTTGAATGTTTTTTCATTCAAAGAATCAATATAATTTTGAGATACGTCTATTCCAATTAAATTAAATCCCTTGCGTTCTAAATTTAGAGCTAAGCAAAGTCCAAGTCTGCCTACTCCGATTATTGATATATTTTTTTTCATAACAATTTATTATGTTCAAAAATTTCTGTTATTTTGTTTTTTATAGTTTTTATATAATCTTTATATTCAAAAGCTTTTTTATAATTAGCTTCAATATATTCCATTCTATCTATATAATCTTTTTCAGTTAGATTATTCATAATATCAATCGCCTCATCTGCGGTATTAAAGCATATAATGCCTCTAGTATCATAAAAATCAGCTATATTTGGACATCCCCAATAAATAGGAATAGTTTTATTCAAAATACAATCTGTAATTTTTTCTGTAAAATAGTTTTTGCTTTGTGCATTTTCTATACATAATGAAAACATATAATCTCTAAATGATTCCATTTTACTATCTCTAACATTTTCATATGTATCAAGCGTACCCAATACAGGCCAAAATTGAATTGGTGTTTTTATTTCCGATTGCCTACCAAATATCTCATGCCTAATGTGATGCCCAACCGCTATTAGTTTAGACCCACGTAAGAATGATGTTATTGGCCTTTTTAGAATACTACTATCATATTCGTATGGATTATCAAACCACCAAGACTCTCCATATGGACAAAAGTATGAATTATCACAATTATTTAATATCTCATCTCCCCAGGATAATATAACACTAAAATTATCTTTATTATCAATAACCCAACTATGATTTCCAAAATAATGGTCGGGCTCACCGGCTATAAAAATGTTTATTGGAGATAATGATAATTCATTTGGATTTGGTCTATAATCGTTAAATAACGAAAAATCAATATGAGATAATTCTGCCAATCCCTTTTCAAATCTTTCTATTGGTACAAAGTTGGAAAATATATTCATTTTTATTTTTTGTAATTTTTATCGTAAACATAATATACTTGCTTTCTAAATCCTAATTTTTCAAAAACTTTATTACTAGCTATATTTTCTGGTAAAACAAAAGCCGTTAGTAAATCCGTGTTTTTCATAAGCTCTGAAACCATAAATTTGCCAATTCCCATACTTTTATAATCGGGGTGTACACAATATGTTATTTCGTTATCTTTAATAATACCAATATATCCAACGGGATTATTTTCAATTAAACATATTTTATAACGATATGCGTTATTACGCATATATTCAATTTGACTTTTATAATCAATATCTATTTGAGTAAAAAAGCTATCTTTGTTAAGAGGATGCGTTCTTAGCATTCTAACAAATTCCCAATACTGTTCTGTACAATTTACTAATTCCATATATTAACTGCATCGTTTACTTTTTCTATAACATATTTAACATCATCTTCGGATAAAAACAAATGTAGTGGTAGTGATATAATTTCTTCACTAATCTTATGCGCATTTGGACAAGTACCATATCCATAGGAATACATATCATATTGCGTATTATCTTTGTAATGTACGCCTGGAAATATATTATGGTCATTCAAATACTCCATAATTTTATCTCTGTTATTAACTCTAATTTGATATAAGTGCTTCGAAGACTTATACATAGGATTATGTTTTATTTTTATTATTCTTTCATTCAAACCCGTATCATACATATTTGAAATACGTCTTCTATTCTCATTATCCTCATCTAAGTATTTTAGTGCAACCTTTGCCATAGATGCCATAATTGAATTACCATGAGACTTAAACCCTAAATCAATAACATCGTAATCCCATTTATAATTTCCTTTTTGACTAGTTCTTTTGTATGTATCTTTATCAATTCCCAACCATGATAATTTTCTAGCCAATATATCGTAATCTTTATTTTCAAAACATATCATTCCAGAGTCTGCGGTTGGTAAGTTTTTAACAGATTGAAAACTATATACCGTAACATCGGCATCCCAACCAACTTGAGTTTCGGCTAATACAACTCCCTCATATCCTCTATTAGCTTTTGTACCCATACAATGAGCGGCATCTAAAATAAGCTTTAATCCATTATTTTTACAAAAAGAAAGTATGTTTTGATATTGCCCCATATTTCCGCCTATACCGACAAACATAACTGCTTTTGTTTTTTTAGTAATTTTTGATTTTATAGATTCTAAATCCAAACATAAACTATCATCAACATCGGCAAATGCTGGTTTCAAATTATTATATAAAATGGAATGATTTGTTGAAATAAATGTAATGGGTGTTGTAATAACCTCATCTCCATCTTTCCACTTATTTACATCTTTCAAAATTTTCAAAGCTATGTGCAATCCGGATGTATTAGATGAAACAAAATGCGCGTTTGGTATATCGGCATATCTTTTGAACATTTCTTCAAATTCAATAGTTTTATAACCAAGCCCCGTCCAACCTATATTTAGGCACTCTTCTATTTCTTTCAAAATTTCCTTGTTTCTGTATTTCGGCTTAAATAGTTGTATCGCGTTTTTCATATTTATTAAAATTTACAAAGTAATCTATAAGTTGATTTAACCCAGTATCTAATGATATAAAGTCAAACATTTTAACATATTCATCTGATACGATTAGTTTGTTCTCTTTCATACCAACATATTTGTTCAAATTTGGAACTATTCTTCTTTCGTCATAATCAAATAGCAAGCAAATCTTTTTATAATAATCTAGTATAGTTCGTTGCTTTCCACTTGCTATATTGATAATACGATTGTGTTTATCGGGTTTATCAAAAACTATATCAGTCATAATTTTAATAAAATCAATAACCCAAGTCAATTCACGTTTAGCAATACCATCTCCCCACATTTCAATGTCGGTAGAATTTTCTTTTGCATATGCAATTTTTCTTATTACATCGTATATAAAATGATTATCATTTTCTGTAAAATCTGTTCCGTATAAAGTTGATGGTACAAAATAGCAATAAGTCATACCATATTGCTTTTTTAATGCATCCAATCCTAAATAAAGCATTCTTTTTGTATATGCGTATGTATATAAACTTTCTTCGGGCTCATACGCCAAATAAAAATCTTCATTTTTTCTCCAATCATCTCCATAACTACAGCTAGTACCAATACCCACAAATAATGCGTTTGGAGAAACTTCTTTCCAAAATCTAATGATGTTGGTATTTATTTGTTGATTTATAATCCATTGCTCTCCTGCATTAGATAAACACCAATCTCCAGCTTTTGTATGAGCTGCGAAATGAAATATATAATCAAAATTTATATCTTTTAATTCACTATATAAACTACTATAATCTAATAAATTATTTACTTTTGTATTTGACTCAAAAATTTCTACATTTTCAAATTTAGATTTAATAAATTTTATAAAATGCTTACCTAAAAATCCCGTAGATCCTGTAACTAATATCTTCATTTGTTCATATATTTATGTAAATCTTCTAAATCGTGTGTATGATGAATGCCAGCTGTATCGGCATTATATCTATATCTATATCCCTTACGTTGCTCCACGGTTGGTGCACATAATACTCTACCATCGATTGTAGGGTGCATTCTAATCCAGTAGAATACAACCATTTCTAATTCCGTTGCCAATTTATAAAAGGTATATTCTGGTGCAAAACTCCCCATACCACACAAAGTGTCCCAAAAGGAAAATGTTAAACTTCTAGGATTATAAACAAAAAAATCTCCACCAAAACACATAGTTGGCTTTTTTAGATAGGTATGGTTTTCAGGCAAAAAGCAAAATTGATTTGTAAGTATATCAGCTCTTTGTATATCCATATTTACCATGTGGTCATTTAGTGGATTTTCATCTACTATGAAACTATCATTTGTCATATGAACAACATATTTATAATTTTCTAAATGTATTGTACTATGAATATCACGTAGTGCGGAAAAGTTCCCCAAATAATATCCCGGATTTGGCTTTTGTGCAAAAATAATAGGTTGTTTATTAAAATTTTTAGTATATTCTTTTATCTCTTTCTCAGAAGCGTTTGAATTATCGTAAATAATAATATCATAGTCAAGTATTTTTGAAAACCTATTAAAAAAGAAAGATTGATATTCGTAACAATTTAATTTCCCATGACTAACTATAATAAAGCATATTCTATCACTCATATATTATAAATTTGTAAATAATTTGTTATTGTGTTTAATAATTTGATAACCCTTAATCAATTCATCTATACCGCTTTCCAATGAATAATGGGGATTCCAACCGGTTGCCTCTATCTTTTCATTTGAAACTATATAATCACGTTTATCAGGGTCTTGAGCAAAGTCATCATACTTAATGACAAACTCTGGTATAAACTTTTTTATAGTTTGGCATAATTCAAATTTAGATAAATTGGCTGAACTCAATCCAACATTAAACGATTCGCCTACAAATTTATCGTAATTATTTATCATATAGATAAAAGTTAAAGCAACATCTTGCACGTGAATATAATTTCTCTTAAAATCTTTTTCAAATAAAACAATGTATTTATCATTAACAGCCTTATATGTAAAATCATTTACCAATAAATCCAATCTCATTCTGGGAGATAATCCAAAAACCGTAGCCAACCTCAATGTAACACCGCCATAGTTTAATACAGCATTTTCGGCATTACATTTAGAAATACCATAATCTGATATAGGATTTAGTGGAGATTTTTCTGTGCAAAATTCATTTTTTTCGCCGATACCATATCCCGAATTAGTATTAGGATATATTATTTTTTGTCCCTTATTACAAAATGAAATTATATTTTCTACTTGTTTTTGGTTAATATCGTATGTAGCGTTTATATCTCTTGCACAAAGTGGTGCTCCTACTAAAGCTGCCAAAGGTATTATTACATCGTGATTTTCAACTTCATTTTTTAATTTTTCCGTATCTCTAACATCACCGTATACAAACCTAAAATTATTTCTATAACATTGATCTAATAGTGTAGTTTGTTTATAAAGTAAATTATCATAAACGGTAACTTGCTCTACATTTTTTAAGGAATGGAATGGGTTATTTTTTTCTAAACCGTTATCATAATTACTAGCTGCCTTAAAAATTTTGTTTACTAAAACCGAACCAATGTATCCGGCTCCCCCCGTTATTAGTATTTTCATTTTATATTATTTTTTGTATATTTGAATTAAATTATTTGTATCACACATATATTCTATTTTATTTTTTCTGCAAATAAAACACCAACACCTTGAGCCCACGTTTCACCATTAGCTATAACTTCAAACCCCCATTCAGGAAATTTTTGAATATATAAATCACGTATATTATGCGTATGATATTCTAAAACAAAAGTGTCTATATTTTTTAAGTCATCTTTTGATAAAGATAAAAAGCATATTTCATATCCTTCTATATCACTTTTTACATAGTTTATGTCATATTTTTTTATATAATATGTTAATTGATCGGCCCTTTCTATTTTATCGCATATAAATTCAAATTTACCGATCGGTTCATCTTTCGTCAAATCATTGAAAATGTTTATTTCATTTTGAGAAATATCAACCCCAATAATTTTTTTAGCTCCTTTGGATGCTATAAAATACGGACTAAATTCGGCTGGATTTAAGTTATCCCAACTACCTTCTCTACTGCACCATCTACCACAGCCTAAATCTAGAACATTTTTATCTTTACAATCAATATATCTAAGCGCATCTGTTGAATCTTCTGATTCAATTTTATAATTTATCATTTTATATTATTTTTATAGTTGGAAATGGAATTATAAATTTAACTCCTTTTTTAATAATGTGTGCATTTTTTTCTAAAATTTCTTTTTCAAAGTTATGTGATAACATTAAATAGTAATCAGGCAAATCATCTACGGTTTCTTTAACTACTGGTATATGTGAGCCTGGCGTATAAGTTCCAATTTTATATGGATTTACTTCTACAACTTTATCTATTATTTCATTTGTTATTCCCATATAATTCATAAGAGTATTACCTTTAACAGGCGCACCATATGCATATATTTTTTTATTTTGCTCTTTCAAAGATAATAATAATTTTTTTAATTCCCAACGATTTTCTTCTATTTTTTTTGAAAATTCTATAAAAGAATTGAGATTATATTTTTTGTCTCTTTGAATTAAATCATTTGTTCTGTCGGTATATTCTACTTTGTTTTTTCTAAACTTACAAATTATACTACCACTATGTATTTCATTGAATGTAGCATCTTCTAAATATAGACCATATTTTTCTAATAATTTTGTTAAACTATTAAGTGTGTAATAACATAAGTGTTCGTGATATATCGTATCAAAGTTTAAGTTATCAACCATCGCGCCGGCGTACATACACTGTACAACAAAGATTCCATCATCAGATAAACAGTAATTTATACCCCTAATAACACTATCCAATTCTTCCAAATGAAAAAATACACCGGATGCATTTATTAGCTTAATACTTTTTTCTTTTATATGCGTTCTAACACTAGATTCATTAAAAAAATCATTGATTGTTGGTACGCCATTTTGCTTTGATAATTCGCATATGTTGTCAGCTGATTCAAAGTTTATTAAGTTTTTGAATCCCAATTTTTGATATTGCAATAATTGAGAACCATCGTTTCCTCCAATATCAAGTATTATATCTCCATTCACATTTAATTTATATTGCTCTAAATTTTCTTTAGCTAAAATATAAAAATGATTCAATAGAGTCTTTGTAGTTCCGGATAAATAACTATGATTCTTAAACATAGTTTCTTTTGGTACAAAATGACTTAATTGTAAAAGTTCAGAATTGTTACAATATACCAATTTTAATGGGTAACTTTTTTCTTTACCAACATCTTCGCTTGATAAAAAATCATTAGCCCAAGGTTGATTACCTAAATCTAATACCAATTCATAATTCGTTGTTAATTTATTTTCTCCTAAAGAAAATATTTGCGTTTTACCATTCTGGATCATACATTAGTGGTTTATGTAGTTCGATAAATTGTTTTGCTATTTCCCAACCCGATATTGCTCTACCAGCCGTTGCGGGGCAATTGATAATCCCCCATCTCATAAATTTGTCAGGCGTCATATCATCCGGCTTATACCAACCATCAAATACGATTTTACTTCTATCATAATCAAGCCGTAATCCGTATTTATTCCAGTAATCCATTTGTACATCATCAGAATACAAATTATGCTTTTTAATAAATGATACAGCAAGATACGCTTCAAATGGAGTTCCAGGGTTACCACACCATCCGAAATTCATATAATCTTCATAGTATTCTTTTGGAAAATGGTTTTGAATAAAATATTTACTGTAGATATTTAATGTTGTTATATGTAAATAATTTGGTATTCCTAAAAATGGCCAGTTGTTGTGTGGAAGTTTACCATATCCTTCTTCTATTAGAAGCATATGTTTTTCAAGCTCTTCCATTTTTTTTATAATATACTTTAATTTATTCTCATCATAAAACATATTATCAGCCTCTATATTCACTATATAATCATATTCCTTATTTTCATCTATATATTTAATAGATTCTATTACATTCATAATAGTACCAATATGATAACCCATATCTTTTTCAATAAAACAAAAATTTACTTTTTTATTAGGATAATTTTGATAGCAATACTCTTTTATTGTGTTAAGGTTTAACTCATGTGCAGATGTAATTACAAATTCATTTTTTTCTGATAGTTTCCAACTAAATAAATTATCTAAATGAAATTTTAACTGCTCTATTTGCCAATGAAATGTTATATTAAAAACTATTTTTTTATTATCTATCATACTTAATTTATTTTTTTTCGCCAAATACCATAAATGCATTATTCAAATCTACGCCAGATTGAAATACATTTACATATCCATTTTCTTTCATGTAATCAGATATTATATCTGGT
>Ga0315902_10003968_pt1 | contig 21742 bp, 15 predicted proteins | sample LakEriMetagenome_9_FD_203523 | JGI IMG/M metagenome (GOLD analysis project Ga0315902, IMG submission 203523) | Freshwater fungal communities from buoy surface, Lake Erie, Ohio, United States - Buoy 12 MA117 | ecosystem: Environmental > Aquatic > Freshwater > Lake > Lake biofilm | place: USA... | reverse complement strand
TTGCCATCAGGGTTTTTCCAACACCAGGAACCCCGATCAATAGTGCATGGCCGCGGCTGAGCAATGCGACGAGCAAACTATCGATCACCTGATCCTGACCTATAACGACTTTGCCTATCTCGGCTTTTAATCGGATCGATGCCTCGCGAAGTTTTTCGACGGCCTGAGCATCTCCGTGTGCAGTTACGCCCGTATTGGATTGCGACGATGGTTGCGATTCATTCATAGATGGCTCAGCTTGGATTTGATTTGGTCTCTACGGGCTGTAGACTAGCGGCAGATTTTACCAAATCCCAGTTGGGGCTTGATAACCATTGAATTGAATCAAGAAAAAAAGGTTCTGTAGCTTGGCAAGCCAGGCTGGCCCTAGCTGGCTGCTTGGGTTTTCAGGCCCATCGATCCTGCATGTCGGTAGCACGCGATGTCGATGCGCTACCTTCGACCGATCGGTTTAAGGGGGACTTTAGCGGGGATCCTTTGAGAGAGTTTGGACAGAAACAAGGGCACGCCTTGAATCAACCTATTGGCCAATCCTAGATAGAGTAAACGTTCGTATGGGTCTAACTACCTAGATGCCTTGCCCCTTGAAAGATGACGCAATAATCTCAAAGAATGCCCTTTTTTTCCATTAAAGGCCAAAAACGTGGAGACTCGTCGCAGAGGTGACACTGTTGACCTCATCGACCGGGATGGTCAAACCGCCCAACCTGTCAACCTCGTCAACAACCTCAACTGTCAACAAGGTCAACAAAGTCCAAAACCCATTGTCACACTGCCAATAAGATCGCCAAGTCCCCGGATCTGAACTCCTCCGTTTTGCCCCAGAGCGAGCATTCTGGCGGGCTTGATCAAGTTCCTCGCCGTTGGCTGCGGGTTAAACGAATATTCGCCTTTGGCGAACATTCCCGATGATTTCTCCGAAATCAACGAGAGCGCTTCAGTGAGGTCGTTCATTTGGTTAGACCATCACTCACCGCATTGCAAGCCCATGCGATGTCAGTCGTGGGCTATCGCGGAAACCACAGCCGCTTGATCGCAACTCTTTGCGATGCAATCCAGGTTAAATGAACCTCTTGGTCATAACCGCCCACCGCTTCGCAGGGCCCTCAAAGGGCCAAACTTGCTTGCCCCAGGCCGCCTGACGGCGGCAGCGATTTGACGGGATTGACGGCGGACCACAGTCAATCCAGTCAACACTGTCAATAGGGTCAATACCGTCCAATCCCCTACTCCACCGCAGATGGTACACTGGATCGTGCGTCGTAGCTTACGACCTGCACACTCTGAGTTTTCCATGAGAGGATGATCCATGCCAAACACGCCATCAATTATCTCCAAAGGCATCGTTTTGATGCTGATATTTTTCTTGGAGCATTTGCAAGCTCAGACGCCCAAAGAGATCACTAACAGCATTGGGATGAAGCTGGTGCGGATCCCTAAAGGGACGTTCATGATGGGCTCGCCCGAGAGCGACTTGAACCGTCAGAACAACGAAACCCAACACGAGGTGACGATCAGCAAGGACTTCTACCTTGGTGTACATGACGTAACGCAGGCACAGTACGAAAAGGTGATTGGTAAGAATCCGAGTCACTTTCAAGGGGCCGTAGTTAGTAACGAGAATGCAGATATCCCCGTAGAGAATGTTTCATGGGACGATGCGGTCGAGTTTTGCAAAAAGCTATCGGACCTGCCTGAGGAGAAGAAAGCAGGCCGCTTGTATCGCTTACCAACCGAAGCAGAGTGGGAATACGCGTGTCGCGCTGGTAGCAAGACGGCATATTCATTTGATGATGAAGAGGGTTTGCTGCCCGAGTACGGTTGGTTTAAACGCAACAGTTCCAATCGGACACATACGGTTGGACTTTTGGAGTCGAACGCCTGGGGTCTATACGACATGCACGGGAACGTCTGGGAGTGGTGCAGCGACAGGTACGGTGAATACCCCAAGGGTGCTGTCAGCGATCCGACTGGACCAAAAGAGGGCTCGTTCCGCGTGCTCCGTGGCGGCAGTTGGAACGACGGGGCCGCGCGTTGTCGGTCGGCGTCCCGGGGCTGGATCGACCCGTCGATCCGGATCAGCGGCCTCGGCTTCCGCGTTGCCCTGAGTTCCCCATCCGGAATCCCCAGGTCGCCGGAGGCGGACAGCAAGTAAAGCGGAACCGGTGGTCGTAGGCACGGAGGTCGCGCGGCGGAGCAGCGACCGGAGATGCCGCACACCGCTGGCGACGCGACTTTGTTCTCCAGTTCCTAAAAGCGAACTCCCGCGAGCTCTCGTTGCACGTGGTTTGCTCCTGGCTTGGCAACTCACCACGCATCGCCCAGCAGAGTTACTTGCTGGTTACAGAGGATGATTTTGCCAAGGCGGCTGGCGTGGCGAAGGTGATGACAGAGGGGTATTTTTCACGGAAACAGCGCCTCGGTTTTTGAACAACCTGGCCTGGAACGCTACAGCTTTGCACTGTCCAGAGCAATTCTCGATCGATCCATCGAACAAGGCGCTAAACAACGATGTCACGTCAGCTATCCGTGTTTTTATCATCCTTACTGATTATTGGGATGATGCAATTGGGGTGTCAGGAGCACGCTCAGTCGCCGAAAACGATCACGAACAGCATCGGGATGGAGATGGTATTGATCAAGCACGGCAATTTCATAATGGGATCTCCAAAAACCGAGTTAGGAGATGGTGGAAAACATATTGAAGACGAATCGCCACAGCATGAAGTGAGGATAAGCCGGGACTTCTACATGGGACAAACAGAAGTAACACAGGGGCAGTGGAAGGCGATCATGGGAACAGAGCCGTGGAGGGGAAAAGAATATGTAAAAGAAGGCGAGAATTATCCAGCGAGTTATGTAAGTTGGACTCAAGCAGGCGAGTTCTGCCAAAGACTGAGTACGCAGGAGGAGAAGCAAGGCAGGAAGTACCGATTACCCACAGAAGCGGAGTGGGAATATGCTTGTCGAGCAGGAACGAGAACGAAGTACAGTTTTGGAGAAGACGAGGGTAAATTGAGCGAGTACGCATGGTTCGATACTAATGCAAAAATTGTAGGTGAGTCCTACGCGCACGAGGTTGGGCAGAAGAAAGCCAATGGGAATGGATTGCACGACATGCACGGAAATGTTTCTGAGTGGTGTAGTGACCTTTATGACCCCAAGTACTACGCAAACTCAGAGAAAGTAGATCCATTTGCGTCAACATCATCCAGGAAGGGCCGGGTGACTCGTGGCGGCAATTGGTTCGGCACGCAAGGCTTTTGTCGATCCGCGGTACGCGACGGTGAGAACCTGCCGCATGCCCTTAGTTCCGCTCTGGGGTTCCGGTTGGTCCTCTTGGATTAGGTTTCGCAGATAGGAAACAGCCACGCCGATTGACGGCTGGAGCATTTTGACTTCATTGAAACTGTTGACAAGATTGAATCTGTTGACAGCGGAAATCAATCATTTTTCTGAGCCTCTGGAGAGTACAACGGTTGGGAAACGTGCGTCGAAAATGACTCCTGATTTTCCAGGACGTTTACTTATGCTTTTCAGGAAGCCCGGTGGAGATTTTGCGTTCTAGAGTCTTGGATACTCATTTACTAGCGGTTGCTTACGAGAATCAACAGCAGCCTGCATAATTGGAAAAACAGGCACTTTGATGTTCGGTATTGTTTTAGCGTGGTTGCTGACTTCTGTTGCGATCGTATGGATCCTATCTAGCCTATCCCGAAATAGCCGAGCAAAGTCGGTAGCAAAGCAGTTGGTGCCACTTGGATTTACGATCCTAAAATCGTTTGAGCCAGAGGACCGAGACCGATTCTACTCTTTCCTCAACGACGGTCTGTGGATGCTACACTCTCCGTTCTTTGTAGCCGTCTTAGAGAATGATGGAGTTCGCATCGTCGCCGCAGAGTTTTCGGTGGGAAAGCATCAGCGAATTTTTTACATCATGGGATCGACTAAGGAAATCGAGGTTCCCTCGATGATCATCCGTCGAAATACCGCGGGTTCCAAGTTCATGGGGATCGCCAACTTAGATGCAGTTTGGTTCGCAGAGGATCAAGAGTTTCAGGAGAGGTATGTTGTACGAGGAAAGAGAAAGAATGAGATACGCGCGTTCTTAACTCCTCAACGCAGGAAAGCGATTCTCGACGAACCTGGCTTTTTCATGGGCCTTGGGATCAGTGGCGATTCGATCCTCATCGAGTACAATAGACGATTCCGGGAGGAGACATTCGCAGAGGAAACCGACAAATGCGTGGCCATGACACGTGTTATCGCAGGAATGTGCCAAAGGCGTAGTAAGAGTTAGCTCGACCGACAGGTTGGAGGCGATGCCATTCCCGCAGAATCGATGCGTACCTAGCAGATCTATACTTTCCGATCCAGATTCAGTTACTTTCTTAAATGTTCGCCAAACAGAAGCTCTCCGCGTCAGCTTCGATTGTCGGAGACCGATCCTAGTCGTTTCAAGAATAGAGTCCCGCTTTCAATCCTTCGCGCCTCGATTGCGCCGGCCATAACCCCAGGGTCGGTTGTCTTTGATGCGTTTCTCTAGTTATGGAGTAGAGAAAAAGCGACTCTAGCACACCGTAGCGATACAAAAGACCAGTGAAATCGTCGGTCGAGGGAAATCAAGACGCCCAAGAGCCAGCGGGTGTGACCGGCGGGTTATGAAAATGAGGCTTCAAAACTCGCGCTTTTGTCGCGCGGGGGATAACCAGAGGGTCAATTTGGTTTTCCAGTTTTCGTCCGGGTTATTCAGTTGAAATTCGGGGTGGCGCATCGGCGACCGCGAGCTTATCAAATGTTGTTTTTTTCAACTTCTTTTATCGTCGACATTTCCCCTTGTGGGGTGGGTTTGGCAGAGTTGTGGCCATGGAGTCGTATTTGACTTCTCCCCAATCCAGTGGTACAAATTACCTCCAGAAAATGATCCTTGGAGGTGATTTGTACCGTGAACCAGTCCAAGTCTGTGAGTGCCCCAGAGCGGGCGGCCAAACTATTTCGTCAGCAGGGTGGAATCCTGAGGATGGCTGATATCATTCGCGGAGGAATCACCCGCAATACGCTCTACGCGATGCGTGATACCGGACAAGTCCAGCAACTTGCGAGAGGTCTTTACCGGCTTGCTGAAATGCCTCCGCTTAGCCAATCCGATCTGGTTACCGTAGCGATGAAAATCCCGCATGCAGTGATCTATCTCGTATCGGCGCTCGCCTTCCATGAACTGACGACCCAGATCCCACATGACGTTTGGATTGCCATGCCTCGCAACAGTGAACCGCCGCGCCTGACGTACCCGCCTGTGCGAACATCACGTCTCACAGAGACAGCTTATCTCACTGGGATTGAGACTCATCGCATTGATGGTGTTGTCGTCCGCATCTACTCGCGCGAAAAGACAGTGGTGGATTGTTTCCGTAGACGCCATGATGTGGGGTTCGATGTTGCCCTTGAAGCCCTCAAGGCCTATATGGCACAAGGCAAAGTCAACGTGAAGCTACTCATGGAGCATGCGAAAAAACTCAAAGTCGCTCGAGCGATGCGGCCCTATGTGGAGACGCTTCTATGACCCGCGAAGGTAGTTCCGGAGAACACGATTGCCGTACCATCAGCGTCATCGCAGGGCCGAATGGTGCGGGCAAATCTACCTTTGTCGAGATCCGATCCAATCCAGACAACAACTCGATGTCCATGGATGAAAAAGTGGCTGCTGCATGTCGCGATGCAGGGCTTCAGGCGATTGAAGTCGCTGAAAGGACCGGTACGTCCATTGTGATCTGGCGGGATGGGAAGATTGTCCACCTCAATGCTGCTGAAGCGCGAGTTGAGTTCGATCGGACGAAAGGACCATCTTCCGACACTGGCCCCAATGGAGTTCGATCCTAGAAATGGACTTCCGTTGTTCCACTCGACGCGAGCAAGCAGGCAGACAGAACTGCAGCGCGAGTTCCCACTGCACAAGGTCTGCTCTTGGCTTGTCCTACTTTTCGGAGCAGAAGTCTCTAAGACATTGGAACAATGTAGCGATTGCATGCTGCTCGGATTCGGGACTCCCAAGGTTTTGCCAAGGCGTTTTCGACTCAGGAAATGCGACATGCAAAACCAGGACCGACCAACTCATGTTGTGTCCATGCGTTGCACGCAAGCGAAGCCAGTCTTTAAAGCCTTTTAAAAACTCGAATCCTGTTCCCATATCGAATCCTTGGATACAGGAAGCAACGGAATCATACGTGACTTTTCGTAGAAACATGGCAGGTCGAGATTGAAGATTCGAAAGCACCTCTGGAAACGACATCACTGCCATCCTAACTGCTCGTTCGAGCGGACTTGTCGACCGTCAGTAACGACAACCTTTCAGTTTGCTCCAGGTTCACTATAGGCGCCAATGCACAGATCTCGGCGTAAACCTCCTGACTAAGGCTTCGCTTTCGCATGATGGCCGTCGCTACCAACAGATCCAGCGCCAATTGCCACTCGCCCGCATTGGTGAAACGCCGCACATCCGCCAACTCAATGGGAGTGAAGGTTGGCAACCGATCTACCAGTTGGTCAAAACGTTCTATTACGGAACTCATGCATGCACTCTATGGTAAGGATACGGCTCAGCCTGCAACACCTGCTAAGCATAGCCAGAGACTACCTGGCCAAGTACGAAAAAGATGCTTTGCGAACTGCCGGTAACGATTTCAATGAGCTGGCTTGCGGGTACATGGAAGATCTAAGCCTGCATCGAGCCGACCGACATGCGCAAGAGCTTCGATGGTCTCTTGGGAATCGTCGCCAACCTCCTGGCCGAAGATCCACTGAGCGGCCAATCACTCCAAGAGCAAGCAACATGTACCTGAGAATACGCAAAGTCCGACCCCTCTCAAGAATTCGCTTGGGAACTATCCGAAGTTGTTACCAGTTTACTTCTGCCGCCGAACTTGTCTAACCATAAAAAATACGAAATCGAGTTCACGAGCTTCATGGGCGAGGCTTCCCCTTGCGTGGTGATCGACTAGGCCACGATTCTGGATCGTGACTAATACTGCACTCTGGCAAGGCCTTTTGCAGATCGGCAACACCCGCGTCGGTGACGTCGGTTCTTCCGAGGTAAAGCCTTTCCAATTGCGTGATTTCTTTTAGTAGCACAAGATCGGCATCGTCGGCCTGATCGGTGCACAGCTTACTCACGTCGACAAAGAGATCCTTCCCGATGCGGGAGCCAAACTCTCCACGAAACGGAACAAAGAACGCTCGCCTGACACCTTGATCGATGCTCAAGGTTCTACTCGGTCACGCGAAGCCAATCCTGAACGTTGATTGCTCCAAACGGTAGTGTAGGCCTGCTTCGAGACCATTGCTCGATCGGGGAATCTCCAGGTGATCGAGATGCGTCGACCCCGGTGCAATTGGAAGCTTATGATCCATGGTTAGAGGCTAAACGCTTAGGTTTACTCCTCGATACTGGCCGCTTCATGGCATACCCGTGCTAAAAACTTTGCGACCCAGTCTTCATAGAACCTTTCAACTTCTTCAGCCGTGATTTCTCCTTCCAGCGTTGGATTAGCCACCGCTGGCCGCCAGTCTTGGCCTATCGCGGAAACTAGAGCCGCCTGATGGCAACTCTTTGCGATGCAATCCAGGTTAAAAGAACCTCTTGGTCATATCCGCCATATAAGTTTCAGGATTTCTTCGATAGATTGCTTGGCCATCCATGCAAGAATCAACGCGATGGCAAAGTCACTCATGCTTTCTCCGACGCTTGTTTATGCGTTGTAGATTGGGTGCAGGTACACGTTTTATTGAAAGAGATTTGAAATGACAACAGAAACCACAAAAGTTGCTGGGGGTTCGTCCGATGAGAAATTTGTCAAGTTCTCAGGTGACAAGCTGACATCCATCAATGGGAAAGGCGAGGAGCACACTTATAGAGTGGCCAGGAAAGTGAAAATTACGGGAAATGTTGGCAAGTTTTTCATGGTATTGGTAGTAGTCGCTGGTTTGACGGTTTGCTATCCGCAGACATCAAATGCGCAGATCAATGACAAAGTTTCGCGGAACAATGGCGCGCCTTACTTCGCGAACCAGCGCGCGTCGCGAAACATTCAACATGCGAGAGACTACTCCCGCAGCATCCAGAGTTACGCCACGCAGGCTCAAGTCATTGAACCGGAGGTGATTAAAGCGGAGTCACAAATGCTTGGGCAACAATTGCAAGCTATTCAACGCGACATGGTGATTGTGCGTAAGGAGAGTGTATCCAATCCAAAGGTAGTAGAGCAGGTCAAGAAGATCGAAACGCAACTCGGCCAATCGACCTTGGTTCAGAAGTCGTTGCATGAAGAATGCTGCAAGTCGTCACCCGATGGCAAGTTGTGTGCTGAAATGTGTGGCAAGTTGAATGCATCCCTCGATGAGATCAAGAAAGAACATGAAAAGCTACTGAAAGAACTCGGACACGAGCAAGCGGCTTATGATCATCAAGCAAACCATGATCACCATGATGCAACTCCATCGGGAGCAAAGAAAAAGTGAGCCGCTCACGCCGCTGTTGGCTAGTAAGATCTGAGAACGATTCATTCGACATGGCATACTCCACCGGGTTTGCGCACGGGTTATGTGTCTCTTTCTCGCGCCGGCCATAACCCCAAGGTCGGTTGTCTTTGATGCGTTTCTCGGGTTATGAAGTAGAGAAAAAGCGACTCTATCGCACCGTAGCCACGCGAAAACCCAATGAAATCGTTGGCCGTAAGAAAATCCCGACGCCTAAGAACCTACAAGCGTGACCTGCCGGTTATGAAAATGGGGCTCCAAAACTCGCGCTTTTGTCGCGCGGGGCATAACCGGGAGGTCAAATTGGTTTTCCAGTTTTCGTCCGGGTTATGAAGTTCGAGACTTTTCTATAACCCCCTCTCTGACATTCTAGGTCGCGCGACTTTGAGACTCCCGAGAGTCGGGTTGCCAAAGGCAGAAAAAGCACCCAAGACGATTCGTGCCCGGGATCGCAGATTCATCGAGCACTGCAAAATCAGAACGTCACGGTTAACCGGGCCGCGGCCAATCAAACTTGACTTCAGAAACCGCGCGGCCAGCGGCTCCGGTTGAACCGATTGGTACGCCATATTATTATTGAACTAATGCGTCTCGCGGTCGAAGCGAAACTACATCGTGATCCACGTATCGGCTGGGGTTTTTACGATGGATCGAAGCATCAACGCGACGCACCTCGTTTCTGACATTCGGTCATGGATCCTCAGCGATTCCGATTGAAAACACGGAGAATTTCGAGCGATTTGTCAAGCATGTCCGGTGCCTTGTCCGGTCGGACCAGGGTCCGCGTATGAAATAACAAGGTTTGTCCGTCGGCCTCGAAACAGAATTGTCGTGCGCGTTGCAATATGAGGAAGGCTCGGACTTCCGGTGTTAAGGCAGATTGAACCGCAGTCGCATCTGCCCCCTGTAAGTGATAGACTGAATTGAACTCCGCGTCGTCAGGATGCTCTATAAATGGGAGAGCGGCAGTCTTTCCCATCAGCTTTTTCAGTTGTCGAGAAAGCCAGGTTGCCGGCTGAATGTTGAAGTGCGGAAGCGCAAGCCGATCGGACCGGACCAAGCAGATGGTATGGTACTTGTTTGCGTCATCTCCGCCGAGAGGGTAGTCGACGATACAGCGCCAGCAGCCATTTGCCTCGGATTCCAACAAATGCCGAGCGCGTTCAGTACCGTGCGAGAATGTGTCAAAATGAGAATACGGCTGCAAGACGCCAGAGTCTCTCTCTCTGTATGAGAAACCTAGGATCTCGGCAATTCGTTGCCACGCCTCTGATCGCGAACCCTGTATCCAGTACTTGAGCAGCCAAAAGACCCCGCACAGGGCAACGCAGCTGATCATGAGGATAACGAGCGAAAACACTAGCCAGTCGGGAAACTTGAACACGAGACAGACACTTTCATAAAGGCGAACTATAGATTCTCCCCCAACTAGTGCAGGGCAAAGATCGCTCCAGTCAACTGAGGTTACCATAACAGAATATTCCACTCAACTCAGGTTTGCGATAGCCCAGGACTGGCGGACACCAGCGCATTGCATTTCGGCAACTGAAGTCATCTGTTGTTTCCGTGCAAGGTTGCTTGGCAACGGAAAACTGAGTGTCTTCAAACGCCGATCCCACGCGCCTCGATCGCGCCGGCCATAACCCCAGGGTCGGTTGTCTTTGATGCGTTTTGCGGGTTATGGAGTAGAGAAAAAGCGACTCTCGCGCACCGTAGACGCCGGAAATCCCAATGAAATCGTCGGTCTAGGGAAATCGAAGCGCCCAAGAGCTAGCGGGCGTGACCTGCCGGTTATCAAAATTCGGCTCCAAAACTCGCGCTTTTGTCGCGCGGGGCATAACCGGGAGGTCAATTTGGTTTTCCAGTTTTCGTCCGGGTTATGAAGTTCGAGACTTTTCTATAACCCCAGGGTCGCGCGACTTTGAGACTCCCGAGAGTCGGGTTAACAAAGGCAGAAAAAGCACCCAAGCCGATTCGCGCCCGGGTTGGTAGATACATCGAACAGGGGAGAGTTTAAGACTAGGTAGGAGCGTGCAAACCCTGGAAAATACTGCGTAGAAACGCGAACAGGCCGACGTTTTGAGGCGTCGGCCTGCTGGTATAACCGGAGGGTCAAACGGAGTATGATTTCCCTTATTCAGTTGCCAGATCAAAACTCCGCTCTAGCTCATCGGGATTTTTCGGGTTATCACCGGAGGCTCATTACCCCGAGAATCTCGCGGGAAAAGCGTGCAAAGGAGAGAGCTTTTAGGCAGAGAGCGATTGCTACCAAGTGCAGACGACCACACTTTTTGGCAGTCGTATAGCTGCTGCGACCGATCCTCGATGAAGCGTTCGAGATCTTCGGAGACAAGAGCGAATATGTGGTTTCCGCACCGCAGTACCGAGCGGCAGCCAATACAGCGATGGGTTGGAAGAACGCCAACCTACTAACTGAATTGAGAATGGAGAATTGAGAATTGAGATCCATGCGGGTCGGCGTGTTCTTAATAATTCTCCATTCTCAATTTTCCATTCTCAATTCCTAGGTCACCGAGGATGATTTTGCCAGGGCGGCAGGGGTGAAGAAGGTGATGGTGGAGACGGGACGCTTAACCGATTTATGTCTTTGCTGCTGAAGAGGCGATAGTCGATTGCAGTCGACGCAACGACCGAAATTGCTGTCCGAGTCATTGAGCCAATCGTATGCGATTCCAGCAACCGCCATAATGGATGGATCCCCCGCAAACGCTTGTGCCACCGCGTCTCTAAGTCGTTGGGAAATCCGCATGCAATGAGCCGTCAGTCTGTTGAAAGGATTCGCAAGATCATCCAGCCCTGTGGCTTGAGCCCTCAGAAATCCAAAGCGATTCGAGAGTTATCCAAGATCCTCGTCGAAGAGCATGAGGGCGTTGTACCTCAATCCTTTGAATCGCTTGAAAAACTTCCCGGCGTAGGTCACAAAACGGCATCGGTTGTCATGGCCCAGGCTTTCGGCGTTCCCGCGTTTCCGATCGATACTCATATCCATCGACTCGCTCAGCGCTGGGGATTGACCAATGGTCGTTCGGTGGTCCAAACCGAGAAGGACTTGAAGTCGCTTTTCCCGGAATCGAGCTGGAACTGCCTTCATCTACAGATCATTTTCTACGGTCGAGAGCATTGCACGGCGCGAGGCTGCGATGGAACCGTATGCGGTATCTGCCGCGAACTGTATCCCAAACGTCGCAAGGCGGTTGCCACCAAAAAGTAAACGACCTGTCTAGCGCCGCGGGTAGGAAGTCTCGTGTTTTTGTCTGGCATGACCCCCAACCCTCAGCGTAAGTTTCGAAGTTGCGCTTTTCGCCCATTGAAGTTGGCAAAACGCCGATTCTCCAGCGTCCTTCGCAACCCGACGCGCGAGCGAGGGACGCACGAGGGAAGACACTCCAAAGTGACGGAACGTCATCCCTCACTTACGTTTCGGGTTGGGATAGAACCGACTTTGCGGAAAGATTGGGCTCGGAACAAGCTCGAGGCACGCTACAAACGGGTGGGTGGAAAGCCCCAGTCGTCTTACTCCTCAACAGGAACGAGCGAAACAGCAACTATGCCTTGAGAGAGTCGTCCCTCAGTGTCTGAGACGATGTAAACGAAGACATCGTGCGTTCCCCAACCTGGCGTAAGAATGATGTCGTTGGCCTCCGGGTCGATCTCGATCACCGTCCCGTATGGGGTGGTGACTGACAACTCGTTCGCATCCGAATATTGCGAGATCCCCACCAACCGGAGCGTTGAACCCGATGGACTGGAATCGTTGTCCAAAACGTTCAGCCGAACAGGTTCCTTTGGAGAGTTGAACACAAAGAAATTTGGCAGCGCGATCGGTGCCGCGTCGAGTTTCGCTACTACGACCGAGATCCAGCCGTAACTCTGCTGGGTCGGGACTCCAAGGGACCCGTAGAGGGTGGCGTTCACAACGACACTGATCCCGTCCGGAGCGGAGAATCCAGGGGCTGGAATGTACCGAAGACTAGCTAGGATCCCGTTGACTTCGGCCAAGGTGCCATAGATCCAAGCGGCCCCGCTGGCCCCTCTCAATGGAAAGAATCGGTCCTCGAGTGTTGTGTCACTTGCAAAGGTTCCCCAGATCGCTACTCCGAGGAGGGGTTCGATCGCTTGGAAATGGACAAAGACTCCCACGAATTCGTTTTCATCTCCGTCGTACTCCAGCGAGATGAGTGCGTTGCCATCGGCGTCCTGGAAGCCGATCGCCTCTCCCGGCACCGTTCCTTGCACTTGTTCCGCCGATACATTTACCTTGAACGAGTTATCACCCGTCGATTCCAAGCTGTAACTTACTACGACGATTGCAGATGCACGGTTCCCCCAGGAATCCTCGACCGTGTAGAGGAATTCATCGTCGGTACGGAACTGATCTCCCGGTGTGTACCGAACCACCATTTTGCCTGATCCATCGCTCGCTTCAACAATCTCGACGATTCCCGCGTTCCCGAACTGAACATCAATCAACTTCAAGCCATCCCCAATATCGTTTGCTAAGACGTCAATCTCGCTGACTGGGAACTCTGTCGTTGTTGCCGGAAGGGTCCTTTCCAAATAATCGTCTTCGGCGATCAATGGCATTCTCGGGTTGTCCAATGGCGAATTGAGCTTGTTGATGATCATCAGGGCGTCCATCGGGCTCACCACGTTGTCTCCGTCCACATCGACGAATCCCTCGGACATCGGTGAAGCTACGCGGTTTGGTACCATCTTCGTGGGGCTACCGTTGATGTAATTGATGACGCTCAAGATATCGAGGGGGTCGATCGAGCCATTGTTATTGGTATCCAACGGGGCATCCGCGTTCTGCATCAGGTCGTGGTCGTTAACGACCATCTCCAAACCGCCTTGACGATCGCGAATGTCCCACTCCATTCCATCCATCTCGAAGGTGAAAACCGGAGAACGCCCAGCGTCGCCAGACATCATCTTGCCGGAAAGGGTCGCTTCGGCAATGGTTGCCAGATTGATACCCATCCGGTCTTCGACGAAGTCGGCGACCCGTCGGGCAGTGGCGATCCGCGCTGCGTCGGATGATTCCGTGTTTCGCAGTTCCCCGTTTGTCAGCTCAAACGAGAAAAGCTCCATATCGCCAGCGAAGACGCGACGCGACTCCAGGGCCTCGAAAAACACGCGTCGTTTCGAACGGAAGGCCCTTTTTTTGGCAACCGACCGTTTTCCTCCGAAGGCACTGAAGAATCTGGATAGCGAGCATTTTCCCAACATGGCGTAACCTTGAAAGTTTCGGCGAACCTTCGTCCCGGTAATCCCTTATCGTCCAAGGGAAGCTAGCGATATCGTAACAGATAGTCAAGTTGCGGTACCATGCTGAGCATTTGTGCCACCCTCCGGTTCACGCCTCAAGGTATCTCCGAACTGCAATGGCCCACGATTGGCGGACACCGGAGAAATGCATTTACGTAACCGAGGTCATCTGTTGTTTGCGTTCAAGGTTGCTTGGCAACGGAAAACAGAGTCACTTCAAACGCCGATCCCTCGCGCCTCGATCGCGCCGGCCATAACCCCAGGGTCAGTTGTCTTTGATGCGTTTCTCGGGTTATGGAGTCGAGAAAAAGCGACTCTCTCGCACCGCAGCGATGCAAAAACCCAATGAAATTGAAGCTCTAAGGTAATCATGCCGCCCAAGGGCCAGCGGGCGTGACCTGCCGGTTATGAAAAAGAGGCTCCAAAACTCGCGCTTTTGTCGCGCGACGCATAACCAGCGGGGCAATTTGGTTTTCCAGTTTTCGTCCGGGTTATGAAGTTCGAGACTTTTCTATAACCTCCGGGTCGCGCGACTTTGAGACTCCCGAGAGTCGGGTTGCCAAAGGCAGATAAAGCACCCAAGACGATTCGCGCCTGGGTTGGTAGAGACATCGCGCCGGGGAGAGTTTGAGACTGGGCCAACGCGTGCAAACCCTGGAAAATACTGCGTAGAAACGCAAACAGGCCGACGTTTTGAGACGTCGGCCTGTTGGTATAACCGGAGGGTCAAACTGAGTTCGATTTCCCTTATTCAGTTGAGCGAACCGAACTCTTTTCAAACCGCTCGCGAGAGCTCGATGTTTTCGCGACGTCCTTCGTAAGTTGTTGCCTAGAAGTACTTTGCGGCGACTCCAGTTAGTGCGACGCGAATTGAAATCACATAACCCCAGTTTTCGCCACGTTGCTGCCCCATTAATTGGATTTGCTAACTCACCCACTACAGCAAAAAACTGGCTCGCGAACACAGATGGAATCATGTCAGGGGTCCGACACTCGATTTGGCCAGACAGACAAATCTACTCGCAGACGCAAGACCATGTCTTTGGGTATGTCTACGTTTCCGGTTTCATCATCTTCCAACCCAAGGTCCTCGTCTTCAGTGCCTATGCCAGCTTTTTCCCTCGTGCGTTTCTCTAACTTGACTTGTTCCTGCTCTATTCGGCCCTCAACTCGCATATCACCGCCAAGTGTTACTTCGAACAGCTGAGCGCGGCGGTATAACTCTTCGAACATCCTTTCGTCGTACGTCGCAGCGAGATAAGGGACGGCGATTTCCAATGTTGGTAGTTCTGCACCCTTGCCCGCAAGGCGTTCGCGTTCGACCTTACTGCCAAGCCGATCGACTCGGCCCGTTCGTTGTTCAATCGTTGCTGGGTTCCAGCAAAGATCATGATGGATGACATGTCGGCACTCGCGGTGGAGATCGATTCCCTCTTGGCCCACAGAGGTTGAGATCAGAACTTCCGGACGGTACGGCGTGTTGAAGCCAAGAAAATAGCGATCGCGATTTTGGGTTCCACCTTTCACCAGTTGGACGACATTTCGATTTTCTGCGGCGGCATGGTATCCAGCCAGGAGAGCTTTGTTGCTCTTCGCCCTTACCAAGGTCTCTAAATAGGCATGGACACGATCCTTGAGGGTTTCCAAATGCCCATCGAGCTGCTTGACGTAACGCTCAGAGAGGTAGTCGGCCCATGTCTCGGTGTTTTCTCGTTCAACGTCGGCCAGGTATCGCAGCAAGAACTCTTCGGCCATAAGGATTCGACGGAATACCTGACCAGCAACGGCACGGGTAGTCAAATCCAGCTTCGCTAATAGATTTGAATGATGCTCCACAAGCAGCGGAAGCCGTGCGGCCTGAGCATTGATGATGCCTGCATCGAAATACGGGGCAACTACCTCTCCGATAGCGTCTTGCTGGAGGCGACGAATCCACTCAGTAACTTCCCGTTCCTGCGAGGCGCACTGCGTAGACGAGGACATTGATTCGTCCAGTTCCTCGACTTCCAACGGATCATCGCTACCACTCCGTGCCTCTGGATCGAGGTTTTTCTGAACGCGACTAGCCCGTTCGCTTCGTGAAAGCGGCTCACGGGCTTGGAGCCAACTTGCTTCGTTGATTGGATTTTGAAGCATACCTTGTTTGTCATGCCAAGCAGAAAGGACATGACTAAGCCAATCTTGTCCAAGTTGGTTCTCCTCCCATGCTTTTGCTGCAACATGTTCGGTGGCTGCCAAGATTAGGCGGCGATCCGGTTTTTCGTTTGCCGCCGATTCCCCCCACTCTACAAGTGACTCGGCGACTATACGCAAGTGGCGTTCGGTGAGCCGAAGCTCTCGTGGGATGCCCGGTACACCAACATCAACTTGGCCGAGAAGCGGATGATCCTGGATGAGTGAGAACATTGGCTCACGACGATTGAAGAATCGCTTCCGGAAGTTCTCGAACGCTGTCCCCTCACCAAAGACTCGTAATTTCACATCATTGAGATAGCTGTCGATCTCGGCCTGTATCTGATCGCGGATGGTCTCAGCTGTCTTCGTGAATACACAGAAGATCAGTGTCTTCTGGCCTCGCTTGAAGAAATCCAGAGCACGTTTGGCAGTGGCTTGGACCTTGCGATGTTCACGGTCCGGGTCGTGTTCGTCTGTTCTATGACCGATCATCCCATCCAGGACATCCCGATAATCTTTCAACAACGGATTCGGAGCGTCTGCGAGTTTTCTCCAGACCGCGGACGTTTCCACCAAATGGCGATAACTCCCAGTTAGTTCCGCCCCCAGTCCCGGCATGCCCTTCTCATTCTTTGCCAAGGCCACAGCTCGCATCATTAAGTAGTGTGCCAGTTCATCGTGGCCACGCACCTCAAGTCCAGGTGCCCAACTGAAGTGCAGAGTGCCGATCTCGTGACCTACATCCGAGTGCCGGCCTACGAAGTGTTCACGATAGCCGCGTGGATGCTGGTGCCGAATTACGAATGGACAAAGATGTCGTTGTAACTCGGTGTTGATCTGTTCCAGCTCTAAGGCGGCTTCAAGTGCATGTGCGATCCGTGGCGGTCGAACTTGCCCGGCCAATCTGCGTTGTTCGACTGGGTTGGCGTTACGCACCGCCTGCCATGTTTCTTCGATTGTCGTCTGATCCCGAGGGCGAAGAGCCCGCCATCTTCGGCGAAAGACATCGCCAGAATCCCTCGAGGACTTCATGGCGTCCGAGAGCTTCTCCACTGCGGCATCCAGCGTTTCGTGTCGATCCCTAGTAAGTGCCAGTGTGTTCCGGAGCTTCAGAACACTGAGCAACTCATCTTGTCGGAGCTGAAACGGAGTTGCGGAAAGTCCAAGCATCCGGCAAACACGGCCGCTGAGTAGGGTCTCCAGATGTTTGCGAGCTTGAGTGTTTTCATTCTTCAGGTTGTGAACTTCGTCAATGACTACCAGGGGCAGACTTGGGAGTTCACCAGCGATCGCCAAGCGGGTCAAGTCATCTAGCGCATCCAATAGTCGATTTGCATTCCAATCTGAAAGGAGGCGGTCAATACGGGGACGGATTCGATCATCGTTGATCACCCGCTGAAAAGCTTGATGCAGGTTGTTGCAGATGCCGCACTCTTCCTTCCACATGCCGTATGATCGCCGAAGGTCCAACAGTTCGGCGACGATTGACTTGGCACTGGTCCCTAGAATCCGCTTACACCACCATTTTCGGTCGTCCGGACTGACCTTGCAAGATTCGAACACAGCCGCAAGTGCCCGCCGTCGCCACCAGTTGCGGTCGTTCAGCGCCGCTCCAAATACACCAAGTTTGGCGATCATGAGCATCGGCCGACTTCTGGTAGCATTTCTTAACTGAAGCGCAAGATCCACCATGTTCCCGGTTTTGTTCTGATCCGGAATCGGACTACAGATATCAAGCCAATCCAATGCACCTTCGTTACGGGCGCAGTCCAACTTGAAGGCTTCGGCCTCGCGCATCCATTTGTTGAACAATGCGTCATTAGTAGGAGTTAGTACCAAAACAACGGGCTTGTTTGAGGGAAAGCCCTCTGGTGAATCGCCACTGCGGATTGCATCGAGCAAGGACACGGCAGCGGCCAGAGCCACATACGTTTTGCCGAGACCAACCTCATCGGCTAGTATCGTCAGCTCTCGGCGTTGGCTTACATTGCGAGCAACGAAACGCTTGAGAACCGCGGTAGTTGTCGCCTTTTGTCTGGCCTGATCGTGTTCGACCTGCTTCGCTGATTGAGGATCATTGCCGAACACCTGCCGAAGTGACTTGCCAAGGTCGATGTTTGGGGAAATTTTCATGGAATCCCTCCAACAAAACGATCCCGATAGGCGCGAAACGGTCCATCGCGGAGTTCGGGATGGGCCTCGTCGAGTTTCTCCAGCAACTCACGGCAACGGCCAACGACAGGTGCAAAGCAGGCCCGAAGTGTTTTGTCTTCCACCTTCGCTTGGCTGCGCAGCAATGCCGCTAGAATTTCTGTAAGCTGGAATCCAACTGCTGTCGGAGTCTTCTCTGGTTCGTCTGGGATCGACGGTCGGTTGAGGCTGGCGAAAGCGCGCTCAGCAAGTTCCAGTGGGCTTGTCGGGCCACGCAGTGCGGCGTCTAGAGCCGTTCGCGAGTAGCTGGCATGTTGAAGTTCAGCTTCAATACCCGGAATCGCCTGCACGAATCGGCGGATGAAGTACGCGAGTATTCGCCGTGTGTCGATCGGGCCGTCCGGTTTCCACCCCGGCATGCCTGTCCCAAGTTCGACACCTTCACCTCCAATATCGTCAGGTTCGCGACCGAAGAGAAAATACTCGATCAGTTCGCCTTCGGTTGGCTTTCGCCCAACCAACAGTAGTGGGAGTGTTGCCTTATCATCGAATCTGACTGGAAAAGTGGATTGCTTTCCTTCCCAGCGCACTTCAACGAACACATGCGGAACGATCGGTCCAATTATTTCTTCATTCTTTAAATCGACGAGGTCTTTGTCACATCTCGGACAATCGGCGAGTTGCGTGACGGACTCCTGAGCAGTTTCCGACTGAGACGAGTGCCTATAGAGAACCCAATAGGTGTTATCGCCAACTGCGGATGGCACCTCCATGAGAACGATCAAGTCGCTTGGGATCTGTACACCTTCCCGGAAACCAATCGTTACCTTGGTTCCCTCTGCGGTCACTTTGGAAAGAAACCACGGAGCGGCTGGTTCTTCCTCTCTAGTGGGCTTCTCAGTCTTTGGCGATTTGTTCGAGAGAACCTCAGTCGCCGGCCCCGCGAAAGCCAGGAGCGGCTCAAGCTGTCGGCGTTGCTTATGAGTTAATCGATAGATGAAACCGGTTTCCCAGTTTGTTGGACCGCCCAATCCCAAACCCCGTCGAGTGCAGTTGGATGAGCCAGCGTACAAGACACTTCCAGCCCTTCCATCCAAGATGATAATCTTTGCATGCAGCGGACGCTGGATTTGCTCGTTACCAGACTTTGACGCTGCCACCGTCTTACCAATCTCATGCTCTTCAGTTTCGTCATCCGCGTCTTCATCCTCGACAAATGCCGTCTGCATACCCACACTTGGCAACGCGGCTCTCAGGAATAAGCGAGCGTCGATCATGCTCTTCAAGCAATTTGCGACATCCGCATCAAACTCAGGAACCCACTCATTTCCGGCGGCAGTTGCCGCAGTTCGGCAAACAAGCTCGATAGTCCGAGGCGACTGGAATCGGCGAATCAAATCGTGGATCGCGTTAGCAGCTGTCACACCTTCGGGCCAGAAGGGAGACACTATTGTCAGCTTTTCCGGGGGCGATTCAGAAAGCTCTGCCCACCGTGACTCCATTCGTGGCAGCACTTCGTTTGCGATCACCAAGTCGCTGGGATCGTCATCCGCAGTTTCCCCCTCTGGCACTTCAGAGCTTATTTGCTGGAATGAGTTGAGTTGTCGCTGTAGTTGCGGGCTGTCTGACTCGGAGGAAATTTGACGTAGGAGTTCAATGGCCGAACTCAATAGAGTCCGCGGCGATTGGTTCTGGCCACCATAGTCCACGGGGACGATGCATTCGTAGTTCTCGCGAAAACCTTGCCGCGTCAGGTTCGCCGATCCGACTATCAAACGCATCAAGCGATCTGGGACACCTCCATCTGGAACGTGTCGCACCCACATCAGCAAGCTTATTTTGGAATGGAGTTTACGGCCAAATATTGGGATGGGATCAATACGGGGCGAGAGTCTTGCCAATCGTTCGCACCCTCGCAGGTCGTACAACACCGTTACATCGGTGGTCCGAAGCCGGCGTTCTAGCTCCGAGCGAAACGCTCGCATTCGGCTGATGGGCGAACGAACTCCAAGAGCGGTCGCCAAAAGTTCCTCCTCGAAGAACTCGAAGTCGACTTGGTACGTCGTTGCCAAGAAGGATTCGAGTATGAATCCTTCAGAGGGCGGTAAATACAGATCGAGGAGTCGCTGGCTCTTTTCCATGAGTCGTCAGTTCGCCTCCTGTTTGGGACGGCGAAGCACATCGTTCTCGCGAAGCATGTAGATGAACGGTTCCAGTCGGTATGGATGCGTCAAGATTGTGCTAGCGGCGGCGGGCGGCGGTTCATTGCGTTGAAAACGTGGGGAGGGACGAAGGACTTTTCCATTCTCCAAAGAGAACCAATCCCGCTTTGGAACACCTCCATCAACTTTCCCAGACTGAACTTGATGGTGTCGGTACCGGATCTCATCAACGACGAGACTCGGCGATGACGCTTGGTCAATAGCGTATGCGAATCTCACAAACCCTTTGATAACATCTCGGATCTCTGGCTGCTCACATGTCTCGCAGAATTGGCGCAGCGACAGAGCTGTATCACGGCAGCGATTGGTTGCCTGCTGGAATGATTGCTCATGGAACAGGCTATCAAGTGGCGTGCTCGAATGCTGCGTGCCCCACCATAGCAGCACCTGTAACACTGTTAGGACCGCCTCATGGAACTGCTCGGTAATGATGATCGCTTTGACCACCGTGGGAAGTCCCAGTGCAACTGCCCTCTCGATATTGCTCAACTCGCCACGAAGGTGTTCGAGTGACTGTGTGTTCCAGCCGTCTGGAAGCCCGCTGGTTTCGTCGATCTTCCGTAGGGCCCGGGCCACACTGTCCCTTCGATCGTCGGCGGTCAGAGCGTCGCCAAGTTGCTCACGTTCATTTTTCTCTGCCGCAACCAAATGACACTCTTCTGACCACGCCAGTAAGTCATCAAATGTCATCGTGACGCGGTTCGAGACTTCTGGATCTGCAAGGCGTTTGAGATCCTTAGCAGTAAGCCGCGGTTCTGGGAACTGCTTTGCGATGTCAGCCCCTTCGTAGCAAAGCGCTCCCGAGTCGGCGTGTACGAGTTCACCACCGATCAGCGCCGTCCAATAGGTTCCGACTGCACCCGTACGAGATTGATACTTGAGCAACTTGAAATCTGGACTCACCTTCCTTCCGTTTTGGGAGAAATGCCGGTACGTCTTCTCCGCATAGGTGATTCCTCGCAGGCCGTCCGCGGCCAAGCTATTCCCGTGATTGCGAGCTGCGACACAGGCCAATGCCCACAAGCGTTCGAACGGTTCTATTGCTTTACGCCGTTGAGCGAGTCCGGAAGCTCCCGGCAAGAATTTATGGTGAGCTTCTGCGTTAGCAATCGCTGCACAGAGCATCGACAGATAACGTGAGCGAGTTGTGATCGTAGTCACACCCGGCAATAATAAGTCTGCTAGCGAACTATAAGTTTGAAGTGCTCCAAGAGGGTCAATACTACCGGAATTCGCACCAATTGGGTCATACGTAGTCAGAAGCGGTAGCATTTATCGAAGTAACAATTAAGAAAATCACAATCGGTTTGGCTCAACATGAATACGCAGGACATTGTAGCAAAAATCAGTGCTGATAAACTCTCGGCGTTTTC
>Ga0315902_10003967_pt1 | contig 21746 bp, 14 predicted proteins | sample LakEriMetagenome_9_FD_203523 | JGI IMG/M metagenome (GOLD analysis project Ga0315902, IMG submission 203523) | Freshwater fungal communities from buoy surface, Lake Erie, Ohio, United States - Buoy 12 MA117 | ecosystem: Environmental > Aquatic > Freshwater > Lake > Lake biofilm | place: USA... | reverse complement strand
ATAACCTGTAAATAAGTCTCCAGCACATAACGTTGGATCTGTTCATCATTCAGCTTTTGAAAGCTGATTTCCCGCGTAATGACTTTCCAGAAATAAATAGATGAATTGTAAACCTCAATTGGATCCCTTTCGATGTATATAAATTGGGCATTAGGGAATCTTTGAACGAGCTCATGGATTCTTGCCGTATCTCCAGGAGATTTTACGATCATCCTTTTTCCTCCCGATGCGTAGGAGAACTTTTTAATGAGGTATTCATAATCACGCAACCATCCATTTACATCTTTTTTATCCTTAATTGTGATCAAGCGATTCATCCAGTAAGAATAATTTTTTGGAAACATATGTCCCCAAGTATAGCTGTATGGACTGCCCAGTGCACACATCGCCGACTCCAGCTCACCCGGAAGGTCAAGGTCCATTGGGACGCGCTGAAAAGAATAAGGGATCTTGAGCAGTTTACAAAGCTTATTCAGTGGTTTTTTCAACCATTTTTCGCAAAGAATAAACGTGTCCGGAAATAAAAAATGAAAAACACTGGTCGTTGTATACTTGTCATCGATAGACATTAAATGCTGAAGATGGGTTGTTCCACTGCGCCAGTGCCCAATGATAAAAATGGGATCTTCTTTCAATTGAAATCGATGGATCTTTCGTTCAAAGAGGAGTAGTTCAGTCAATCGCAAAGGTTCCAATAGGATAAATCGCACTAGGAAAAAAGAGAAGACAGGTACTTTTGAAAGTTGTACTCCACGATTTTTAAACACCATGAATAGTATCATCCAAATCGGGTAAAAAGGAAGGATACGGAGGACAGTTTTCATTGATGGTTTTGGGAATAAAAAATGAAAATAATTGAATTATTCGATATAATATTGTCCTCTCTTTTTTATCTTTCAAGTTAGTATGCAGGCTTATCGGTTCCAGTCGAAAAATGATGCTCAATTTGTTCAGACATTGAATGACCGTGTTGAAGCATTCCTGAAAGGACAAAAGATCGGTCGAAAAGCCAATTACAATATGGTTTTCAAGACCATTTTACACTTTGGTATTTTCATAGGGATATATTTGCTCATACTTTCAGATCAAATCCACAATATAGCTGTAATTTTCCTTCTTTGGGCTCTTCTTGGTGTTGGACAGGCACTTATAGGAATGACGATCATGCACGATACTGTACATGGAGCTTATTCGGGTAAAAAATGGGTAAATGTTTTGCTTGAGATCCCAATTATTGCTATTGGGGTCGAGTCAGCGATCTGGAAGATCGAGCACAATTTCTTTCATCACAACTACACGAACATAGAGGGGATAGATCAGGATATTCATCCAAGATATCTGTTTCGTTTTTCAAAGCACCAACCCAAAAAATGGTTTCACAGTTTTCAGCACGTATATGCAATTTTCCTTTACGGTCTGTTGACATTTGAATGGATGACTGTAAAAGACTTTATGAAAGTGTACAAGTATTATAAGGAAGGTGTGATCCCGGATAAAAGAAAGGCTTGGACATTAGCAACGATCATAATGATAAAGAAGCTTATCTTTTTTTCGCTTTATCTGATAATACCACTTTTGGTGCTGAGCTTCCCATGGTATCTGATCGTCCTCATGTTTTGTACAAAGCTGTTTGTATCAGGGATCATTATGACTTTGATCTTCCAAACAGCGCATGTCGTTCCAAATTGTGATTTTATTGATCCAGATTCTCAGAAAATAGAGGATTCATGGCACATGCATCAGTTAAAGACCACAGCCAATTTTGCTCATGGAGATAAAGTGGTAACATATCTTCTTGGTGGTTTGAATTACCAGATTGAGCATCACCTTTATCCAGATATCTGCCATGTTCATTACCCACTGCTTTCAGAGATTGTCAAAAGAACCGCAAAGGAATTTGCTATGCCTTATTATGAGAATAAGTCTTTGTGGACGGCGATTTCAGGTCACTTTACCCTTCTTAAGATGCATGGTAGAGAAGAGTAAGGTTTTCTTCTTTCGTTTCAATGCTCAAGAAAATAAGCAATCAACACCCCCTCCAAATCTTTATAAAAGTTAGATTTATCGACTTCATGGGTCACAAAAACAGAGTGAGAATGAAAAGCGAGAGCGGTTCACTCCACTTTGTTTCTCTTCGCTCTTCGCTCTTCGCTCTCAAACTCACACTTTTCTTACAACTACTTGATGTTTTCGTTCCACTCCAAAACCCTTTCCAAATCGGTACAAAAGTTGGATTTCTCGATATTCCGGGTCACAAAACACGCTAAAAGTCCCATTCCATATAGATTTGGGACTTTTTTTACATTCATCCATCAATCAAATTAATGAGTATTCAAGCGTTTAAATGGAAATACGATCATATCTCCACGAGCGTCAAGTTGAAATATTCATCAATAAAGAGTACGACATCTTTCGGGAGTTCACGAAGCCTCAAAATTGCATCGGTTTTTTTGCTGGCTTTGAAAACATCTTGAATCGTACAAGGGTTTGTTTTCTTCAGCCTCCTCATTCGATACAACTTTACCTTTCAATAGGTATTTAACAGAAACGTGTCCCATAAAATTCATTTTGAATTACTTCTATATTTACCCAAATACACAACACGAAAAATAAATAAAAGGATCGTCTTTGATACTATTACACGAAAGAAAAAATTAGTACTAATTAATCATCCAACACCCTCTCAAAAGTGCGATTTTACGAACTATGAGGTCATAAAAGATACACTTTCAATTTTGAAGCAAGATTTTTATTTAAACCTATTTAAATAGTGGTATTTCCGCATGATGCAAGTAATCTGTTGTTGTTATGTCAACTCATAAAAATCAGATTGATAGAACTTTTTTAATTAGTTATTGTTAATTATACTATAACTATGTATCTTTGGGTTGAACCAGAAGAGGAAAGCAATGATAAAACCGTTCAATTTAGTGATTTTTGGTGGCGATGGTGATCTCGCAACTCGAAAGATTTATCCGGCTCTCTACCAAAGGTTCGTTCAAGGGCAATTGAGCAAGGATTTCAAAATAATCTGTGTTTCAAGGAGTGGTGATCAGTCGGCTGTTATGAAAAAGATCCTATCCTTTCTGGATGTTTCAGTAAAAAAAGATCGAAGTAAAGAATTCTTACAGTACATTAATCTGGTTCTTATTCCCGAAAACACGAACGAAAAATTCGGGCAGCTGAGGACGTTAATCGGTGAATCTCATTGGCAAAAAGTATTTTATTTTTCGGTGCCATCATCTGCTTACAGTGAGCTTTGTAATGCATTGAAAGATTCTGGATTGTTGGATGCGAATAGTAAGGTTGTACTGGAAAAGCCGTTGGGTAATGATCTTCATTCAAGTAAAGAAATCAATGAAATAATTTCTGCATGTTTTAGTGAGCGACAAATCTTCAGGATAGACCACTACCTTGGAAAAGAGACTGTGCAAAACTTAATGGTTTTGAGATTTGCAAATCACTTGTTTGAGCGCGCATGGAACAGTGATCATATAGAGAATATTCAAATAACCGTGTCCGAAAGTCTCGGTGTTGAGAAAAGAGCAGGATATTATAATAACACAGGCGCACTGTTGGACATGGTGCAAAATCATTTGCTGCAGTTGCTTTGTTTGGTGGCCATGGAGCCACCGGCTAGTCTTGATGCAGACTCCGTACGAAATGAAAAACTGAAAGTTCTTCAGTCCCTTAGAATGTTTAATGCTCAAAAATGTTCAGGAAATATTGTAAGGGGTCAATATACCAGAGGGTCTGTCTCGGGTCAGCACATGAATTCTTATCTAGAAGATATCGGAGAATATGCTTCTGAAACAGAGACGTTTGTGGCAATCAAAACATACATTGACAACTGGAGATGGAAAAATACTCCTTTCTATTTGAGAACCGGGAAAAGATTGAAGAAAAGGTATTCAGATATTGTAATAAACTTTAAGGAAATTCCACACAACATTTTTCCTGACTCACAATATCCTTTAAAGAACAAATTGATCATCAGATTGCAGCCTGAAGAACGGATAGAGCTGGTTCAATTAAGCAAGATACCAGGTCCGGGAGGTTATCGATTTAAGCCTATTTCACTAAAGCTGGACTTTGTTGACTCTTTTGACGAAAGAATGCCTGATGCCTACGAAAGACTCATGGGAGATGTGTTGCGAGGTGATCAGACTCTTTTTATGCGTTATGATGAGCTAGAGGCAGCCTGGAAGTGGATCGAATCTATTACCACCTGTTGGAAGGAGGAAATTCCATTGACCTTATACGAATCTGGTTCTTGGGGACCGGGAGATGAAATACTTGATAGCGGAGTACAATGGCAAACGAAATAAACGTGAAGATGTTTGATGACCAAAACGATCTGTTCGATTGTATGGCGTTGGATGTTGAGAGAGATATTCTGAAAACTGTTGAAAAGGATGGGGGGTGCAGTATCCTACTCTCCGGAGGGAGCACTCCACGCCCTGTCTATGAGAGAATAGGACGATCATTGGAAACAATGAATGCTATAAAATGGGGCTTGATCGATGATCGATTTGTTGGTGCCGAAAGTGATTACAGCAACGAACGAATGATAAGAGAGACTTTGGGAGAAAAAGCAGATATTGCAGGATTGGTTTCGGATTTAAAGGACCGCAGGTTGAATCGGCAAAAGGCAGTAGAGAGGTATGGGCAATTTTTTATGAAGACAAATATTTCAATTCTTGGCATGGGGCAGGATGGTCATACTGCTTCAATTTTCCCGGGTGACAAGGCTTCTGAAGACCTTAGGGAAAGTAATAAAGTAGGAATTGAGAATACCATAGCTCCGTTTTATCCCGAAGAAAGGATAACATGCAGTCCGCAAATGATCTGTAATAGTGAGAAGATCTATTTAGTGATTACCGGAAAAGATAAACTTGATATTTTAATGGATTTTAGCCTTAAATTACCGATTCATGATATAATGAGTAAAAGACCAGACATTTCAATATACTATGCAGATTAATAAAAAGATCATTGAGGTAACCGATCGGATTCAAAAGAGATCAGAAAAAACGCGGGATGCTTATTTGAAAAAAGTGGAAGCGAATTTCAAACCGTTAGATTATCGGGCATCGTTATCCTGCGGCAATTTGGCACATGGTTTCGCCGGATGCAATGACCACGACAAAACATTGATTTCAGAAGGAGTAAAACCGAATATAGGACTTGTGACAGCATACAATGACATGCTCTCGGCTCACAAAACTTATGAGGATTATCCAAAAATACTCAGAAAATACGCGAACGATTTCAACGCTACATTACAAGTTGCCGGAGCTACTCCTGCAATGTGTGATGGAGTTACTCAAGGAAAAGAAGGTATGGACCTTTCGCTTCTGAGTAGGGACGTGATAGCATTTTCAACAGCTATCGCACTATCGCATGACATGTTCGACGGTTCAATGAACCTTGGGATTTGCGATAAAATTGTGCCGGGCTTGGTAATTGGTAATCTGAGCTTTGGACATCTCCCATCAATTTTTGTCCCCGGTGGACCTATGGAAACCGGTATACCGAATGAAGAAAAGGCACGAATCCGCCAATTGTTCGCAGAGGGAAAAATTGGACGGAATGAACTATTAAAAGGAGAATCAGATTCCTATCATTCACCCGGGACTTGCACTTTTTATGGCACTGCTAACAGTAATCAGATGCTGATGGAGATCATGGGGTTGCAGTTGCCGGGAAGTAGTTTTGTCAATCCCGGAACTGAATTGCGAGACCACTTGAACAGGGAGGCGGTTCGAGTTCTGATTCAAAATATACAGGAAAAGCGTTTTGAAAGAACAATTGGCTTTTTAGTTGATGCAAAGACCGTTGTAAATGGAATAATTGGTTTGCTTGCAACTGGCGGATCAACCAATCACACATTGCACATTCCCGCAATGGCGAGAGCTGCCGGAATAGAGCTGACCTGGGACGACTTCTCAGATCTTTCATCAGTTGTTCCTTTGCTGTGTAGAATCTATCCTAATGGTGCGGCCGATGTAAATCATTTCCATGCTGCAGGAGGAATGGGCTATTTGATCAGAACTTTACTTGAGAGCGGATTACTTCACAATGATGTTTCAACCGTTATGGGATTTGGTTTGGAAAAATACACTTCTGAACCGAGGCTACAGAATGGAGAATTAAAGTTTGAAGAAGGGTCACTTTCATCCTTGAATGAGTCAATTCTAAGGAGTGCGGCTGCTCCATTTTCTCCCGAAGGAGGGATCAAGGTTCTTAAAGGAAACATAGGAACAGCTGTTATCAAAACATCAGCTGTTGATGAGGAAAATCTTGTAATTGAGGCTGAGGCAGTTGTTTTTGATGATCAGGACGATCTCATTAAAGCATTTAAGAACAATGAATTGAACAAGGACTTTGTTGCGGTTATCCCATTTCAGGGACCGAAGCATAAAGGAATGCCCGAGCTGCATAAACTGACGCCCTCTCTTACGATCCTTCAGAAGAGAGGATATAAGGTAGGATTGGTTACTGATGGTAGGATGTCTGGTGCTTCCGGCAAGGTGCCTTCTGCGATACATCTGTATCCTGAGGCTTCTGAAGGAGGAATTATCGCTAAAATCCGGACTGGTGACTTGATCAGACTTGATGCAAAGGCAGGGGAGTTGATGTGCCTGGAATCTGATCTTGAATTGAGAGATCTAAGAACGCTAGAATATAATGATAATAGCCATGGGCGAGACCTCTTTACAAAAGTTAGATCTCTTATTGAAAATGGAGAAAAAGGTGCAGGAATAATATAATCAATTATGCAGAACAATATCGAAGATATCTTATCTAGAAACAGTATTATTCCCGTTGTCACCATTCATGATTTCCATCAGATCGATGCTGTTTATGATCAATTGATGAAACAGGATATCAAATGCATTGAGATAACCTTGCGGACTGATTATGCGTGGGAAGCAATTGCTGAATTTAAATTAAAATATGGTTGTGAGATCAAGGTAGGAGTAGGAACCGTAATTTCAAATGAACAGATACTAAAATGTAAGGATCTGAAAGTGGACTTTATGGTAAGTCCGGGATTAACAACATCGTTGGTTCAAAATCTTGAACACAGCGAAATACCCTTTATTCCGGGTGTAGCGACGCCAAGTGAGATCATTCGGGGAATGGAAATTGGCTGGAGATTTTTCAAATTTTTTCCTGCAAACTTGTTTGGTGGAGTTGATGCGTTGAAAGCCTACGGTTCTTTGTTTAAAGACGTTAAATTTTGTCCGACTGGTGGGGTAAATGAAACAAATTACAAGGAATATTTAGCATTGAACAATGTTATTTCTGTCGGTGGTAGTTGGGTAATTGATTGAATATATGAATAAGTTAAAGATCGGAATAAACGGTTTTGGACGTATAGGTCGTATGGTGTTTAGAGCTGCGATGCTTGATCCCGCGATTGAGATCGTGGCAATTAATGACTTGTTTGATGCCCATTATCTGGCGTATATGTTGAAATATGATTCTACTCATGGCCAACTGAATGAAAGTATTGAGGTGAGAGGTTCCGATCTTTACATCAACGGTCAATGTGTTCGAGTAACCGGTAAAAGAGAGGTGAGCACAATTGATTGGGGCGAATTTGGGGAAATTTGTGTCGTTGAGTCTACCGGATTGTTCCTTGACTACAACAGTGCAAGCGACCATCTGAAAGCAGGTGCTTCAAATGTTATTCTTTCCGGTCCACCCAAGGACGATATACCTGTTTTTGTGATGGGAGTGAATCACACTGAATACAACTCAGAAATGAAAATCGTCTCTAACGCATCATGCACGACCAATTGTTTGGCGCCTTTGGCAAAAGTACTGAATGATCAATTCGGAATACGTTCCGGTCTGATGAGCACGGTTCATGCAGTTACTGCGACCCAAAAAGTTGTCGATGGTCCGTCGAACAAAGATTGGCGTGGCGGCAGAGGGGCCTTTCAGAATATTATTCCTTCATCAACCGGAGCAGCCTCTGCTGTCGGCAAAGTAATTCCGGAACTTAAAGGAAAACTAACGGGTACTTCATATCGCGTTCCGGTAGCAAACGTATCGGTTGTTGACCTTGTTGCAAATTTGGAGACAAAAACAGATTATGAGCAAGTAAAACATGCGATGAAAGCAGCATCGGAGAGGGCGCTGTCAGGGATACTTGGATACACCGAAGATGCCGTTGTTTCTGCTGATTTTAATGGTGATAAGAGAACTTCAGTTTTTGATGCAACAGCCGGTTTGATGCTGGGAGATGACCTTGTCAAAGTAGTCGCTTGGTACGACAATGAAACGGGCTATTCACACAAACTTATAGATCTGGCAAAACATATTAATAAATTAAACCCCTAGTACTTATTGTAAATAGTAAAATAATTAAGTAAATTCGACTTCAATCTACTACATATGAGAAAAATAATATTTCTGTTCCTTTCAATTATAGCATTCAATAGTGCTGAAGCACAGACTGTTGTGACAGGAACTGTGACCAATGAAAAGAATGAACGATTACCGTTTGTTTCAGTTGGAATAAAAAATCTAAGTAGGGGTGTTAAAACTGATTTTGACGGCAATTATCGATTAGAGATAAGTAATACAAGTGATACGGTTGTATTCTTTTTTATTGGATACAAACGTTTCGAAACGAGCATTAACGGAAGAAGCGTGATCGATGTTCAGCTGGTTGCAGAAGCCACAGATCTAGACGAGATCGTAGTCGTTGGCTATGGAGAATCAAGTGCCAAGGAATTCACGGGAGCAACGTCCAAAGTGAAAGGTGAAGATGTTGAAAAAATGAATGTCTCTCGAATGGACCAAGCTTTACAAGGACAGATATCAGGTGTTACAGTTAGTACAAACTCAGGCTCACCGGGAGGGAGTGCTAATATTCGAATCAGGGGGTTGTCAACGTTTGGTGATAATGATCCGTTAATCCTTGTTGATGGTGTTGTTTATGACTCCGAAGGTTTAAATGCGCTGAATCCGTCTGATATTAAATCGATCAATGTATTGAAAGATGCGACGGCAGGAATTTACGGCGTTCGTGCAGCGAATGGAGTTATCATTGTTGAAACAAAGCAAGGGAGACTGAATGCAAAGCCAAAACTTGAATACAACGGTTATTATGGTGTACAAACTACAGCGCGAAAACTCGATTTACTTAATGCGAGAGAATACGCAGTAATAAAGAATGAAATGTTCGGTCTTGGAGGTCAACCAATACCTTTTCCAAATCCAGAATTAGGTTACGGCACGAACTGGCAGGACTCGGTTTTTCAAAATGCACCTATACAGAGTCATAATCTAAGTTTAAGTGGAGGCACAGGCGCTACGAGATATTCTATCGGTTTGGGTTTTTTTGATCAAAACGGTATAGTAGGAGGGGATAAAGCGAATTTTTCAAGATACAATGCACGTCTGAATTTTGATACCGACCTTTCGGCAAAGTTGAAGTTGAATTCTGTCTTCTTGTATTCCAGCGATTCAAGGAGTTCACTCCCGGAGAATGGCATAGGTTCCGTACTTTATAATACTATAAATGCTTTTCCAAATGAACCGGTTCAGTCCGCAGATGGCAACTATTCTTATTTAGAAGAAGTTAGTGATATTATCAATCCGGTCGCACAGATCAAGAACCAGTACAATTGGAGTATAGCTGATAAGTTTGTCGGCAAAGAAGAAATCGCTTATGATTTCAACGATCACATCAAATTTACCAATAGGTTCAACTATAACTATGCTCAGATTAAAGGGAAAGTTTTCTCTCCATTGGTTTGGTATGGCGATGGTAAATATGCAAACACTGCTGTGAATGAGGAACTTGAATCTCCTGAGGTTGAAATTGCAGAAGATGTCTTTATTGAAAGGGGCGCTGCTGTTTATGAAGAGAGGTCTTCATTTGTCGATCTCACATTTGAAAGTTTTTTGAATTATGATCGTTTATTTGATTCCGTACACAGAGTGAAAGGTACCCTTGGAGTCAGTGTTTTTCAGCGCAAAGGAGAATCCTTGAACGGGACTGCATACAACATTCCGAACAACTCGGTAGAATACGCCGATATTTCCGCTAATACAGCTGAAGGTGGATACTTGAATAATACGGGTTCTTGGGAATTTAAGGAAAGACTATTGTCTTCATTCATCAGAGCAGAATATGCATACAAGTATAAGTATTTGGTTTCGGCAATTCTGAGAAGAGATGGTTCCAGTAAATTCGGTAAGAATAAGCAGTATGGTATGTTCCCTACTGTTTCTGCTGCTTGGGTTGTTTCAGATGAGCAGTTTTATAATTTAAAGTGGATGGAACTCTGTAAACTAAGAGTTAGTTATGGTGTTTCAGGAAATGACCAGATTCCAAATTTTGCATACCGTGCTCTGCTGAACGGTGAAGGTGTATATGTTTTTGACGATGTAATTACGCAAGGTGTGGCTATCGGTAGACCTGCCAACCCAGATTTGAAATGGGAAACTACCAGACAATTCAATGTTGGTGTAGACATGACGATCCTCAAGAACATTGATCTTACGGCAAATTATTTTATCAAGAACACATACGACTTACTTTTTCAGCCGGAGGTGACAGCAATATTGGGTTCCTACGGCCCTGGAGGATATCCTCCGATCATCAACGCAGGCGACGTTAGCAATAACGGACTCGAAATAGAATTGGGGTATTCAACTGATGCTAGAAAAGATTTCGTGGCAGGATTTAATTATACGTTCACACTTCTAAAAAACAAAGTCACGGGGGTACCTGAAGGTGTCGAATACATTCCGGGAGCGAGCTTTGGTGTCGGGGGAGATGTTGCAACACGCTTTCAGGAAGGATATGAGATCGGATATTTTTTCGGATATGAAATGGATGGTATTTTTCAAACACAGGAAGAGATCGATAATTCATCAGTGTATCAGGAAGGAGCAAAACCGGGTGATATTCGATTCATTGATCAGAATGGTGATGGGGTCATCAACTTTAACGATGATTCGGATAAGACAAGTCTTGGTTCACCGATACCCAAGTTCACTATGGGTTTAGCCATGAACCTCAAGTATAAGTCATTTGATCTATCAGCAAATTTCTACGCTGCAATTGGTCAAGAGATCATCCGAAACTTTGAGCGTCAGCAACCCTATGCGAATCAGATGGATTACGTAATTGACCGTTGGACAGGTCCGGGAAGTACCAATGAACACCCAAGAGTTACTACGGAGCCAACGAGAAACACGATTTTTTCGTCCTATTTTGTTGAGGACGGATCTTTTGTGAGAATGAAAAATATACAGTTGGGTTATAAACTTCCTCAAAGGGTGCTCAAAAAGATCAAAGCAGATAACCTGAGAGTCTACGTTTCCGCTAATAATTTATTTACACTCACCAAATACCAAGGATTTGATCCCGATATTGGGTCGACCGGTGTATTATCGTCAGGAGTAGACTTTGGATTGTATCCGCAGGCTAAAACATTTATGGTTGGACTTCAATTAGCATTTTAATATGAAAACAATATTCAGAATTTCAGTTTTATTTCTTGCGTTGACGCTTTTTAACGGCTGTAAGAAATTCCTCGCAGTGGACCCCCCTTATACGCAGGATGCAGAAAACTTCTTTCAAACAAAAGAAGATTATGAAAAGGCATTGATTGGAGCGTATGATTTGCTTCAAGGCTCATTTCTTTCTTTATGGATCGGTGAGATCGCTTCCGATAATTCGATTGCAGGTGGAGAAAGTGTCAACGACAGTCAGGGCTTGCATCAGATCGATAATATGACTCACGGAGGAGTAAATAATGAATTGAGAAATATTCTTCGATGGAATTATGCAGGAATTACACGTGTAAATTACATTATGGAAAATAAGGATAACATTGATTTTCCGGAAAAAGGTCAGATCATAGCTGAGGCCAGATTTCTAAGAGCTTATTATTACTTTGAGTTAGTAAAATTCTTTGGCGACATTCCATTAATAGTTGATAAGAGGATTGGTATCGAGGAGGCATTGACAATACCTCGTTCGCCAGCAGCAGAAGTTTATGCTCAAATTGAAGATGATCTTATTTTCGCAGCATCCGTTTTACCGTGGGTAGCAGGTGTGAAAGGGAAAGCATCTAAAGGAGCAGCATTATCGCTTTTGGGAAAGGCATATCTATATCAGGATAAGTTTACAGAGGCAGCTGCAACACTGGATGAGGTTAGAAACAGTGGCGTCTATGCTTTGCTAAGTGATTACGATCAACTTTTTCTTTCAGCTAATGAAAATAATTCGGAAAGTGTATTTGATATTCAGTATACAGGACTGGAAGGAGGAAGCTATGGCTGTCTGATCTGTCTTGAAGGAAATGCTGCTCCGGGTTTCCATGGGATACGTCAATACAACGGCCCTGTATATGGCGATGGTAATAGTTACAATTTACCATCACAAAGCCTTTACGATGCATTTTCTCCATCCGATCCAAGAAGAGGTTATACTGTTCTGGATATAGATGCATTTATTGCCTCTCAGCCGAATCCATCCTCTATAACTTATGCAGTTGGAGCAGGAGGCCATACCGGTTACTACAATAACAAATACATTAAGAGACAAGGTGAGATCGGTTTGCCAGACAATGACCTTACCAGCCCTGTGAATTATAGAGTCATCCGTTATGCTGATGTACTTCTCATGGCTGCAGAAGCTCATTTTCAGATCGGTAATACATCAACGGCTCAACAGTTGGTCAATTCGGTTAGATCTCGCGCGGGTGTGCAGGGAATCCCCGTTAATTCTCTCACTAAAATTTATGATGAAAGAAGACTCGAGCTATCGGGGGAGGGGCATCGTTTTTTTGATCTCGTAAGAACGGGACAGGCTTCGAATTATATTGATGGCTTTGTTGCCGGAAAGCATGAGGTATTCCCAATACCACAAGTTGAAATCGACTTGGCTGGCGGGGCATGGAATCAAAACGCAGGTTATTAAAACAGAGTGATATGAAGTACAGTATTTTATTTTTAACAACACTTTTGCTTTTTTCATGTAAAAAGGAGTATGAAATGAGTGACGCGCCGACCGATGCCGACGCAATATTTACTTATGCAGTTTCGTCGACAAGCAACAACGTGATCTCGTTTACGGCAGCGACTCAAAATATGCAATACGTATGGGATTTTGGCAATGGCACGACGAAACAAGGTTCGAGCGTAACCGGAGAGTATCCCTATGCCGGGACTTATACAGTGAAACTTACTGTGTTCGGAAATGGCGGGAGCAGCAGTTCTACACAGGTGATCACGATTGCACAAGACGATCTTTCGTTGTTGAATAATCCTTTTTACAATAAACTTACAGGCGGATTATCCGGTCCCGGGTATAAAATTTGGCACGTTGATTCAGTTGCCAATGCTCATATTGGTGTAGGTCCTGATCCCGAAAGTGCTCTAGGGGCAACTCCGGAATGGTGGTCCGCTACCCCTAATGAAAAGCCAGGTTGCGGTATTTATGATGATCGTTACATTTTCTATTTGAACGGCTTCAAATTCGACATGCTAAATCATGGTGATATTTATATCCACAATTCACTATCTTCAAGTTTTCCAGGTTCTTTTCAAAATCTATTTGATTATACGGCGCCTTATTCTGATCAGCTAAATGAAACCTGGTTATTAACAGAAGGAACTGAGAATACAATCGATATTTCTAATAATGCCTTTATGGGCTTTTATACAGGGGTTAACACATATCGAATTCTTGAACTGACTGATACAACAATGTATCTCCAGTATGGACATCACGCCGGTGGTTTACTATGGTATTTAAAATTAAAAAGTGAATAATATGAAGTGGGTAATCTACAGTTTAACAAGTTTTTTGTCAATAATTGCTTTGGCATCGTCATGTCAGAAAGAAGAAGTCTTACCGGATGCTATGTTGCCAAGCAATCTTAATTTTACTGCCTCCCATATATCTGGTGATGTCACAGTGAATGCCTCTGCACAATCTGCTAATTTTTACACTGTGATCTTTTATGATACGGATGATACAGTTTTTGTTCAGACAGAAACAGGCGTTGCGACATACACTTATGCTTTAAGTGGTACCTATAAAATTACCGTAAGAGCGAATCTAACAGAAATGGATTACATAGAAAGCTCTAAGAATGTAACGATTTATGTAGATCAGAATGTTACGGGAGCGCCAACAACAGGCTACTCTACACCTTCTTCATATCCCGGTTATACCTTGGTATGGAGTGACGAGTTCAATGGAACGACAGTTTCTTCTGATTGGACGTTTGATATCGGCACAGGAAACTCTGGATGGGGGAATAACGAATTGCAATATTATACCGATCAAAATGTAACAGTGGCTGGAGGTTTTCTTGAGATAAAAGCGAAATCAGAGACCTTCAATTCTCAAGAATATACTTCAACGCGCATGAAAACTCAAGGTTTGAATTCCTGGAAATACGGTAGGATCGATATTAGGGCGGCCTTGCCTTACGGCAAGGGTATTTGGCCTGCATTGTGGATGTTGGGTGACAATATTAGTTCAGTTGGATGGCCGTCCTGTGGGGAGATTGATATAGTAGAGATGATCGGTGGAGAAGGATTGAACGACCGAACGATACACGGTACTGCTCATTGGAATCAATCTGGTCATTCACAATATGGAAATAGTTATTCATTACCATCAGGTAAATTTGCAGATGAGTTCCATGTTTTCTCCATTATTTGGGATGCAACTTCGATCAAATGGTTGATGGATGATGTTCAATATAATCAGTTGGATATTACACCGGCTGAATTAAGCGAATTCCAGAATAATTTCTTTTTGATCTTCAATGTAGCAGTTGGTGGTAACTGGCCGGGAAATCCGGATGCCACAACCGTGTTTCCGCAATCCATGTATGTTGATTATGTAAGAGTATTTCAATGATTCTACAAACTAAATTCATCAAGATATTCTGTTTCTTCTCGATCCTTTTAGGAATGTATTCCTGCAAGGTTTTGTCAGATGTTAGTGTTTTTTCTGAAGATCCGATTGATAGGTTAATTGACGCTATGTCGATTGAAGAAAAAGTAGGTCAAACCTGCCAGGTAACCTTGGATGTTGTTTCAAAATTCAATGGTAGTACAGCTGCGGACCCGGCCGAAATTGATGAAGAAAAATTAAAAGAGGCTTTGATTGATTATAAGGTAGGTTCCATTCTAAATGTTGGTGCACATACCTTGTCGAGAAATGAATGGAATTCCATTGTAAATGCTGTTAACAAACCCTATAACGAAGGGAAGATTAAAATTCCAGTGATCTATGGAATAGACGCCATCCATGGGATGAATTACACCAAAGGTGCAACGTTATTCCCACAGGAAATCGGTCTCGCTGCTACTTGGAATGAAGAACTTGTTGAGGAATGTGCGTCGGTAACGGCCTATGAAGTGCGTGCTTCAGGCATTCGATGGAATTTTTCGCCTGTTTTAGACCTTGGTCGTCAACCTTTATGGTCACGACATTTTGAAACGTTGGGTGAGGATCCTTATTTGTGTTCGCAGTTGGGATCTGCAATGATCTATGGTTATCAGGGCAGAGGATCGATCGGGAATGATAAAGTAGCAGCTTGCATGAAGCATTTTGTTGGGTACAGCGCTTCTCAGAGTGGAAGAGATCGCACTCCAGCTTGGATTCCTGATAAATACCTGCGGGAATTGTATTTGCCTTCATTTAAAAAAGCTGTTGAATCTGGTGCATTGACAGTCATGATCAATAGTGGTGTTGTGAATGGTGTGCCCGGTCATACAAATTTTCATTTGCTTACTGAAGTTTTAAAGGGTGAATATGGTTTTGAAGGATTTGCGGTTTCTGACTGGGAGGACTTTATCATGCTTCATACAGTTCATAAAACATCAGAAAGTCTTGGTAAGGCTTACATCTCCGCATTTAATGCAGGAGTAGATATGAGTATGGTTCCTTTAAGTCCACAGTATAAGGAATACTGCAACATAATGGTTGCCGCGGTGAAGAGTGGGGACATTAAAATAGAACGTTTGAATGACGCTGTCCGAAGGATACTGAGTGTAAAAAAGAAACTTGGTCTGTTTGAAAAAGAAACCTTCTCTCCATCCTCTTATTCAGATTTTGGTTCTGAAAAGTCAAAATTGTTATCATTGAATGCAGCGTTAGAATCAATTACACTCCTGAAGAACGATAACAATGCTCTTCCCTTGAAAAAAGGAAAGAAAATTTTGGTTGCAGGCCCCACATCAGATAACCTCATCTTCCTGAATGGTGCGTGGACACATACATGGCAAGGTGCAGATACTTCGTACAACACAAAAGGTTGTTTAACTGTTAGACAGAGCTTTGAGAATTACCTGGGCAAAAGCAATGTGCTCTTTGCTCAAGGAGCGGAACTTTTTTTAGACAAGGGGTTTGAGCGTTCCCGTTTTGTGAATCTTGAAGATTATGAGCGTAAATTGTCTCAAACTGATGTTGTAGTCCTCTGTTTGGGAGAAATGCCTTCTACTGAAAAACCGGGTGATATACACTCTCTTAATCTGGATAATGAACAAAAGCAATTAGCAGAAATAGCCTACAAAAGTGGAAAAGAGGTCATTCTTGTTCTTCTAGAGGGTAGGCCAAGGATCATCAATTCCATTGTAGATGGAGCAGATGCCATCGTTCAATGTTATTTACCCGGAGATTATGGTTCTGAAGCTTTGCTAAAGTTACTGTATGGTGAAGTTGATTTTTCGGGAAGGTTACCTTATACCTATCCAAAATATGATGGTATTATTGAATTTTATGACCATCCTGCAAGTGTTGACAGGTCTAAATCGGGCGATTTTTCAGCATATGATCCTCAGTGGGATTTTGGCTTTGGATTGTCCTACTCAAACGCGGAATATTCCGGGTTAAAAGTATCCAGAGATTTAATCACAGGTAATGAAAAACTGACGGTAACTGTTTCTGTAAAAAATACGGGAGCTGGAAAACTTAAAGAAACGGTTCAACTCTATCTCTCTGATGATTACGCGACCTTGATCCCTGCGGGTAAGCGTTTGCGAGGTTTTAAAAAGATCGAACTCCAGCCGGGCGAGCAAAAGAATATCGAATTCGAAATAGGAAATGAGGACCTCATTTATTATGATAACAAAGAACAACCGATCCTTGAAGAGGGAAAATTTACAGTAACTATTAAGAATTTAAATTCAAGTTTCGAATACAAATCAAAATGAATCACAAATACAAAATAGAGTTTGAGAAATTCTTTTCTTATTCCTTTTCATTGGACTGTCTGATCTTTGGGTTTGAGAATGGTGAGATAAAATTACTACTGATCAAACGCAATATGGAGCCCTATGCCGGAGAATGGGCAATCCCGGGAGATCTCGTCTATCCTGAAGAAGATCTGGAAGAAGCAGCGAGCAGAATACTCTTTGATCTGACCAGCCTGAAAAATCTTGAATTACATCAATCCCAAACGTTTGGAAAGCCCGACAGACATCCTCTCGGAAGAGTTATTACGTGTGCATATTTTGCTCTTGTGAAGATAGATGAGTTAAATGCAATCGCATCTTCATGGGCAAATGAAGTGAAATGGGTGCCAATGCATCAGATTCCAAATCTTGCTTTCGACCACAATGAGATCGTGGAAAGCACCTACGAAATTTTAAAGATCAAGTTGGGTCATGAACCTATCTGTTTTGACCTTCTGCCGAATAAATTCACATTATCCGAACTGCAACAGCTTTATGAGTATGCATTCAAGGTGGATATGAACAAGGCCAACTTCAGGAAAAAAATCAAATCGATTCCATTTATTGAGCATAACGAAAAACAGCAAAATGTAAAACACAGACCTGCAAAGTTGTTTTCATTTGACCAAAAAAAATACAAGAAATTAACTGAAAGTAAGGACTATACGTTCAAAATGTAATTTTTTTTGAACTTATTGTATAAAGTACTATATTTACAAAAAAAGGAGAGTTATGAAAACAATTTTTACACTTTTAGCAATTATTTTAGCTACACATTCGTTTGCTCAAATTGAAGGGACTTGGAGATTAGCTCCTGAACCCGGAGCTTTTTCAGTTGGCCCGAATCAAGGTGATGGTTCATGGTACTCAAGTTCTATGAATGATGTTACCACGCGGGCATGCTTTTTTGATGATTCAATTACCTTTGGCGCTGGAGGGACAATGACCCATTACATGGATGGTGCAACCTGGAGAGAAGGATGGCAAGGTGTACCATCTGACGGTTGTGGTGCCCCAGTGGCTCCTCACGATGGCACTACGAATGCTCCCTACACCTATAGTTTTAATTCCGTAACAGGAGAACTTACTGTTAATGGTATCGGGGCACACGTTGGATTAGCGAAAGTTTTCAATAATGGTGAACTTGGCAGCCCTTCTGCGGCTCCTTCATCCATCACCTATTTGACTAGCTTTTCGTCTAATACGGATACAATGAATGTAGATATCAACTATGGCGGAGTTGGAGGTGGTTGGTGGCATTTTACATATGTTCGATCCAACATATGGAATTTGGCTAACCCGAATGTCACATTTAGAGTCGACATGAGCAATTATTCTGGAACTATTGCTACAGGTGTTTTTGTAAATGGATCATACAACGGTTGGTGTGGAAGCTGTAATCCAATGGCTAATCTTGGTAATGGGATCTGGGAAGTTACATTACCTATCCCTGCAGGTCAGATAGAGTATAAATTTACTGTTGACGGTTGGACAGATGAAGAAATATTTACGGGTACGGAATCATGTATCGACCCGATTCAAGATGCTAATTACAATAGATACCTTTCTTTCACCGGGGACGTCACTCTGCCTACAGTATGCTTTGAGAGCTGTACCCCTTGCTTGACCGTTTCCCCTGAATTAATCGGAACATGGAAGCTAAAGGGAGCTGCGGGGTCTTTGGCAGTAGGGCCTAATCAGGGAGATGGTTCTTGGTGGTCAAATCAAGCCGCAGACGTTGTTACAAGAGCGTGTTTGTTCGATGATTCAATCAAGTTTGAAGCGAACGGTGTAATGACTCATTACATGGATGGATCTACATGGTTGGAGCAATTATGGCAGGGTGTAGCACAAGATGAATGCGGAGCTCCTGTTGCTCCCCATACAGGTGGTTCTTATACATACAGTTACAACAATGTGACGGGAGAACTTACAACAATCGGTTTGGGTGCGCACATTGGTTTACCAAAAGCATATAATGGTGGAGAATTACCCAACGGATCTGCGCCTGCATCGATCACATACATTACTGCTTTATCGAACAATAATAACACACTGACGGCAGATATTAACATAGGTGGCGGATGGTGGCGCTTTGTTTATGAAAAGACTGAGCAGATCATTGTAGCTGATCCAAACATTACTTTCCGTGTTGATATGTCAGAATACACAGCTGCAATCAACAATGGTGTTTATTTGAACGGTTCGTTCAATACCTGGTGCGGTGCTTGTGCGCCAATGACAAACATCGGTAATAATATTTATGAGTTGACTGTTGCTTTGCCTACCGGTCCGATTGAATACCTCTTTACTGTTGATGAGTGGACTGATATAGAGGCGTTTGATGTGACTGCTTCATGCATTGACCCTGTTGTAGACCAATACAACAATAGATATCTTGTGGTTTCAACAGACGCAACTCTTCCTGCTGTTTGTTTCAACAGTTGTGAAGTTTGCCCCAGTGCGGCCGGATTGCAGGATTTGTCGAGTGTTGAACTAAATGTCTATCCGAATCCATCAGAGGACAACGTAGTCATTACATCAAATGAGATAATAGAGTTTGTTGAATTGTTCAATATGAATGGAGAACTCATCAAATCATACAGAGTTGAAAGTAAAGAAGCTCTTATAAACGTCTCGGGCCTATCTTCCGGAACATACATTTTGAATTGTGTTAACAACGGAGAAATATCTCGAAAGTTGTTGTTCAAAAACTAATCTCAATTAAAAAAATAGTAAAGCGGGAAATGAAAATTTCCCGCTTTATTTTTGATAATAACCTCGTACTTTTCCTCTCAATGGTTCATTATGTGGAGAAATAATTTTGCTACTACTAAAAGTGTGTTCTAAATTGAAAATATTATAAACCGTATGAAAATTTATACTCTTTTATTGGTTCTAGTTTGTGGAATACAAGTAATAAGTTCCTCTCATGCCCAAGTACTTTCACTGAATGGTGCAGCATTGACCGCATCGGGAGGAGCACCATCCAATTGTACTGCAGGTGGTTACAAAACATTAAATTCTGCCAATGTGTCCGGAAATTGTGTAACATTTACTACAGGAACCTTTCAAAATGGAGCCATTTGGGCATGTAGCGGAATTAATTTAAATCAATCGTTTAAGCTGAATTTCACCATCAATTTTGGTAATGTTACTACTACAGGGGATGGCATGGCATTTTTACTTCAAGCCGAAGGTCCTACCGGTGTTATTGGAGGTGCTGGAGGTGGCTTGGGTTATGCGCAGGGAAATGGAACATCTTGCCAAGGAGCTCCTTGTCCGATCAGCCCATCTGTGGCCGTAGAATTTGATACGTGGAATAATATTCCTGATGGATTGAATGATTTGGTCTGCGATCACTCATCAATTCAAACAAACGGTGTAATGACAACGGGAAATACGCTTTCTGGACCGGTTTGTATGGTATCAGGTGGTACGACAGTAAAAGACGGGCTTGATCATGCTGTCTGCATTACCTGGGACCCGGCGATTAATAGGTATACTGTTTTTTTTGATGGGGTGCAATTAATGCAATACAACGGTAATATCAGAACCCTTTTTGCAGATCCAACGAATGTTTACTGGGGATTTACGGGCGCTTCGGGTGGAAGTGCACAAACTCAAAGAATTTGTTCAGCGACCATGCTCACAAATATTGCTTCCCCTTCTTGTTCATGCTCACCACCTACAGCAACAGCGACTCCAAATCCGCAGACTATTTGTTCTGGCAATGGAGTAGGGGTGGCTTTGACAAGTAACATAGTGGGTTCTACATTTACATGGTCAACCACGGCAAATACCAGTATAACAGGCGAGAGTACTACTTCTCAATCCGGAGCTACTATAACGGATGTGTTAACGAATACAACGGCTTCGCCAGTAACATTAAATTACACGGTTACTCCAACAGCGGCTGGTTGCGCGGGTACTCCCTTAGTTGTTCCGGTAACTGTAAATCCAACCCCGGTTATCACGGCAACACCAAACCCACAAACGATCTGTTCAGGAGCATCCGTAGGAGTTAACCTGACAAGCAACGTAACGGGTACTACCTTCACATGGGGTACAACTGCCAACGGAAGTGTAACTGGAGAAAGTACCACAGCACAGAGTGGAGCGTCCATCACGGATGCATTGACGAATACGACAACAGCGCCGGTTAACCTGACCTATACAGTCAACGCAAGTGCTGGCGGATGTCCTGCAGTAGCAGTGAATGTTCCGGTAACGGTAAATCCAACACCTGTAATCACCGCAACACCAAACCCACAAACGATCTGTTCAGGAGCATCCGTAGGAGTTAACCTGACAAGCAACGTAACGGGTACTACCTTCACCTGGAGCACAACTGCCAACGGAAGTGTAACTGGAGAAAGTACGACAGTGCAGAGTGGAGCGTCCATCACGGATGCATTGACGAATACAACAACATCTCCGGTTAACCTTACCTATACAGTCAACGCAAGTGCTGGCGGATGTCCTGCAGTAGCAGTGAATGTTCCGGTAAC
>Ga0315902_10003964_pt1 | contig 21750 bp, 19 predicted proteins | sample LakEriMetagenome_9_FD_203523 | JGI IMG/M metagenome (GOLD analysis project Ga0315902, IMG submission 203523) | Freshwater fungal communities from buoy surface, Lake Erie, Ohio, United States - Buoy 12 MA117 | ecosystem: Environmental > Aquatic > Freshwater > Lake > Lake biofilm | place: USA... | reverse complement strand
TAGAAGAGAATCGATTTAAAAATCGCTTTTCAAATTCCCAGAAAAACGAAAATTGACCAAGTAAAAATCCGTAGGCCAGCAAAAATATATTGTACACCGGCAAGATGAGGATATAGTAAACAATCCGCGCCCAAACTGGTATACCTTCAGAACCAAAAATGGCTGCCAGCAACGGCTTACTGATGTATACAACCGTTGTTCCCGTTAAGGCAAAAGTGGCCAGGATCAGGATAACCTGAGTAATGGAATTCACTTTCCACCGAGCCTGAAGTTGATTGAGCCAAGACATTCGGGGGTCAAGTTACATCAGACGCAAACGGCTGCCAAATGAGATTTTGTGGAGCTGGTGCTTCGATAGTCATAGGATGCTGCGTAACAGGATGTGTGAAGAAAAGCTGATGCGCATGAAGACCAATAGCGGTATCAAAACCCTCTGACGCACCATATTTTACATCCCCACGAATAGGACAATTGATTTCAGATAACTGCGCCCGGATTTGATGCGATCGCCCAGTTATTGGTTTCACCTTAACCAGGGAAAGTCCATCACGTGATTTTAAAAGTTGATACGTCAACTCACAGCGTTGGGCGCCATCTTTTTCCTTTTTGTATACAGATGTACGATTGGCATCCTGATTTTTGATGAGCCAATGGATCAGCGTTTCCTGAGTGCGTGCAGGCTTTCCTTCTACCACGGCGAGATAAGTCTTTTGAATGTCCCTGGTTCGGAACAATTCATTCATTCGGGTTAATGCTTTGGAAGTTCGCGCAAACAAGACTACGCCACTGACCGGTCGGTCAATTCGATGAATGACGCCGAGAAAGACTGCTCCGGGTTTGGCGTACTTTTCCTTGATGTACTGCTTTACCATATCGGCCAGCGTTACATCACCCGTCTCATCGCTTTGAACCAGCACGCCAGATATTTTATTGATGGCAATTAGGTGATTATCCTCAAAAAGAACCTTTAAAGGCTGGCGCATAGGAAATCAAAGATACAGCCTGATTCAGCTAACTTTGGTAAATATCTTTTTATCATGAGTCATTATCTATCTCTGGTACCTCAATTACTGGTCATTTATTTTTTTGGAATTGCCTGCTCGCCCAAAGCGGATCTGGAGTCATCCGTACAACAGGAACTAGCCAAGGTCGAAGGCCGATTTGCCGTTGCATTCAAAGATCTCTCCACAGGTGAAACACTGTTCATAAATGCCGATTCAGTCTTTCATGCGGCCAGCACTATGAAAACACCCGTCATGGCGGAATTGTTCCGGCAAGCAGGTCAGGGTACGTTTTCACTTCAGGACTCTATTGAAATCCGCAATGAATTTAAAAGTATCGTTGATGGTAGCCCCTATTCGTTATCAAGGGAATCAGACAGTGATACACTGATCTACAATCGGATTGGAGAAAAAGAAACGATCATGAATTTGATGACCGACATGATCATTGTGAGCAGCAACCTGGCCACCAACATACTGATCGATCTGGTGGGCGCGCAAAAAGTTGATTCGTTGCTGCTCAAAATCGGTGCGCCAAACATGCATGTGCTACGGGGCGTGGAGGATACCAAAGCATTTGAGGCCGAACTTAACAATACCACTTCAGCCCGCGGACAATTGTTGTTGTATGAGCTGATCGCCAACAACCAATTAGTAGATGAAAAAGCTTCTGCTGAGATGATACGCGTCTTAAGCGATCAACGCTTCGGAGAAATCATACCGGCTAAACTTCCGAAAGAGGTTAAGGTGGCCCATAAGACCGGATCGATTACCGGGGTTCAGCACGATGGAGGAATTGTTCTGTTACCAGATGGACGCAAATACGTGCTGGTGTTGCTGTCTTCCAAACTTAAAGATGTAGATCAGGGAGTCGAGGCAATGGCTAAAGTTTCCGAAATAATCTATAAGCATGTCACCAAAGACAACCCATGATTAAAATTCTGAAGTGAAATGAAATTCAATCTCCGGGAAATTCTCCTGAACCATCTGCAACCAGGCCTTTGACTCAGCCATAAACACCAATTTACCGTCCTTGTCTTCGGCGATGTGCCGCTGTTTATTGTCAATAAACTCCTGCAATTTTTTCGGATCCTTGCTACTAATCCAGCAAGCTTTGAAAATATGCTGAGAAACAAATTCGACCGTGGCGTTGTATTCCTGCTTCAGTCGGAATTGTATGACTTCAAACTGAAGTGCTCCAACCGTTCCTACGACCTTTCGCTTTCCCAGGTTATAGGTAAATAACTGTGCAACACCTTCCTCCATGAGTTGCAGCAAACCCTTTTCAAGCTGCTTGGTCTTCATGGCGTCCTTATTCACAACCTCTTTAAAAATTTCAGGAGAAAAACTGGGTATCCCGGTGTACTGTAGCTTTTCACCGGTGGTAAGCGTATCTCCTATTTTAAGGTTTCCAGTATCGTAAATACCCACGATATCACCGGGCCAGGCTTCATCAACCGTCTCGCGGTCCTGAGCCATAAAGGCTGTTGCATTTGAAAAACGTAACTCTTTATTATGCCGAACGTGGTAATAATTACTTCCCCGCTCAAATTTTCCGGAGCACACCCTGAGGAAGGCAATACGGTTTCGGTGCTTGGGATCCATATTCGCATGAATCTTAAAAATGAATCCGGAAAATTTAGATTCATCAGGAGCTACATCCCTAAGTGTCGTATGCCGGGGAATTGGTGTGGGCGCAATATTTATGAACGTATCCAACAATTCCCGAACACCAAAATTATTTACAGCACTGCCAAAGAATACAGGCGCCACTTTGCCGTCCAGATATTCTTGAACACTGAATTCCGGATACACGCCCTCAATCAACTCTACATCGGCACGCAACTGACGGGCATTCGATTCTCCTACCAGGCGGTCCACTTCTTCATTATTGATATCGGCTATCTCAATCCCTTCTTCAACTGTGATCTTACTCGGTGTAAACAGATGCAGGCTTTTCTCATACAGACTATAAACCCCCCTGAAACCCTTACCCATGTTGATGGGCCAACTCAAGGGGCGAACTTTTATATCGAGCTTTTCCTCAATCTCATCAAGCAAATCGAATGGATCTCTTCCCTCCCGGTCTAGCTTATTAATAAAACACAACACAGGGGTATTGCGCATCCGGCAAACCTCCATCAGTTTTTCAGTTTGTGTTTCTACTCCCTTTACACAATCGATCACCATAATCACACTATCCACAGCGGTAAGCGTTCGGTACGTGTCTTCCGCAAAATCCTGGTGACCGGGTGTATCGAGCAGATTGATTTTGATGCCGTTGTAATTAAATCCCATCACCGAAGTAGCCACGGAGATACCGCGCTGTTTCTCGATTTCCATCCAATCACTTCGGGCGTGATCCTTGATCTTAGATGATTTTACGGCACCAGCCTTTTGAATGGCGCCGCCAAACAATAAGAGTTTTTCTGTAAGCGTAGTCTTTCCGGCATCAGGGTGACTGATGATGCCAAAGGTTCGGCGTTTTTCGATTTCCTGCGTTAAGTTCATCAGGGCGCAAAAGTAAGGATATCAAAGGGGAATAGACAATGCCGGCTAATGGTATTAGAGCAGCGGGCTTTTAGAGTTTGCTGCTAAGAAAGAATCAGTTGAATTATATCTCCTTCCCCTTCCAACGACCAGATTTCATGTATAGGTAAGCCGGTGTAAACATGCATACCCAATACACAATTTCCGAAGCCCAACCCCAGGCCAAACTCCACCGCAAATATTCCAGAATCACCCAGACATAAATGACATAGATAATAATGGCAAAGATTTCAATAGCCAGATTCACCTTTGTATTTCCAGTACCTGTAACGGCATTCAACCAAATGGCTGAAAAAGACATCAGTCCTAAGGCCACAGAAACGACACGAAGAACAGGAATGGCATAGTCAATAAAATCCTGGCCCATGCCATAAAATCCAAGGAACCACTCCGGCCGAATGTTGAGCAACAGAATTAGCGGCAAGCAGATCGAAAGACTTACGATCACAATTCTTCGAATCAAAATAAGTACCTCATCAGAGCGACCCTGACCAATCAGGTTACTAACCATGGTATTGGTCGTGGCTGCAAAGGCCCAGGAAAATATTCCTGTGACGCCAAAAATATTCCGCATGGTGTTGGAAACTGCCAATGCCCGTGCGCCATGATGTTCAATCAGAATGTAAAAATATTCCCAGGTGATGATGCTAATGGCATACTGAAGAACAAGTGGAGAAGACCGGTACAAGATGTGTCTGCTCACCTCCCAGGAAAAGGAACGCTTTGCCGCCAACAAAAATGAAGTATGCAGTTTTTGAAATCTAATGACGGAAAAGACAACAATCAGTCCGGTAACTTCTGCAATGATCGAAGCGTAAGCCGCTCCGTTGAAACCAAGCTCCGGCATTCCGAATTTTCCATAGATCAATCCGTAATCAAAGAAAATATTGGTAAGTGCTTCAGCCAAAGTTCCCCAAATCAGAAAATTAGTTTTTCCGGTACCAACTAATAAAGCATTCCGCAATCCATACAAATACAAAAAAGGGAGTCCCCATATTCGGATGTGAAGAAAGCTGATCACCTTATCCGCCGTTTCCTGATTATGGATAGATAACCGCAACAACTCAGCGCCAATCGTATAGGTGATTAAAATTCCCGCTACACTAAAAAAAATCGTTACCCAGGAACCGTTGTAAAAAAGTTCGCCAATACCCTCTGGTTTATTTTCTCCGGCGCGTCGTGCGAATAAGGCCTGCATTCCGTTGCTAAGCCCTGATCCAACCACACCAAAGATCAAATAATAAACTCCCGTGAGACCGGCACTGGCCAGTTCGTGTTCACCAAGACCGGAAAGAAAAATATTGTTGGTAATAAAATTGATCTGAGGCACCAGCATAGCCAGTGTAATGGGCAGAGAGATTTTCAGAATATCCCGATACCCGGTATTAACCCTTAGATCCATTTGAGGTGCGCCCTCCATAATCAGCTGATGTGCAAAATAAGTCCCTTCAAATAAGCGCCCTCGGGATGAAAAGCAGAAACAGGATGATCAGCAGGTTGCGAAAGATGCGCGATTACCCGCGCCTGTCGTCCGGCCTGAATGGCTGAAGACATGACGGTATCGTAAAACAGCTGACGATCTACAACCTGACTACAGGAAAACGTAAACAGCACTCCATTTGGTGCGATCACTTTCATCGCCTCGGCATTCAAGCGCTGATATCCTTTCATGGCCTGGTGCCGGGCATCCTTATGCTTCGCAAATGCCGGAGGATCCAGCACAATCAGATCGTAAATGGATTCACTGCTTCTTAGAAAATCAAAAGTATCTTCTTCATAACAACGGTGAACATCAGGATCAAAACCATTGAGGCGAATGTTTTGAACACAAAGTGAAATAGCCGAAGAGGAAGCATCGACGGAATGCACAAGCTCAGCGCCTCCCTTTAACGCATAAACCGAAAATCCTCCACTAAAAGAAAACGTGTTCAATACTTTTCGACCGCGAGCAAACGTGGAAAGCAGTGCCCGGTTCTCCCGCTGGTCAAGAAAGAACCCAGTCTTTTGACCATGCTCCCAGTCAATCAGGAACTTATTTCCATGTTCACTCACTTCAGCCGGAGCAGCAGCGGCTCCATATATATAGTGACCGGAATCGGCATTGGTATCCCGGAAAAAAATAGCTGTAATGGAATCCCCGAGGTTTAACCGAACGGCCTCAGCTATGTGGTCTTTATCGGCCGACATGCCGGCGTCATGAGCCTGAACCACTGCCACCCTGTCATAAATGTCAACGATGAGCCCGGGAAGGCCGTCTCCTTCAGCATGGATCAATCGCCAAGCGTTGGTTTGAGCATCTGGTAAAGAAATGGATTTCCGGAAGCGGATGGCCTCCGCCACTTTTTGTTTGTAAATATCCGAATAAAAATCCCGGCCAAAAAGCACCATTCTGACTGAAATTGAGCCTTTTTGCCAGTGTCCAAAGCCTATCGTATTACCGGAAAAATCTTCAACAGCCACCCAGGAGCCATCGGGTAAATCAGGGGTGAGCTTATCTATAGCCCCTGAAAAAATCCAGGGGTGAAACCGGAGCAGCGACTGCTCGCGGCCTTTTTTTAGGACTACTTTTCCCTGAACCTGGAGATCTTTCATACCGCAAATTTGACAAACTCCGGGGCGGTATCGGGACCGCAGGCATAAAATTTGTTTTGGAACCTCCGGACCGCTCACGGACAAAATGGAACCAACCAAAGCCTTTTTGCGTATTAAAGTTCCATTAGACCGGTGGAGGTCTTAAAAACTTGAAACCAATACACAGATTATTATGAAGCAATTCGCATCACTGGTACTCGCCGCCATTCTGGGAAGCACCGCTACTTTCTTTGCTTTTCAGTATTTCGGATCATCCCACTCCAATGTTAAGATTGAACACGTTGAAGGAGCCCCGATTAAAAATGTCGGCTATACAGTTGACTCGAACGGCGCGCTCGTTCCGCTCGATTTTACAGATGTTGCAGCACGCGTAACAAAGGCTGTCGTTCATATCAAATCCACTTCACCTGCGCGAAACATTCAGCGGAATCAAAACGACCCTTGGGAATTTTTCTTTGGACCGCAAGGACCGATGCAGCGTGGACCAAGCCAAAGCACAGGATCTGGTGTAATCATTAACGAAGCCGGTTACATTGTCACCAACAATCATGTTGTTCAAGGCGCGGATCAGGTCGAGGTAACCTTTCACGATAACCGCACACTTAAAGCTGAAGTCGTTGGAACAGATCCGGACACAGATCTGGCTGTCTTAAAAGTCGTGGCTAAAGACCTGACTTATCTTTCGTTCGTAAATTCAGATGAAGCAAAAGTGGGCGAGTGGGTTCTTGCTGTCGGAAATCCTTTTAATCTCAACTCTACGGTAACGGCCGGCATTATCAGCGCAAAAGGTCGCAACATCAACATCATCAACTCCAACGCAGAGCCTGGTGAAAACGGACAGCCGGTCGGCAATACGGCCATTGAATCGTTTATCCAAACAGATGCAGCCATCAATCCCGGAAACAGCGGAGGTGCATTGGTTAATCTCTCCGGTGGATTACTGGGAATCAACACAGCGATCGCCAGCCAAACCGGTGTGTACATGGGTTACGGTTTTGCCGTTCCCTCCAATATTGTCAGCAAGATTGTAGAAGACCTTCTGGCCTATGGCACGGTTCAGCGCGGATGGTTGGGCATTCAGGTTGGCAGTGTAAACAGCGCTGTTGCCAAAGAATTTGAGCTAAGCGTAAACGAAGGCGCTTATGTTTCTGGTTTTGCAGATAAGAGTTCAGCTAAGGAAGCCGGCATAAAGGAAGGTGACGTGGTTGTAAAACTGGACGATCGCGACATCAAAACAAGCGCTGCGCTCATTGAGTACATCGGTCGCAAACGTCCGGGCGATAAGGTTAACGTTACCGTCGATCGGAAAGGAAAACGCCTGGTCATTGCAGTCACCTTGAAAAATCGTGAAGGAAACGTAGAGACTATAAAGCGTGAGGAAAAAGATGCCGTTGCTTCTTTGGGTATGGATCTTGAAGATCTTGACGCCAAGGTTCTGAAGAGTCTTGATTTAACCAACGGTGTACGTGTTAAATCACTGGAGAATGGAAAAATTGCTCGCTACACCGACATGGAAAAAGGATTCATTATCACGAAGGTGGATGATCAACCCGTTAAAACGGCTAAAGAAGTGAATGAAATTCTGAAGAAGAAAAAAACGGGTGACCTGGTGACATTTTCCGGGGTGTACGCCGATTTCCCAAGGGAATATATTTACGCATTACGCATGTAACATCGTCTGCTGGTCTACTCCGGCGGACAATCCTAAAAGATAAAACGCCTATGAAACGATCATTCAGAAAAGGAGAATTGGTTCGAAGCCGTGATGGTAAAGTGATGGAGGTTTTGTACTACATCAGCGAAAAGTTGGTCCAGGTGCAATGGTTTGATACAACCTCAAAAGAAGTTTATCGAAACATCTTACCGGAACGGCGACTTTCAAAAGCCTGGTAATTCAATGCCAGCAAAAAAGGCACGGAGCGAATCCGTGCCTTTTTTTATCAGCTCAGGCCAACCATACAGCCCTAAAATACCCGCTTTCGTTCCGCAATGGTGGCAATCTTCATCGGGCGGTTTAAATTGCGTTAAAATTCAGCGCCATTAAAAAGTTTAACATACCAGATCAGTACAAGTCGGGCTTCATTGGAAAAGTGAAGGAGCTTCGTCGGCAGAAAGACTTGCGCAAACAGGATTTCAGTCCAACGATTCTAGACTTTGGGCCTGTTCAATTCTTTATCGCCAGACATTTCGGTTTTTGTTATGGCGTAGAAAACGCTATTGAAATCAGTTACCGAGCTCTGGAAGAAAATCCCGGTAAAAATGTATACCTGCTCAGTCAGATGATTCACAACCAGCAGGTAAATGAAGACCTGACCGGCCGTGGCATTCGGTTCATCATGGATACCGATGGAAAGCAATTCATCCCCTGGACGGATATCACATCCGAAGACATAGTCATTATACCGGCGTTTGGAACTACACTCGAAATTGAAAAAAGACTTTTGGATTTGGGCGTGGATGTTCAAACCTATAATACAACGTGTCCTTTTGTTGAAAAAGTCTGGAACCGATCACAGAAACTGGGAAAGGATCAGTATACCGTCGTGATTCATGGAAAAGTGAAGCACGAGGAAACGCGTGCAACGTTTTCACACAGTGCCGCAGGTAGTCCAAGTATTGTGATCGAGGACATGAGTGAAGCACAGCTTCTTGGAGAATACATTGCAGGTTTGCGAGATCATAGCGAATTCAAGGAAAAATTTAAAGGAAGATGTTCCGAAGGTTTTGATCCTGAAAAAGATCTCAACCGTGTTGGCGTCGTCAACCAGACGACCATGCTGGCCTCCGAAACGCAAGCCATCGCAGATCATTTACGGAATGTCATGGTCGCACGTTACGGTCAAGAAAGTATCTCCAGTCACTTCGCAGATACGCGCGATACTTTATGCTACGCCACTAACGACAATCAGGATTCTACTTATCAGCTTTTGGAAACCGACGCGCACCTGGCTGTAGTAGTTGGCGGTTACAATAGCTCGAATACTTCACATTTGGTTGAGCTATGTGAACGAAAATTCCCGACTTATTTTATCAATTCTGAAAAAGAGATTCTTTCAGGAAACGAAATCCGACATTTTGATTTGCACCACAAGAAGACGGTCGTCAGTCAGCATTACTTACCTACAGCTTCTCCCCTAAAAATAGTTTTAACCAGCGGCGCATCGTGTCCAGATGCATTGGTCGACCGGGTTTTGTTCCGCTTATTAGAATATTTCCCAGAGTCGAACGAGCCAACACAAGTTTTGGAAAATTTCACCGCACAATACGCCTGATTTTAAATTGAATCTTCTTCTCTTACTATTTATCGGTTTTGGTTTTCAGCAAAGTGGTGATACAACTTCTACAGACACCACTCGACTACTACAAGAAATAGAGGTTAAGGCATACGCCCACCGTAAGGCCTTGGCTGTTATTCCTGCAGCCATTACCGTACTCAACGCTCATCAAATGGAGCGATTCAGTAATGTGAATTTTCTACCAGCCGTCAATATGACGCCTGGGGTTCGGATGGAGGAACGTTCTCCGGGAAGTTACCGACTCTCCATTCGTGGCAGTTCATTGCGGTCACCCTTTGGTATCCGAAATGTAAAAATGTACTGGAATGGGCTGCCCCTAACCGATCCCGGAGGGAACACCTATTTCAATCTCCTTGATTTTTCAAGCATCGATCGAATGGAAATCATGCGAGGACCTGGGGCCAGTCAATACGGCGCGGGAACCGGCGGCGTTGTTTTACTGGAATCTCTCCTCTCAAAAGAAAAAACACGTGACGATATCACCGTAGGCAGTTACGGGTTGATTCGGACCGCAGCAAAATTCAGATCGGGGAACGAACAAAAATATGTGCAAGTCAGAGCCTCCCATCAACAATCCAATGGCTACCGGGAGCAATCGGCTTTAAAAAGAACGTTCTTACAATTTGAAAGTCGCTATCCGCTGTCTGCATCAACGACTCTTCGATTCTCGGGCTTTGCTTCTGATTTGTTTTATGAAACTCCTGGAGGCTTGACACTGGAGCAATTTTTAGCAGATCCCACCCAAGCAAGACCTGCCGGCGGACCAAATGCCGGAGCTGTCGAGCAGAAGGCCTCCATTCGGAATCAAACCATTTTTGGAGGAATTCAGCTGGAGCACGATTGGGGCAACAACTGGATCACTGAAGTATCCCTTGGAGGAAATTCGACACAATTTAAAAATCCGGCCATCCGGAATTATGAGGAGCGTAATGAAAAAAGCTTCAGCCTGAGGATGGTAACCAGCCGGGGCTATGCAGGAGGAAGATTTTCTATAGGGACTGAATGGCAAACAGGATTCGGAAATATTGAGGTTTCACAAAACCTCAGTGGCGTGAAAGGTAATCTCACCAATAAAATCAAAAATCCTCTTCGGACAGGTTTGGTATTTGTGCAGAACGATTTAGATCTACCCAAAAATTTCTTCTTGACAACAGGTGTGAGTCTGAATCAATACAAAACAAGTTTTGAGCAGCGTGTACCTGAAGTGCTCAATGAGACGGCATTATCTCAATGGATCGTAGTACCGCGTGCAGGTTTATCTAAAAAGATAAGCAGTCACTTTACAGCTTACACACAAATTGGCAAAGGTTTTAGTCCTCCCACAACGGCTGAATTTTTCCCGTCAACAGCAGTATTCAATCCAGATCTGAAACCGGAAAGTGGTTACAGTTCAGAAGCTGGCGTTAGAGGAAATTTTTCGTTCTTCAATTTTTCAGTAAATGTATTTCGCCTCAGGCTTTCTAATGGAATCGTCGTGCGCAGGGATGAAGCTGGTGCTGATTACTTTATCAATGCCGGAAGCATCCTCCAGCGTGGATTGGAAACGAGTATGCGTTTTAACGTTCGGGACTTCAGTTTTTGGGTTAGTCCATCACTCAATGAATTTGCGTTTGAGAAATATCAGCAAGGCTCTTCCGACCTTTCCGGAAATCAACTCACGGGCACCCCAAAAGTATTTGGCGCTGGTGGTATTGATTACTCGCCTGCAGCAGGATTTAATTTTCAGTTTACCACTACATACTCCGGTGCTCTGCCATTGGATGACCGAAATACCGTATATGCCGGTGAATATTGGGTTTTTGGATTACGCTTGGGCTATAAAACAAATTTGAAGGCACTGCCGATAGAGTTCATGGCCGGGGGTGAGAACCTGACGGATCGCAGGTATAGTCTAGGAAATGATCTGAATGCGGCCGGTGGAAGATTCTTTAATGCTGCTCCGGGCCGCACATTCTATGGCGGGGTTATTGCGCGGTTTGGCTACTGAGGAAAAGAAAATAATTCATCTTAAATTTCGTTTTCAATTTTCATGAAGCTGAAAATTCTTCTGCTGCTGTCCATCTCCTTTTCTGTTTTTGCACAGGAAAAGGATAAAGACACGCCTTTCGGGGTAGAGGGACAATTCACTTTTGAAACAGAGCGTCCATATAAGCTACTTGAGCTTGACGCCCAAACAGAAGAGCCGATCGTCACTAAAAAAGTTAAGCCAAAAAAAAATGTTTACTACGGCATCAAAACCAAGAAACGGTACACTAAAAAAGGATCTGGCGAGCGGGTCACGTTAGAACTCTTTTATGTTCTCAAAGTTCATGAGCCGCCACCACAGTACGTTAAAGATGTATACTGGTATGATTACAAACGAAGGGAAATCAGAAGAACCGAAAAATTTGATCCCAAATACGGCGTACTGCTTCACGGTCCCTATAAAAAAATGTTAGGAGAAACCATTCTGGAAGAAGGCATCTTCTTTAAAGGAGCACGACATGGTCGCTGGATGAGGTACACCCGAGAAGGGCTGTTGGATGACAAGGAAAAATATTACAAGGGCTGGCCAAAAGAATCCATGATCAGCTATTACGACACGGACCGAAAAAAAGTAAAAGAGCTTATACCGGTTGAGTATGGAGAGCGGGAGGGAAATTATTTCATGTTTCATGAAAATGGATTGTTAGCTGTTCAGGGCGAATACCGGTTCAATCACCGTGTTGGCGATTGGGTGGAGAATTACCCAAACGGAAAACGAAAAAAATTGATTTCATACGGAAAAGATCCGTTTGATAAAGACTACAAGCCATTCATTCGGAAAGAATGGGATGAAAATGGCAAAGAGGTCTACTCTTCCCGTAGGACCCGGTAACGCCGGTGGCTTCGAGAGCCTCAGATACCCTGATCCGGCGCCTTCACCAAAAAGCATCTTCAATATGCAGGATGGACTCTCCTGAGCCATCTTTGGTAATCGCCAGGACATCAAACCGAATGTTGCCGTTCCAGTTCCTGCTAAAAATATAGTGTCTGGAAGCGCGGCGGACATTATGCCGCTTACTGCTATCGACAAAAATCTCGGGATGACCGAAAGCAACGGAGGAGCGCATTTTGACTTCGACGAAAACGAGCCAGTTGTCCTTAAGCACAATAAGATCCACCTCGCAGTGCTTATGGCGAAAGTTGCGTTCAAGTATCCGGAATCCCTTCTGAACAAGAAAATCAGCAGCAAGTTGCTCCGCTTCCTGACCCTTTTTGATTTTTTCTGTCATGGACCTACTTTTGACAAAAATTAAAATCAGCTACCAACAGTGCATCCGTCTTTTTACGGTGGAGGCTGGTGAAAAAACAACAGATGAGAAAACTTATTGAAGGATTCACCCGGCAATTATCACAAAGCCTTCGTACCGGGCAGGCTGTAGATTTGGTAAGACCGGGAAGCGATATCCGAAATGTGCTCATCACCGGCATGGGAACAAGTGGCATAGCAGCCCAATTGGTAGAATCCCTCACGTTTGGCAGAATTCCAATTCCAGTAACTGTTTGCAAGGGTTACAACATTCCACAATTCGTTAGTCCACACACTTTATTTATTGCCTGCTCGCATTCAGGAGATACTGAAGAAACATTAGCCTCTGTGAACAAGGCCATGTTGAAAAGAGCACATATCATCTGTATTAGCTCAGGTGGCAGACTCCTGGAAATTGCGAAGGAGTATAATTTGCATTACATCCAGCTTGAAACCGGAATTCCTTCCGGCAGAGCGATGCTTGGATCTATGGTCGTTTCCTTATTGTATTCGCTGTACCACACAAATCTGATTGGTGCAGCTTTTATTAAGGAAACAGAAAACGCAGTCGAGTATTTAGACCGCGGTGAACGAGCCATTCAGGCTGAAGCTGAATTGATAGCCAAAAGATTGAAAGGAAGATTTCCGATTATCTACTGCGATGAGCGACTCAAGGCTATGGCCACCCGATTTCAGCACCAGTTGAATTTAAATGCCAAACAACTGGCCCATGTCAATACGTTCCCGGAAATGAATCATAATGAAATTGCAGGATGGAAATTTCCAGAGAATATTCTTCAACAAACTCAAGTAGTGTACTTGTACTCAGACCACGATCATGAACGTGTTGAAAAACGAATGGAGATTTGTCGTCCTGTATTCGAAGGTCAATCCCGACACGTAGTTGATATTGTAGCAGAAGGTGCTTCGTTGCTTGAGCAATACTATTATCTCATTCACCTGACCGATTGGATCTCTTATTTTGTGGCGAAAGAAAACCAGATCGATCCAGATCCCGTTGAAGCCACTGAAAGAGTCATTGAAGAGCTCTCCAAACTCAAGTGAACAACCTGATCAACAAAGAGATTGCGTTTATAGACCTGGGGTTAATCGACTATTCCGAGGCCTGGGAATTTCAAACCAATCGCCACGAGTCCATCATTTCCAAAAAAATTAAAAACCGGTCTGGGACCACCCCTGAGGAGATCACCGAGAATTACCTCATTTTTTGTGAGCACAAACATGTCTTCACACTTGGTAAAAGCGGTGATGAAAAAAATCTTGTTATTCCAAAAGAAGAGTTGTCCTCCATCCGTGCGAGTTATCACCAGATCAACCGGGGTGGTGACATTACCTACCACGGTCCAGGTCAGCTGGTTGGTTATCCTATCCTGGATCTCGAGAACTTCTTCACCGACATTCACCTCTATATGCGAAATCTTGAGGAGGCTGTCATCTTAACTCTTCGCGATTTCGGAATAGAGGCCGGACGCATTCAAGGATTGACTGGCGTGTGGTTGGACGGTGAAAAGACTGGGAGGGCACGCAAGATTTGTGCTATGGGCGTAAAAACAAGCCGTTGGGTAACCCTACACGGTCTGGCATTAAACGTAAACACCGATCTCAATTATTTCAACTACATCATACCGTGCGGAATCTCCGACAAAGCGGTTACGTCAATGCAGAAAGAACTTGGTCGGGAAGTGTCTATGGAAGAGGTGAAAAAATCTCTCAACAAAAATTTTATGACCGTTTTCGGGGCTACCGCAAAAGCCCCAATCGGATCCTAGGTAATCAAATAACCTAGTGACCAGCTAGAGCAAGTGGAGATTGTTCAGACTGGAATGTTTTGCGAAGGTTGATTGAAGATCTTAACTTGTCCTTTCAACCCTAAATCATGAGTAACTCCAGAAGAACATTCATTCGGAAAGTGTCAGCGGCGAGTGCCGGTTTAAGCATCATTCCATCTGCTGCATTGTTTTCCAAAGAGAAAGAATCTAAAGTAAGACTTGGTTTTATTGGTGTCGGTTTGCGTGGACAGGGTCATGTAGAGCAGGCGCTTTACCGCAATGATGTCGAGGTATTAGCCATCTGTGATATTCAGCAACCGATGATTGATTCGACGTTGAACATCTTCACCAAGATGAATAAACCAAAGCCGCAGGTAATTATGGACGGTCCTTATGGCTACCGTAAAATGCTCGAAAACAAGGACATCGATGCTGTGATAATTGCCACCCCGTGGGAGTGGCACACCATCCAGTGCCTGGATTCTATGCGTGCAAAAAAATATGTAGGCTGTGAAGTAATCACGGGTATGACCGTTGATGAATGCTGGCAGTTGGTGCATACATCTGAAGCAACGGGAATGCCGTTGATGATGCTCGAAAATGTTTGTTACCGTAGAGATGTCATGGCGGTGATGAATATGGTACGACAAGGATTGTTTGGTGAATTGATCCACCTTCAGGGAGGCTACCAGCACGATTTACGGGAAGTAAAATTTAATAATGGCTCCGATCCGTATGGAAAAGGTGTTGAGTTTGGTGAAAAGGGTTTTTCAGAAGCCCAATGGAGAACACACCATTCGGTAAACAGAAATGGTGATTTGTATCCAACGCATGGTATTGGACCGGTTGCCATGATGCTGGACATTAACCGTGGAAATCGTTTTACCAAGTTAGTGTCGTACAGCACTAAGGCCCGTGGACTTCACGAGCATGTGGTAAAGAACGGAGGCAAAGATCATCCCAATGCCAAGATTAACTTTAAACTTGGGGATGTGGTGACCACGATGATTTCAACATCAAACGATGAAACGGTGATGTTGCAGCACGATACCAACCTCCCGCGTCCGTATAGCCTCGGCTTCCGGGTACAAGGCGCAAATGGGATCTGGATGGATGTCAATCGATCCATCTATATCGAAGGGCAAAGCAAGCCGCACCGTTGGGAAGAAGCAGGGCCTTGGCTCGAGAAATACGATCATCCTTTATGGAAAAAATATGCAGCATCTGCGGAAGGCGCGGGCCATGGCGGAATGGATTGGTTTGTCTTAAATGCCTTCATTGAATCCGTAAAACGGAAAACCAATACACCTCAGGATGTTTATGATGCAGTAACCTGGAGTGCCATTACTCCTTTATCTGAATCTTCAATTGAACTGGGTGGTGAGACGGTAGACTTCCCTGATTTTACTGGTGGACGATGGATGTATCGGAAAAATGATTTTGCTATTGACGACAGCTACTGATGATCATCCGTCTTGATGATCTGAAGTTGCGTATGTTGCGATTCATCCGTTGATATTTGCTTGCTGCACGCGCTTTATTTGCTGCAGCATATTCAATGGCTATTTTTGCTCAACAAAATTTTGTGATGAAGATTAAGGACATTGAGTTCAAGAAGTTTTTAAGTGAAGATCAGCTGCAAAAAAGAATTTCCGAATTAGCGTTCGAAATTGATCAGGATTATAAAAGTTCTAACCCCTTATTTGTTCCGGTTCTAAATGGTGCCTTTGTATTCGCTGCCGATTTGGTGCGCCATCTTAAAATGCAGCCACGTATTTCATTTGTGAAGCATGCCTCCTACCAGGGAGCCACTTCATCCGGACAACTGAAGTCACTAATTGGCCTTCAGGAGAGTGTATTTAAACAAGATGTGGTTATTGTTGAAGATATTGTCGATTCCGGGCTTACCATTCAAAAAGTGGTAGAAGAAATGTCTGCTTTAGGGACTCGGTCAGTTGAAGTGGTTACATTACTTCGTAAACAAAATTCAGCCAACAATGGATTTCATCCCAAATACATTGGGTTCGAAATTCCAGATCATTTTGTAGTGGGTTATGGCATGGACTACGATGGAACGGGTCGGAATTTGCGGGATCTCTATCACCAAATACTGAATTCCGTAAACTAACCCCCGGCAATTGACGATTTGAGGGCTGTTCAGTACTTTGCACCCCCTTAACAAAGTCTGAACCATGCGAAATCTCGTGTTATTCGGCCCTCCTGGAGCAGGAAAAGGTACACAAAGCGAAAAACTTATTCAGAAATACGGTTTTGTTCACATCTCCACCGGAGATCTTTTCCGTTGGCATACCAAAAATGATACTGATTTGGGCAAGCGTGTAAAAGAAATAATGAACAGCGGAGCACTGGTTCCAGATGAAATTACCATCGCAATGCTGCAGGAAGAAGTAAATAAAAATCCGGGAGCAAAAGGATTTCTTTTTGACGGATTTCCAAGAACTGTTCCCCAGGCCGAAGCATTGGATGCCTTCATGAAACAAAACGGATCAGCTATTCATCACATCATCGCTTTAGACGTCAACGAAGCAGAACTTCGTGCTCGTATTGCTAAGCGAAGATTGGAGTCAAACCGTCCGGATGACGAAGAGGATAAACTCAACAAACGGATTACTGAATATTTCACCAAAACCATCCATGTGCTACCCTTCTATCAAAACCAGGGTCGTTTAAAAACAATTAATGGAATTGGTGCAATTGATGAAATTTTCAGTCAGATCTGTACGCTGCTGGAAGAATAAAAACCATTAAAAATTTTAAATGTCCTCCCCCAACTTCATCGACTATGTGAAATTTCGTTCACGCTCTGGAAAGGGGGGAGCCGGATGTCTGCACTTTCACCGCGAAAAATTTGTGCCTAAAGGAGGTCCGGATGGTGGCGATGGTGGTAAAGGAGGCAGTGTCATCTTACGTGGAAGCGGACAGTTGTGGACACTGCTGCACCTCAAATACAGAAAACATATTTCAGCCAGCGACGGAGTCGGAGGAGAAGGACAAAACCGAACCGGTGCCGATGGACAAGATGAAATTCTTGAGGTTCCCTTGGGTACAGTTGCGCGCAACGCAGAGACCGGTGAGAAAATTTGCGAGATAAATTCAGAAGGAGAAGAATTTGTTCTGACCCCAGGTGGTCGTGGTGGAAAGGGCAATACTCATTTCGCTTCACCCACTAACCAGGCCCCGCAACATGCGCAGCCAGGGGAGCCCGGGATGGAGCATTGGGTAATCCTGGAATTAAAACTCCTGGCAGATGTAGGATTAGTTGGTTTTCCGAATGCAGGTAAATCAACACTACTTTCTGTCGTTTCTGCTGCACGACCAAAAATTGCGGATTACGCTTTTACCACGCTCACACCAAATCTTGGCGTTGTCGCCTATCGCGATAATCAGTCTTTTGTAATGGCGGATATTCCAGGAATCATTGAAGGTGCATCAGAAGGTAAAGGACTTGGTATCCGATTTCTTCGTCATATTGAACGAAACTCGCTGCTTCTTTTTTTAATCCCTGCCGATTCATCCGATATCAAAAAGGATTATCAAATTCTGCTGAATGAAATAAAGCAGTATAATCCCGAGATGCTAGATAAAAAGCGGATTCTAGGTGTCTCCAAATCCGATATGCTGGATGAAGAATTAATGGAGGCCATTAAAAAAGAATTGCCGGAAGGTGTTCCGGCATTATTCTTTTCGAGTCTCACTCAGAATGGTATTCCACAGTTAAAAGACCTGATCTGGAAAAAATTGCACGAGTAGATCAGTGCTCTACGCGCTCAAAGATCTTTCCGGTCTTTTTATTCTTCAGAATTATTTTTTTAGCTCCGTAGTGTGTCATCTCCTCTTTGACGAGGTAATGATCAGCGTCGTATTCCACTAAATGTGAGTCTTTGGTTACGCCTGTTTTCCCTCTCCACACCTCAAGCTGAACAGGCTCCCACTGCTTGGTCTTGGCCGAGCGGTAAGCTGCATCAAGAATGGCATTCACCACATATCCGTCGTAGAAGGTTTCACGAGGCTGGGTCCCATTTTCCATACATCGAAACATCTCCGTAAACATGTGGTAATAGCCCAATTCGTTAATTTCATCACCGACCGGGAACAACCATCCCGAATTGCTTTCAGCTTTTTCAGCAACGTAATTGTTTCCTTTTCCCGTAGTAAACATCTCAAAGCCGGTACGTAGAAAACTGTTGACCCAAATGGTACCTTCCGTTCCCATAACTTCATCACGAAGGTCCATACCCCCACGGAAAGTCCAGCTCACTTCAAATTGTCCGATTGCACCATTTTCGTATTTGACCAAAGCAATGGCATGATCCTCGGCTTCAATTGGTTTTACCTGCGTATCAGCCCAACACATTACTTCCACAGGGCGGATGTCCTTACCAATGTAGGTTCTGGCGATTTCAACACAATGACAACCCAAATCCAGAATACACCCACCGCCGGCTTCTTCCAGATTCCAAAACCATTCACTGTGCGGACCAGGATGGGTTTCACGGGATTTTGCCCATAAAATTCTTCCCAGTGCTCCATTCTTTACACTCTCCCACGCCTTGATGAATTTAGGTGTGTACACCAAATCTTCCAGGTAACCGGCAAATATTCCAGCCTTTTCAACAGCGTCAAGCATCCGCTTAGCTTCTTCAGCTGTACGCGCCAGAGGCTTAGTGCAGATGACTGCTTTTTTGTGTTTACAACACAGCTGAACAGCCTCTTCATGCATGTTGTTGGGAAGCGCAATGCAGACCACCTCTACTTCGGGGTGAGCTATGGACTCTTCCATAGTTGTAGTGCCGTGCGGAGTGCCATAATCCTTCATGAATCGGTCAACACTCTCCTGACGACGGGAATAAATGCTGACGACTCTATCCTTGCTTCGGTGACCATGAAGGGCATCGGCATAGAAACGACCGATAAACCCTCCTCCTAACATTGAAATTTTCATAGCTGAGATCTAATTAGTTAACGCCTTCTTTGGCATTGTCTCGGAACATCACGATAAACAGCGCTAGCACTACACCCGCAATACCTGCAGGGACGAGCCAAACATCTACCCAACTCGTTATTGCTGGATCACCTGAAGTATACATGTCCTTCACCTTACCGGCAATAATGGAACCAATCAGCATACCCACTCCATAGGTAGCCAGTGTGATTAGTCCCTGTGCCTGCGACTTGATTTTTTCTCCGGCTTTATAATCGGTATAGATGTATCCGGTTACAAAGAAGAAGTCGAAGCATACACCATGGAGTAAAATAGCCACGTAGAGCATCCATGCGCTTGTGAGCGGGTCACCGAAACCAAAGCAAAGGAATCGGATGATCCAGGCAATCAGTCCGATGATGAGAATATTTTTTACTCCAAGACGACGGTAGGCTAATGGAAGCAAGAGCATAAAGATTACCTCTGAAGCCTGACCAAGTGACATTTTATTTTCAATATTAAATCCTGCAGGATCGACACCAGGGAAGGCTATTTTGTAAGCATCGGTTAGTGATGAGTTAGCCCAGGTATAGTAGAAGGAAAGCGGAATGCAGACAAGGATAGAGGAAAGGAAAAAGATGGAAAATGATTTGTCTTTAAAAAGAACAAAGGCATCCTTTCCGACAATCTGTGCAAACGAAGCCGATCCGGTTGCTGTTGGAGGTGTATCGGGTAAAGTAAAGGCTATAACACCGAGTATTCCTGCGGTTACTGCGGAAATGATGAAGATGGTATTTTTATCACCAACACCCATAAATCCTACGACGTTGACTACAGCGATCCAGGCAATGGTTCCAAATACACGAATGGGTGGAAACTCTTTACCGGGGTCACTCATTTGACGAAGCGCAATAGAACTGGTAAGTGCAATGGTCGGTGCGAATGTTAGGCAATACAGCATCATCACCCAAAAGAAAAGATCTGCATCTGTAATTGAGGATAGATAGTAGAGTATGACTGCACCAAGCAAATTCAGGGCTGCAAGTACTTTCTGAGCGGCGAAGAACCGGTCGGCAAGCATACCGACAAAAAATGGTGCTACGATCATGGCGACAGAAAAGGCGGCGTAAGCATTACCGACTTGTTCGCCTGTAGCGTGAAGTCCATCGGTCATGTATTTTCCAAGTTGGCCGTACCAGGATCCCCAAACAAAGAATTGGAGGAACATCATCAGGGCGAGCCTGAATCGGGTGGAGAGGTTCATGGGGTAAAAGGGTTTAGTGAATGTGGATTTTAAATTTCGGCTTTTGAGTGATTGAAAACAATACTTTAAACAGATAGATTGGGGCTGCCTAGTCTAATTTTAGTTTGTTTTTGATGTAGGCGGAAGTGGTCTAGATTGAAATCTAAAACTGATGTTACTGTTTTGACCCTATTCGTGAAACTGTGTGTGTATTTCCCGGCAATCTCTGTGCTTAAATTTTTAATACTGAGATCACAAAGGATTTTTTCAAAAAGGTTCAATTTGAATTAGAAGGTCCTTCATTCTGGTTAGACAGTAGAGAATTACATTCAAATTCATTTTACTAAGCTGACTTTTTCTGCGTAACTCTGTGTGTATTTCTCAGCCATCACTGTGTTTAAATTTTTAACACAGAGAACTCAAAGGAGTATTTTGGCAAGGTTTGATTTGAATTAGAAGGCCGTCCATCCTGATTAGCTCGTAGAGAATAAAACTGAAATTCATTTTACTAAGCTGACCCTCTCTGCGTAACTCTGCGTGCATTTCTCAGCGATCCCTGTGTTTAAATTTTTAACAAAGAGAACACAAAGGAAACCCATGAAAAAATTAACCTAAAATTTAAATAATCTCATTCTAGCCTAAATAGCCGAGATTAAAATTCATATTACTCCGCTGACTCACAACGTAACCCTGGGTGTATTTCTCAGCGATCCCTGTATTTAAATTTTCACGCTGTTACCAGTAGCTGAATTTTCAATTGATAAACCTGCGGATTCCATCTTTTAATAAGAGTGAATTAAAATTTATCAACAGAGCCAGCTTTAATCCAGATAACCGCAAATAAGTCAAAACCTGAGCCTGATGGATTGGCGCAATTTGATCAACCGATTTTATTTCAATAATTAATCTTTTTTCGATCAATAAATCGATCCGATATCCATTATCGATTTGCTTTCCATCATATTTCACTGGAAGAATAACCTGTGATTGTACTTCCCAGCCTTGCGATCTTAACTCATACGTCAAAGCAGCCTGATACGCAGATTCCAATAACCCCGGACCGAG
>Ga0315902_10003962_pt1 | contig 21759 bp, 20 predicted proteins | sample LakEriMetagenome_9_FD_203523 | JGI IMG/M metagenome (GOLD analysis project Ga0315902, IMG submission 203523) | Freshwater fungal communities from buoy surface, Lake Erie, Ohio, United States - Buoy 12 MA117 | ecosystem: Environmental > Aquatic > Freshwater > Lake > Lake biofilm | place: USA... | reverse complement strand
TCGCACCCCGGACCTGGCGCGCGTCGGTGCAGACCAGCCTGTGAGGGAGGATCAAGAGAGCCTGCCCGGAACTCCTATAATGTTGGGCTACGTTCCTCGATAGCTCAGTCGGTAGAGCGCCGGACTGTTAATCCGTAGGTCCCTGGTTCGAGCCCAGGTCGGGGAGCCAAGAAACATGCGAGTGCCCGCGTAAGCGGGCACTTTCATTTGTGCGCCGTGGGCCACTGGTGGGGCACTTGGCCACAACGGTGCACCGCAGAGCACGACAGGCGGCAGCAACATCCGCCCCCAGCGATGAAGCCGGAGAAGTCCGGCGCAACACTTCGACGTCATTGCCGACGAGGAGAGGTTCTGGGTCTATCCGAGCGCCATGGTCGGCGAAATCGAAGACTTCGGCGAAGCGGCGTTCGTCTCGTTCCTGCGGCGGTCTGTGCTCGTCAAGGAGTGGGCTCGGCTCCTGAAGCACGCCCGCCGCGTCGACGCCTGCCGCGACACGGGCCGGGCGTGGGGCTACACCTGCTGAGAAGCGGAGGGAGCCCGCTGTGCCAGAGGTGCCAGCGCTTCAGCCCTCTCGCATCACCTCGAGCACGCGGGCTGTGGCCCGCAGCCCGCTCAACACCTTGACTGCCACATCGTCGGAGAACCCCGGCGGCAGCGTCCGCTGCACCTCGTCGATGACGGCCGGCGTGCGTTCAACGAGCTCCCGAATCAACGGTTCCGCGGTCTCGCCATAGCCGAACCGCTTGGCGGTGCTGTTGAAGTGACGCCGCTGGAGACGTTCCACCTCGTAGTGGCGGTTCTTCCCCACCAGGGCCATCGCGAGCTTGAGCTCCCGCGGTGACCACTGGTTGGGCCCATCGCCCATGACGGGGTAGGCCGACATGACGTCGTAGAGCGGCGTCAGTCGGTAGCGCCCACCGGGCAGCAAGTGGATGCTGAAATTCTTCGCGTGGCCATCAGGCGCCCGCAGCATCCAGAACAGCACCTGCGAGGCCATGAGGGTGCGCAGGTCGCGTTCGGCATCGACCGACTGCTGCAGAAGATTGAACAGCACGCCCAACCCTGGGCCGCCTTCGGCCTCGTACTTCACCAAGGGCGAGGTGCCGGTCGCCTGGCAGAAGTCCTCCTGCACGAGGCGCAGCAGGCGTTGGCCATCGGCAGACAGCACCCGGTCGAAACGTTCGACCACCAGCACGCGCTGCTGGCCAAATGACGCAATCTCTGCCTTGGGCACCGGGAGACCATAGGCCGCCAGCAGCTTCAGGCACAGCCATTCGTTGTCCACCGAAGTGCTGAAGTCGGCCTGCCGCCCGCCGACGAGTCCCAACGGCAGCTTGAAGATGTGCGTGGTCGGCGTGGCGCCGCGCGGCTTCATCCAACGGCCGTTCCAGCGCAGGAAGGCATCTTTTTCTTGCGCGCCGGCCAGCGAAATGCGGAAGTCGTCATCCGGGTCGCGTGCCGCGCCGAATCGGTCTGGCGTCACGACCTCGAGGAGGTGGCGCTCGATGGCGGCTTCGTCCACCTCGACGCCCTCAACCCGGTCGTGGCCCTCAGGTGCCGCACCCTCGGGCAGGAACTGCAGCGCGCCCACGCAATCACGGCCGATGGCTGCCAGCAGATCGAAGGCCTCGACCGAGCCGGTACGGAAGCGCTCCGCCACCCGCTTGCGGATGGCTGGGCTGTCGGGCAGCAGGTTGTCGAAGTAGTGCTCGACCGCGGGGCCTTTGAGCGGTTCATCCCCCAGGCCAAACGGCAGCGACAGCGACAAGGGGCGACCCACGGCTGACGACCGCCAGGCGGGGTCGTACAGCAGCGCCATATCGCCGCGAGCGTTGACAGTCCACCGTCCAACATAGGTGCCGTTGGCCCACAGGGCCAGGGTCTGGGTCTTGGAGCGGCGCGCCATCTCACCACTCCGGTGGCGTAGTCGCGGTAGACGCAGGGGCCTGGGCCTCGCCGGTTTCAGGCGCCATGGCCAAGCGCTGCGCCAGGCTCAGTTCCAGCCCGACCACGGCGCACCAGGTCAGCAGTTGCTTGACGCTGAGCTCATCCGCGTGGCCCTCCAAGTGCGAAACCCGGTTCTGACTCAAGCCCAGCCGCGCACCCACCTCGGCCTGCGTCAGGCCCCGCTGCTTGCGCGCGGCGCGCAGCAGCCGGCCAAGCTGTGTAGCGGTCAGCAGGGGCTGGGTGGCAGAGTTTGGAATGGAGCTTGAGGAGGCCATGGCACATCTGTTTTTCAGATAAATGCAATGTATCGGCAAAACAGATATATTGCGAGTAGCTGTATTTCAGACGGCGTATGCTGCCCGTGACAACTTTCTCCGGCGCCACCTCGGGAAGCCCGCTGTTCATCCGTAGGTCCCTGGTTCGAGCCCAGGTCGGGGGCCCAAGAAAAATGCGAGTGCCCGCGCAAGCGGGCACTTTCATTTGGGGGCCGTGGGACCCGTTTGGGACACTCATGGGCCACTGGGCGATTCCGTGGCCCGGGCCCTGGCGAGAAATTGGGCCTCCCGAGGACCGCCTCACTCAAGCGTACAGATCCAGCAGGCTGCCCCGGACGCGCGAGTTCGAACGGAACACCGCCAGGTTGGCCAGGAACGCATTCCTGGCCTGCAACTGCTCGATCAGGTCGGTCTCGATGGCGGAGCCCGGTGCTTCAGCGCGGGTCGTCGAGGCGACCACACCGCCGTCGGCCTGAGTCGAATTGACCACCCTCTCACGCCTGAACCCGGGGGTCTGCAGATTGGCCAGGTTGTACGCCGAAGTGCGCATCGCCTGGCTGGCGGCTCGCATGCCGGAGAGCGGGACGGTGTCCATGTCGCGAAGTGTCGGCCGGAACCAAGAAGCCCCTCGACAGGCGTTCATGCGCTCGGCATCGACACTGCGGAAACATTCACGATTGCCCCGTGCCCATGCCCTCACGCACCCCCGAACACCCCGTCGACCCGCAATTCATCGAACGCGGGTCTCCCCGCGCCTTCACCGGCAAGCCGATACCCCTGTCCGAACTCATGAGCCTGATCGAGGCCGCCCGCTGGGCCGCAGAGGGCCGTTTCAATTTTGCAGGTTGAGGTAGCGGCTTGAGGACTTTGAGCAGGCCGGGCACGTGCATGACCTCGCGGTGTCCCAAGGCGGGTGTTCCGATCACAATCCATACCTTCCCATCGGCTGCCCGAGGACGCTTGACGTGCAAGACAAATCCAGCACCGAGGCGCGCGTCGACCTCCGCTTCAACCTGATCCTGCTGGCCTTCTTCGCCCTGGTGGCGGCGGCCGGATGGTTCGGCTTCGTGCAGATACGCCGCGAGCTGTTCGACGAGCAGCTGACCATCAACAGCGCCAAGACCGACGCGCTGGCACGCCGGGTGGACCAGTGGCTCGTCACGCGCAAGACCGAGGTCTCCACGCTGGCCAACACGCCCCTGATCCGCTCGATGGACTGGGCCCAGGCCGGGCCTTTTCTCAAGGGCAAGCACGAGCAGATGCCGTGGTTCTACATCTTCGCCCACATCAACCCTGACGGCACCTACTACAACTCCAAGGTGGACTTCGCCAAGGGCCAGAACCTGAGCGACCGCGCCCACTTCAAGGCGGCCATGGAGGGCCGGGTCTACGCGTCCGACCCCGTGAACTCGCGCACCCTGAAGGCCGACATCGTGGCGGTGACCAGCCCGATCTTCCGCAGCGACGCGAAGGATTCCGACATCGTCGGCGTCTTCGGCGGGATGATCGACACCTCCACCATCGTGCAGGAGCTGTCGAAGTTCTCCAACGGGCCGGACAGCTACGCCTTCGCCATCAACTCCGGCGGCGTGGCCATCGCCCACCCCGACCCGAAGCGCCGCGGCAACATCAACACGAACGCGGCGGCACTGCAGAAGGACGAGGACCCGGGGCTGCGCACGGTGGCCACGCAGATGCTCGAGGCCAAGCCGGGCTGGGCGCGCGCCACGGTGGACGGGCGGGACGTCTACGTCCACTTCACGCCGCTGACCGAAGCGAAGTGGTTCATCGCCACCGTCACCGATGCGGCCTACCTGCACAAGGGCCTGCGCTTCGTGGACGCGCTGGGCTTCTTTGCGGTGGTGCTGCTGTTCGTGGGTGCGGGCATGGTGGTGCGCTACCGGCGACAGGAGATCCGTTTCGTCAGCCAGCAGCGCGAGATCGTCGAGGAGAAGAGCCGCGCCAAGAGCACCTTCCTGGCCAACATGAGCCACGAGTTGCGCACGCCTCTCAACGGCATCCTGGGCTACAGCCAGATCCTGCTGCAACGTGCGGGCGCGGACGACACGGCCCGGCGGCACCTGCAGATCATCCAGTCGTCCGGCCAGCACCTGCTGAACCTGATCAACCGCATCCTGGACCTGTCGAAGATCGAGGCGGGGCGCATCGAGCTCGAGCCCAGGCCCATCGACCTGCACATCCTGCTGCAGGATCTGGCCCGCCTGTTCGAGATCGAGAAGGCCAAGTACGGGGCCAGCTTCCGCTGGAGCATCGCGCCCGGCCTGTCGCGGGTGGTGACGCTGGACCCTGACCGGCTCAAGCAGATCGTGACCAACGTCGTGGTCAACGGCTTCAAGTACGGCAACGCCTCCGAGGTGTCGCTGCAGGCCGAGCAGGGGCTCATGGATGGCCGGCCCACATTGCGCATCCAGGTGCGCGACGGCGGCAGGGGCATGACGCCCGAGCAGGTCAGCCGGGCCTTTGTCCCCTTCGAGCAGGTGAACAAGGCTTCCGAGGGCGCGGGCCTGGGCCTGGCCATCGTCAACGAGCTCACGCGGCTGATGGGCGGCACGGTGGCCATCGACAGCGAACCCGGCCGCGGCACGCTCGTCTCCCTCGAGGTGCCCTTCGAGCCAGCCGGCGAAGACCTGGTCTCGGCACTGGCCAGCGACCGCGGCCTGCCCGTGGGCGTGCGCCAGGGCCGGCCCCGCGTGATGGTGGTGGACGACAACGAGACCAATGTCGCCTTCCTGGTGGACCTGCTGCAGATGGCGGGCTTCCAGGCTTTCGGCAGCCCGGGAGTGGACGACGCGCTGGCGCGCTTTGCCGAGCAGCCGGCCGACCTGGTGGTGACCGACCTGGTCATGCCCGGGCACGATGGCTTCGACCTGATACAGGCCATCCGCGCGGGCGATCGTGCGCCGGACACACCCATCATCGTGGCCTCCGCCAGCGCCTTCCCGGGCGACCAGGTCCGCGCCACGGCAGCGGGGGCCAACGGCTTCCTGCCCAAGCCCGTGGACGCGCAGGCGCTGCTGGTGAAGATAGGTGAGCTGCTGAAGATCGACTATCTCTACCGCGACGCTCCGGCCGCCGTCGACAGCAAACCAGCGGCTGCAACGCCGGACCTGGCCACGCTGATGCAAAGCGAGCCGGCGCGCGAGGTGATCGCCCGACTTCGCGAGGCGGCCGAACTCGGACAGCTCAGGCGCGTGGAGAGCATCGTGCAGCAGCTCGATGACCCGGCCCTGCGCGAGCCGCTCACCCGGCTGCTGTCCCAGGCCCTTCAGGAGCAGGACGCCGACCTGGTGCTGCGCACCCTGCAGCCTGCCGAGGGCGCAAGGGCGATATGACCGGCGCCGACCGCGCAGAGATCCGCGTACTCGTCCTGGACGACGTCGCGGAGAACCTGCGTCTGATGGGCGAGCTGCTCAGCCAGCCCTTGGTGGAAGTCTCGTTCGCCAAGACCGGCGAACAGGCGCTGCGTCTGGCCTCGCGCTCGACCTTCGATCTGGCCATCCTCGACCTGAACCTGCCCGATGTGGACGGCTTCGAGGTCGGCCGGCGGCTGGGGCAGGCGCAGCCCGATTGCGCACTGATCTACTGCTCGGCCTTCAACGACCGCCCGCGCCGAGACCGCGCCTTCAACGAAGGCGCCATCGACTTCATCGAGAAACCCTACGACGTGGGGCCCACCAGGCAGCGGCTGGCCATCCACCTGGAGCGGCTGGCCCTGCGCACGCGGCTGAAGGCCGAGACCGACCGCCTGGCGAGGATGATCGCCAGCATGCCCGATGCGGTGGTGTCGCTGAGCCCGCAACGGCATATCGTGGTCTGGAACGCAGCAGCAGAGCGCATGTTCGGCGCACCGGCGGTGGACGCGATCGGGCAGGAGTTCTCCCGCTTCGTCGCCCACGATCTGGACCACGCGTCCGATGTGGCCGGTACGCCGCTGGAGCTGACCGCCGTGCGCGCCGACGGCAGCGGGATCCAGATCGAGTTGAACCGCTCGCAGTGGATCGAGCGGGGGGAAGGTTTCACCACCTACATCGTGCGCGACGTCACCGAGCGCGTGCTCTTGCGCAAGGAGTTGGAACGCGCCAAGGAGGCCGCCGAGCAGGCGAACCAGGCCAAGTCCAGCTTCCTGGCCAACATGAGCCACGAGATCCGCACGCCGCTGAACGCCGTGGTCGGCATGACGCACCTGGCCCTGCGGCAGGTGAGCGACCCTCGCGGCAGCGACTACCTGCGCAAGATCCTGCAGTCGGCCCAACACCTGCTGGGCCTGCTCAACGACATCCTGGACTTCTCCAAGATCGAGGCCGACAAGCTCACGCTCGAGCGCATCGGCTTCGGGCTGCAGGCGGTGCTGGACAACTTTGCCAACCTCATCGGAGAGAAAGCCGCGGCCAAGGGGCTCAAGCTGCGCTTCTCGGTGGCGCCGGATGTACCTCAGCGCCTGATCGGTGACCCGCTGCGACTGGCGCAGGTGCTCATCAACTACGGCCACAACGCGGTGAAGTTCACCGAATCCGGCGAGATCGAGGTCTCGGTCGAGATAGCCTCGCGTCAGGCAGACCGCCTGACCTTGCGCTTCAAGGTGCGCGACACCGGAGTCGGGCTCAGCGCCGAGCAGCAGTCGCGCCTGTTCGCGACCTTCGAGCAGGCCGACTCTTCCACCACGCGCCAGTACGGCGGCACCGGCTTGGGCCTGGCCATCGCGCGGCGTCTGGCCGAGATGATGGGCGGCCAGGCGGGTGTGGTGAGCACCCTCGGCCAGGGATCGACCTTCTGGTTCACCGCCCAGCTGTCGGCAGAGCAGCCTGCCTCGAGCCGGCGTGCCGGCTTGCGTGGCGCCCCGCGCGCCGATGCCTCCGCGCCGCAGGGCGCGGCCGCGGAAGACGAGACGCCCTCGCTGCGGGGCCTGCGGGTTCTCGTCGTGGATGACAACGAGGTGAACCTGCTGATCGCGCGCGAGATGCTGCAACACGCATCCGCACAGGTGGAGACCGCCATGGACGGCGCACAGGCCGTGGAGCAGGTACGCCAGAAGTCCTTCGACCTGGTGCTCATGGACATGCAGATGCCGGTGCTGGACGGCCTGGCTGCCACCCGCGCCATCCGCCGCATGCCGGGGCTCGAGGGCCTGCCCATCCTGGCCATGACCGCCAACGCGATGCCGGCCGAACGTGAGTTGTGCCTGCAGGCCGGCATGGATGAGGTGTTGACCAAGCCCGTCGAGCCGCTACGCCTGCTGCGGGCGGTCCACCACTGGGCCTCACCGAGGCCTGCAGACGCCTAGTTAGCGCTCGTCGAGCCGGTTGCGCTCGAGGAAGCCGGTAGTGGCCATCAGGCCTTCGAGCTCCATCGAGGCGACGCGCGCCAGATCCTGCAGGTGCGATCGCTCCCAGGCGTCGAGCGTGCGGCGCTTCCGGTCGATCAGGCAGAAGGTGCCCGGGCGGGTGCCGTCGCGCAGCACCAGCGGTGCACCGGCGTAGAAGCGGATGAAGGGGTCGCCCAGCACGAGCGGGTTGTCGGCGAAGCGCGGGTCCTGCAAGGCGTCCTCCACCACCATGACCTCTTCCCCCAGGATGGTGTGGCCGCAGAAGCTCACGTCGCGCCCGGTCTCGGCCGCGTCCAGCCCGCAACGCGACTTGAACCACTGGCGGTCGGCATCCACCAGGCTCACCAGCGCGATGGGCACCCGAAAGGCCACCGAGGCGTAGGCGGTCAAGGAGTCGAAGCGTTCCTCCGGCGGCGTGTCGAGCACGAGCAGCTGGCGCAATGAAGCCAGGCGCCGGGACTCGTCATCGGGGAAGTAGGGAGCCTGCATGCACTGGGACTGGGGCAAACGGCGATTCCACCACGGAACCCCAACCCTGTGGCGCCCTGCGGTTCAGGTGAAGGAGCGGCCAGGGTACAGCTGAGCCGAACGCGGCAACCGCTACGACGCCAGCATGCGCACCAGCAGCCAGCCCGGAATGCCCAGGTAGAGCGCGGCCAGCCCGGCGCGCTCCATCATGAGGCGGACCCTCCCTGCCTGCTGCGGCGCGAGCAGCACTGCCAGCAGGGTGGCCAGTTCGATGCCGGCACGCACCACGGCAGCACACAGGACCACGCCGATCAGCCACGCAGCCCACCACAAGGCGAAGGCGGCGAGGTAGGCCAGCAGGCCGTAGGTCTGGTACTCCCCGAAGGCACCGCCGTAGGCGATCACCTGGTGCAGCCGGAAGGCCGGCAAGGTCAGCAGCAGCGGCAGCAGTCCGAACTTCATCAGCGGGTGGCCCAGCCACCCCGGCCACCCGCAGCCGCGGGCCTGCGCGTAGCGTCCCCACCATGACATCGGCGCCTCGGGCGCAAGCGCGGCCCCGGCTGCACGGGCCGCGGCGCGCAGGGCCTTCGCATCGGCGCCCAGCAGGCTGAAGGACCCACTGCCCTGCCCTGCGAGCTGGAACGTCAAACCCTCGCCCGGCAGCGGCAGGCGCCAGGCATCGACGGCGCCCAGGTCACGCAGCGGAAACTGCCGCCGCGCCGAGCCCCGCATGAGCACCAGTGCGCCGTCCTGCAGGCTTGCCCGCGCGCGAAAGGCGCGCAGCAGCAACCAGGCGGCGGCCTCGGGCGCAAGGAAGGCCGCCACGAAGACGCGGATCTGCAGCAGCGTGTTCGTGCGCAGCCCGTCCTCGCCCAGCACCACGGCAGCGGCTATCCACAACAGGCTGAGCCGGGCCGTGGCCCGAAGGGCTGCGGCCGTCCAGCGCACGGCCGGCGGCACCATCGCCACCTCGCCCTGCACAGTGGCAGGGGTAGCGTCGGCGGGCCTGGCCGGGAAGCGTGCGCGCCAGGCGTTCGCCGCGGCACCAGCGCCCAGCAGTGCCAGGAAGGCAGCGCCTGCCAGTCCCACCCAATCGCCCAGCGCCACCATCAGCGTCACGGGCGGCTCTCCCACCGGCAACTCGGCCACCAGCAGAGTGCGCTCGCCCATCCTGGAGCCCGCGCGAACCGTGCCGGTGAGGTCGATGGCGCCGCTCAGGCCATTGTTCGTGACGCGAAACTGCGGCATGCGGGTCTCGATGCTGCGAAAGGCCGCTGCTGCCAGATGCAGCCGTGCACCCAGCGGATGGTCGGTGAACCAGCTGTCGTTGGACAGCGTGAGCAGGGCCTGCGCACCCAGGCGGGCGCCGTCTATCGCCAGGCGCGGGTCCATGTCGTCCAGGCAGATCAGCGGCAGCACCGGCACCTCGCGTCCGTCGGCCAGCCGCAGCGGGAAGGCCCTGGCGCCGTTGCCCGGCTGCCAGGTGCCGGCCCAGGGCAGCCAGCGGCGCAGGGCGGGGCCGTCCAGCCAGGCCGGCACGTGCTCGGTGATCGGAAACGGCCGGGCCTTGCGGTAGAAGCCCAGCAGGCCCTTGCCCGGCTCGACGAAGGCGGCGGCGTTGTACTCGGCGGTGGCATCGCGCTCGAAGGTACCGAAGACGAAGGGCACGCCGGCGGCGTTGACGATCTCGAGAATCTCGCGGTCGAGTTCGGCCCCGGCTTCGCTGCGGGGGTTGCCGAAAGTGGTGGGGTAGACGGTCTCCGACCACAGCACCACCTGGGCGCGCTGGCGCTCCACGGCGTCGTAGGTCATGGCGTAGTGCGTGTCCAGCACCTCGCGCACCACCGCCTCGGCGCCCTTCTCCCTGCGCAGCCGCTCGTAGTCGACGATGGCCGACTGCACCAGGCCCACGCGCAGCGTCGCGCCCGAAGGCACTTCGACGGCGTGCAGGACCCAGGCGCCGTAGACGGCCAGCAGCACCGGCACCGAGGCCGCAAGGGCCAGGGGTCTCGCGACGGCGCGGATGCCGCTGCCGCGGCGGCGCCAGGCCGCGGCCAGCGCCTCGTGGCACAGCAGCAGCGCCAGCGTCAGCCCGGCTGCGCCGCCAAGGTCAGCCGCCTGGCGCAGCAAGGGCGCGGGGTACAGGCCGTACCCGAGGGTGTCGCCCAGCAGGCGGGGCACGAGGCGCTCGACGGCCACCCAGGCTGCGGCGCCTGCCAGCGCGGCGACAGTCGGACCGCGGTGTTGCCCCACGACGTGGCGCACCAGGGCCAGGGCGATGAACTGCGGCTGCAGCAGCGGCGCGGCCAGCAGCAGCAAGCCCACGCCGGCGCCAGTACCCCAGCCGGTGTAGCGGCCGATGGCGCCACCGAACCACCAGAAGACCGCAGCGCTGTAGGCCACCGACATCAGCACTGCGCTGAGCAGGACCTGCCCCCCTGTGCGCAGCCCCGACAACGCCAGCAGCCATGGCAGCAGCAGGCCAAAGCCCAGGACCCAGCCTGAATCGCCCGCCGCGTACAGGGCGGCCAGGGCTGCGCTGGCGCCAATGCCGAACAGATGGCGCAGGGCTGCGGGCCGTGGGTCCGGGCGGGTGTCCAGCGCCTACCTTCCCGGATCGGCCGGCGGGATCACGATGCGGCGCAGCGGCAGCCCAGGCGGCGCCAGCTCGGGTGGCACGACACGCTCTTCACGGCCCAGCAAGGGCCGGCCGGCTGCGTCCAGGCGAGGCCGGTCCAGCGAGAACATCAGGACCGGCTCGATGCGCTGCCCGTCGTCGGTGGCCTGGTAGTGCCGCACATAGCCGTCGGGCAGAACGAAGTCGTCGGGCACCGCCAGTCCCACCAGCGGCGGGCGCGTGCCCGGGGGGTTGAAGGCGCCGAGGCCGCCGTACTCTCCAGCCTGGTGCAGGCGGCGGATCACCTCGGCCATGGTCGGCTTCTCGCCCGGGTTGACGAAGGCCGAGATGTCGGGCGTCTGGTCCTCGTCGGCGCCGCGCACGCGCGGCAGGTGGTTCGGGGCCGCCGCCATCACCGGGGCGGGGGCAGCGGCCGTCGCAACCGGCGCAGGGGCATCGGCGGTCAACGGCGCTCGGGGCAGGGCCGGGTGCGCGAACGCCCCGGCCGCCGCACCTGAAGGCTCTGGGGGCTGGGCCTCGGCCTCCTGGCGGTCAAGCAGGCTCCATCCCAGCGCGATCCCGAGGCAGACCGCGCCCACGGCAGCGGCCAGGTAGCCCCGGGAGGCGCGCAAGCCTTCGGTCTCGCTCGCCTGAGGACTCTGCTGCGTCGGGCGTTGTCGTCGACCGCTCATGCGCGGCCCGTGCCGGCCTCAGGGCGCAGCGGGGTTGTAGGTGGACACCGCCCACCCCATCCGCTCGTGTCCGAACTGGTTCCAGATCGGGCTCTTGCCGCCGGCGAACGAGGTGTAGCGCGGCGCGCCGGTCCCGGTGGTGCCCCCGAACAGCCCGGCCGAAACGGTGCCGCTGGTGAAGGTGGGATGGGTGTCATCCGAGAGTATGTAGTCGTAGCTGGCCGTGGACGACACGAAGTGCGTGTTGGCGTCGCGCAGCGTGGGCCTGAGTGCGCCGGTGATGCGGCCGACGTAGGACGCCTCGGTCTCGCCAGCCACATAGCGCAGGGCATCGGAGTCCACCTGTCCGTCGGCATTGGTGTCGTAGTCCGCGCCCATGTACTGCGCGAAATTGTCGGCGCACTGGAAGCCCTTCAGCCGTGCGTACTCGCACATCCAGTAGTTCATGGTGGCCAGTCGGGGCAGGAAGATGTCGCGCAGGTTGACCGTAGCACCGGTGGAGGCGTCGCGGCAGCTGCTCTGCACGTTGTCGGCGTTGTAGCCCGGGTAGTGCAGGTTCGAGATGATCTTCGCCTTGGTGCCGGCGTAGGCGTTGGCGTTGATGTAGTCCATCGCCGCGGCCACATAGGTCTTGCAGTTGTTCACCGCCGCCTGCAGCCCGGCGTAGCTGCAGGTGCCCGTCTGGCTCTTGAAGCTGGTGCGCGCCTGCAGGCCGTCGTTGCCGCACATCTCGAAGGTGACCACGCGGGTGGACGTGGCCTGCATCCAGGACCGCTCGGCGACGATCTTGTTGGTGTAGACGTCGGAGGCCACGGCACCCGACTTGGCCCGCCGCACGCTCTCGATGTCGGCGTTCCACAGCGCCGACAGGTACTCGGCGCTCACCGTGGGGGCGGCGTACTTCGCTGCGCTGGTGGTCGAGCCGGTGTAGCCCGCATAGATCGAGTCGCCGTAGGCCACCAGCCGGTACTTGACGGTGGTGTTGGCGCGATTGATGGTCCAGGACACGTTCTGCGTCAGGGTGTTGGCCAACGCTTCGCCCCCCAGCAGCAGCAGGAACAAGCCCGGAAGCAGCGCCCTTGCGGCGCGATGCAGACCCTCGAACATCTCGACCCCCCTTCGGCCCGCGTGCCATCGGCATTCGGGAAAACGATAGGCCGGGAGTTTGGACACCGGCCTGAAGCCGGCCAATCCGGGAAAGCCCTCGGATAGCCGCGCCTCAGCGCTGCCACCCCCCATTCAGGTGGTCCATGCGGCGCACCATGGCCTCGAACACATCCTTGCCCGCACCCAGTGCGGGGTTGTACTGCAGTGCGTCGCGCGTGCAGCGCTGGGCCACCGCCTCGGGCACCGGCAGCGGCTCGCCCATGGACTGCGTGGCCAGCTGCACCTCGCAGGCGCGTTGCAGGGTCCACAGGATGGCAAAGGTCTGCGGCAAGGTGGCACCCCAGGCCAGCAGGCCGTGGTTGCGCAGGATGACCGCGGGCCGCTGGCCGATGCTGCGCAGCAGCCGCGGGCCCTCGTCGACATGCACGGTGATGCCCTCGAAGTCGTGATGGGCCACCATGTCGTGCAGTTGCGCCGAGTAGAAATTGCTCTGTGACAGGCCGCTGGCCAGGCTGGCCACGGCCATGCCGGCCGTGGTGTGGGTGTGCATCACGCAGTGCGCACCGGGCAGGCCGGCGTGCAGCGTGGCATGCACCACGAAACCGGCCGGGTTGACGCGGTGCGGCGAGGCGTCCAGCGCCCGGCCCTCCAGGTCGATGCGCACCAGGTTGCTCGCGGTGACCTCCTCGTAGTGCAGGCCGAAGGGGTTGATCAGGAACTGCGGCTGCCCGCCGGTCACGCTGTCGGGCAGGCGCAGCGTGATGTGGTTGTAGATCATCTCGGCCCAGCCGAGCATGGCGAACACGCGGTAGCAGGCGGCCAGCTGCAGCCGGGCCGCCCACTCGTCGGGGTGCACCAGGCCGTGGCGGGAGGGCACCTCGGGCATCGGGGCTGGAAACATCTCTGCGGTCTCCCTCAGGTCGGTCAGATGAAGCGGAACTGCAGGCGCCCCAGGGGCCCGTAGTCGGCATCGAACAGGTCGCCGGGCCGCGCCGGCACCGGCCGGGTGAAGCTGCCAGCCAGCACGATCTGTCCCGGCTCCAGCCCCTCGCCCCAGGGCGCGAGCTTGTGCGCCAGCCACGCGATGCCCACGGCCGGGTGGCCCTGCACACCGGCAGCCAGGCCCGTCTCCTCCACCACTCCGTTGCAGCGCAGCACGGCGCCGCACCAGGGCAGGTCGGTGGCCAACGGGTCGGCCTGCACGCCGCCCACCACCAGCGCCGCATTGGCTGCGTTGTCGCTGATGGTGTCCTGCACCCGCCGCATGGCGCGGGTGTGGCGGTCGAACTGCTCGATGCGCGCGTCGATGATCTCGATGGCCGGGCACACGTAGGCGGTGGCGCGCAGCACTTCGTCCACGGTGACGGCCGTGCCGCGCAGCGGCTCGCGCAGCACGAAGGCCAGCTCCACCTCCACCCGCGGCGCGATGAAGCGCCCGTGGGGGATGTCCAGCACCTGGCCGTCGGTGGTGCGGTAGAGCATGTCGTCCAGCAGGGTGCCGAAGTCGGGCTCGTCGATCTGGCTGGCCTGCTGCATGGCGCGGCTGGTCAGGCCGATCTTGTGGCCGATCACCTGCCGGCCCTCGGCCCGCTTGAGGGCCACCCAGGCGCGGCTGATGCGGTAGCCATCGTCCACCGTCATGCCCGCAAAGCGCCTGGAGAAATGCTCCACCGGCACGCGGTGGCGCTCGCTGTCGTGCAGCTCCTGTGCGAGCTGCAGCACCTGTGCCTCGGTGAACAGGCTCACGGCCTGCCCTGCGTCGCCGCGGCAGCGGCAAACAGGGGGTGCAGGTTGCTGATCTTCGCGTCGAAGACCTCGCCTCCCACGTCCACCTGCACCGTCACCCCCAGGGGGCGCTGCGCGATGAGCGGTTCGAAGAAGGCCTGCGCGGCTGCGTGCAGAGCCTGCCCGGCGCGCTGCTGGGTGGCCTCGCTGCGCCCACGGCCCATGCGCAGCTGGATGTAGGCGAAGGCATAGTCGCCCGAGCCCGCCGGGTGCGAGTCGAACCGATCTGCCGCGATGCCCGCCGCGCCGCCGTCGCCCACCGCCCAGTGCGCCGCCGGATAGGCCAGCACACGCGTGCCGCCAGGCGGGAACAGCACGCGGCCATCGTCGTCACGCACGGCCAGCATGGCGTCGGCCAGCTGGCGGCACAGCGAACCCATGTCGGCCTCGCGGTCGAGTTGGCCGGTGTAGAGGACTACGCAGTGCGGCATCGTCGGGCCCTCACAGACGGGGAAAGGCGCGGTAGCCGCGCGCGGCCGAGGCCTGAGGTGCCGGGATGGCGCGGCCGTCCTGCGGCGTGACAGGAAAGACGGCGTTGATCTGCCCGGTGCCCGAGGCGCCGAAGTACGGCGTGATGACTTCGGCGGGCGCGTCATAGGCCGCCCATCCGAGCGCCCCCAGCAGCATGGCCGTGTCGTGCATGAAGCCCTCGCCGTGGCCCTTGGTGGCGTACTCGGGGAGCATCTCGCAGAAGGCCGCCCACTGGTCGCCTGCGGTCCACATGGCAAGCACGTCGCGGTCCATGCGCTCCAGCAGCGGGCTCCACACCTTGAAGGCATAGGCCGGCGCGAGCCCGTTCTGAGCGAAGCGGTGTGACAGGGAACCGCTGGCGAACATGGCCACCGTACCGTCGTATTGCTCCTCCACCGCGCGGCGCATGGCCCAGCCCAGCCGCGCACTGTCGTCCAGGTAGTGCGAGGTGCACAACGCCGACACCGACACCACCTTGAAGTGCCGGTCGGCGTTGAGGTAGCGCATCGGCACCAGGGTGCCGTACTCGGGCGCCAGCGAGGTGGCGTCGTGCGCCAGCGTCTCCACACCCTGCTCGCTGCACACCCGCGCCAGCAATCGCCCCAGCTCGGGGTTGCCGTCGAACCCGTAGGGCATGTTGCGGATGAAGTGCGGCAGCTCGTTGCTGGTGTACACGCCCTCCCAGCGCGGCGCGCAGTTCAGGTGGTAGTTGGCGTTGACCAGCCAGTGGGTGTCGAAGACGATGATCGTGTCCACGCCCAGCTCACGGCAGCGCCGGCCGATCTCCACATGCCCATCGATCGCGTCCTGGCGGGTGCCAAAGCGCTCGCCCGGGAACTCACTCAGCACCATGCTCGGCACATGGGTGATCTTGGCGGCCAGGGCGAGTCTTCCCATCATCGTGCTCCAGGTTCAGCCGATCAGGCGCCCCAGCGGGGGATGTGGTGGGCGCCCAGCGACACGGCCACGTTCTTGGGCTCGCAGAAGACCTCGTAGCTCCAGGTGCCGCCCTCGCGCCCGGTGCCGCTGGCCTTGGTGCCGCCGAAGGGCTGGCGCAGGTCGCGCACGTTCTGGCTGTTGACGAAGCACATGCCGGCCTCGATGGCTGCGGCCACGCGGTGGGCACGGCCAAGGTTCTCGGTCCACACGTAACTGGACAGGCCGTAGACCGTGTCATTGGCCAGGGCCACGGCCTGCGCCTCGTCGTCAAAGGGGATCAGGCAGGCCACGGGGCCGAAGATCTCGTCCTGCGCGATCTTCATGCGGTTGTCGACGTCGGCGAACACGGTAGGCCAGACGTAGTGGCCTGCCCGCACCCGATCAGGCAGCTCCGGCGCGTACGAGGGCCGGTCGATACCACCGCACAGCATCGTCGCACCCTCCTTGGCGCCGAGCTCGATGTAGTGCCGCACCTTGGCCAGATGCTGGCGGCTGATCATCGGACCGACCGTGGTGCCCTCGTCCAGCGGGTCGCCCACCGCGATGCGTCGCGCACGCTCGGCAAAGCGCTCCACGAAACGCGGGTACAGGCCGCGCTGCACCAGGATGCGGCTGCCCGCGGTGCAGCGCTCGCCGTTGTTGGAGAAGATCATGAACACCGCGGCGTCCAGGGCGCGCCCGACGTCGGCGTCGTCGAAGACCACGAAGGGCGACTTGCCGCCCAGCTCCATGCTGAACTTCTTCAGGCCGGCCGCCTGCACGATGCGCGAGCCGGTGGCGGTGGAGCCGGTGAAGCTGATGGCGCGCACGTCAGGGTGGGCCACCAGCGGCTCGCCGGCCTCGCGCCCGAGGCCGTGCACCAGGTTCAGCACGCCGGGCGGCACGCCGGCCTCCAGCGCCAGCTCGCCCAGGCGCGCCGCGCTCATCGGCGAGAGCTCGCTCATCTTCAGCACCGCGGTGTTGCCAAAGGCCAGGCAGGGCGCCACCTTCCAGGTCGCCGTCATGAAGGGCACGTTCCAGGGGCTGATGAGCGCACACACGCCCACCGGGTGCCAGAGCGTGTAGTTCAGGTGGGTGGGCGTGGGATAGGTATGCCCGTCCACCCGCGTGCACATCTCGGCGAAATAGTGGAAGTTGTCGGCCGCGCGCGGCACCAGCTGCTTGCCGGTCTGCGCGATGACCTGGCCACAGTCGCGGGTCTCGGTGTGCGCCAGGTCGGCCACGTGGCGGGTGATCAGCTCACCCAGTCGGCGCAGGACCTTGGCGCGCTCGGGCGCCGGGGTGGCGGCCCACTTCGGGAAGGCCGCCTTGGCGGCGGCCACCGCGGCGTGCACCTCCTCGACACCGCCTGCGGCCACCTCGGCCAGCACCTCCTGCGTGGCCGGGTCCACGGTTTCGAAGCGGGTGCGGCTGGCCACGGGGCGGCCGTCGATGAGGTGGTCGATTTGCATGGCGCGGAGGTGGTTCTCGCAGAGGCAGGAGTCTCAGTCGGTGATCGTGTTGACGAGCGCACCCAGACCCTCGATCTCGCAGCACACCTCGTCGCCGGGCCGGCAGTCGGCCACGCCGTCGGGGGTGCCGGTGAGCAGCAGGTCGCCAGGCAGCAGGGTCATGAAGGCGCTGAAGTGCTCGATGAGTGCGGGCACGTCGAAGATCATGTCACCGGTGCGGCCGGACTGGGTGACCTGACCGTTGACCGTGGTGCGCAGCCACAGGGCCATCGGGTCGGGCACGTCGGCCGCGTCCACGCGCCAGGGCCCGAGCGGGGTGCCGCCGTCGCGGTTCTTCACGCGCAGGTTGGGGCGGTACCAGTTCTCCAGGTGGTCGCGCACGGCGTAGTCGTTGGCCACCGTGTAGCCGGCCACGAAGTCGTAGGCGTCATCGCGCCGCACCCGCCGCGCGGCGCGGCCGATGACCACCGCCAGCTCGCACTCGTAATGCATCATCTGCACGGCGGGTGGACGGCGGGTGAAGCCGCGGTGACCGATGAGCGAGGACTCGCCCTTCATGAAGGCCAGGGGCTCCGATGGGGCCTTGAAGGCGAGCTCGCGGGCGTGGTCGGCGTAGTTCAGGCCCAGGGCGATGACGGTGCGCGGGCGCGGCAGCGGCTCCAGCGGCGGCAGCCACACCACCTCGTCCAGAGCCACGCGCCGGTTGTGGTGCGGCCCATGCGTCAGCCACAAGGCGCCTTCGGCCTCCACCGCCGAGTGGACGGCGCCGCCCCAGGCGACGCGGGCGTGCCTCATGCCGAACCCCCTTGCAGATCGTGCACCGGCGGGGCCACGCGCACCGCCTGCACCACCGGCTCGAACCCGGGCGCCGAGATCTCCACCACGTCGCCGTCGCCGCACAGCGGCCGGCCAGGCCCGTCGCCCTCCCCCGCGGCCTCGACCGCATCGGTGCCCACCATCAGCACATCGCCCGCACGAAGGGTCATGAACTCGCCCAACTCGTCGAGCAAGGATCGCGGGCCACGGCGCAGGGTGGCCAGGTCGGTGCGCTGCACCAAGCGGCCCTGCACGCGGGTCTCGATGACCAATTCGCTCCAGTCTTCCAGGCGCTTGCACGCCGTGGGCCGCGCGGGCAGCGCGAGAAAGCCGTCGCGGCAGCGGTAGCGCACGGCGGGGCGGTAGTAGCTGTCGTGGGGCAGCGACCAGTCGCACAGCAGCACAGCCCACTGCGGCTGGCCGTCATCGCCCATCACCAGGCCCAGCGTGGCGCCAGGCTGCGCCGCCGAGACTCCGTCTTGCAGCCACAGCGGCTGGCCGGCCGCGGCAAAGGTGTTGGCGCTCTTGACGTAGAGCACCGGGGCGCGGGGTGGTGCCTTGTACGGGTCCTGGCTCATGCGCGGGGACCAGAGGTCCCATTCGCGACGGAAATTCAGCAGCGTCCCATAGACCGTGCCCTGCGGCACCCAGGGGGTGAAGGGCGCGGGCGGCGGGCCCGCGGGGGACAGGGAAGGCGCCATCACGAAGCCCAAAAGTGTAGGCCGGCGCGCTACGCGCGCCCCCGGGCAAACCCTCGATTCCTGGCAATCCTCCAGAATGCGCTGCACTCCCTACCCATTCTGAATCGACCACGAGCATGTTCCGCCAGCACTACCTCGACTACGCCGAGCTCATGGCCCAGCTGCAGGCCTGGACGGCAGCCCACCCGGACATCGTCCGCCTGTCGTCCATCGGCACCTCGGCGCAGGGGCGCGACATCCCGCTGTTGACGATCGGCAGAGGCGGCGGCAGCGACGACGGCCGGCCCGCCGTCTGGGTGGACGGCAATATGCACGCCAGCGAGGTCAGCGGCAGCAGCGTGGCCCTGGCCATCGCCGAAGACGTGATCGGCCTGCACCAGGGCCGCAACGAGGCCGGCGGCAAGCCGCTGCCGGCGCACATGGCCGACGCCCTGCGCGAGACGCTGTTCTACGTGGTGCCGCGCATATCGCCCGACGGCGCGGAAGAGGTGCTGAAGAAGGGCCGCTACGTGCGCTCCAGCCCGGTGAACGACCGCACCGCCACCGGCCACGCCTGGTGGGAGGCCGCCGACGTCGACGGTGACGGGCTGATGACCTACATGCGCCAGGCCTGCCCCGAGGGCGAGCTGGTGGAGCTGCGCGGCGAGGACGGCCAGGTGCTCGACCCCCCAGTGATGGTGCCGCGCGAGCCCGAGGACGAAGGCCCCTTCTACAAGCTCTACCCTGAGGGCCGCATCGTCAACTTCGACGGCCGGCGCATCCCCGACCCGCATTTCCTGGGCGACAACCTCTACGACTTCAACCGCAACTTCCCCTACCAGTGGCACCCCGAGCCACGCCAGGCCGGCGCCGGCCACTACCCGGGCAGCGCCCCGGAGACGCGGGCGGTGATCGAGTTCGCCACGCGCCACCCCAACATCGTGACCTGGCTGAACCTGCACACCTTCGGCGGTGTGCTGATCCGCCCGCTGGGCGACGCGCCCGACAGCAAGATGGACCCCACCGACCTGGCCATCTACCGCCAGGCCGAGCACTGGCTGACCGAACACACCGGCTACGCGTGCGTCAGCGGCTTCCACGAATTCCTCTACGAACCCGAGAAGCCGCTGTACGGCGACCTCACCGAGTGGGCCTACCACCAGCGCGGCGCCATGGCCTACGTGATCGAGCTGTGGGACCTGTTCAAGCAGCTGGGCATCGAGCGCATGAAGCCCTTCGTCGACCACTATTCGAAGATGACGCGCAAGGACTTCCGTGCCCTGGCCGCCTTCGACCGCGAACGCAACCAGGGCCGTGTGTTCAAGCGCTGGCGCACGGTGCAGCACCCGCAGATCGGTGAGGTCCAGGTGGGCGGCTTCGACGGCCGCGTGGGCATCTGGAACCCGCCCTACGAGATGCTGCCGCAGACCTGCGAATCGCAAAGCGCCGCCTTCCTGCGCGTGGCCAGCCTCGTGCCACGGGTGCGGGTGGAGCTCGCCGGCCGCGAGACGCTGGCCGGCGGCACCACGCGACTGGAGGTGCGGGTGGCCAACGTCGGCTACCTGGGCACCTGCGGGCTGCCCTCGGCGGCCAAGCTGGTGCACGTCGAGCCGCTGCGCCTGAGCGCCCAGGGGCAAGGCCTGCGGCTGGTCACACCCTCACAGGGGCCGATGCCCATCGGCCACCTGGAGGGCTGGGGCAACGGGCGCCACAACGGGCCCGAGATCTTCATGCCCTGGACGCGCGGCAACGGGCACGAGCGCTTCGTGTCGCTGGTGGTGGAAGGCCGCGGCACGCTCACCGTGAAGGTGGGCAGCAGCCGCGTGGGCTGGCAGACGCTGCAACTGGAGGTATGACCTGATGAGCACCATCGCATTTCTCGGCACCGGCCTGATGGGCTCGGGCTTCGTGCGGCGCCTGCGCGGCCAGGGACACGAGGTGAACGTGTGGAACCGCAGCCCGGCCAAGGCCCTGGCGCTGGAGCCCACCGGGGCCAGGGCCTTTGCCGACGCGGCGCAGGCGGTGGCCGGGGTGGACCGGGTGCACCTGTCGCTGGCCGACGACGCCTCGGTGGATGCGGTGCTGGAGCCGCTGGCCGGCGCGATCGGTGCCGACTGCTGGATCGTCGACCACACCACCACGGCCGCGACCGCCACCGCCGAGCGCGCCGCGCGTTGGGAAGCACGCGGCATCGTCTTCGTCCACGCCCCGGTCTTCATGGGCCCGGCCAATGCGGCCGAGGGCACCGGGCTGATGATGGTCTCGGGCGACAAGGCCCGGCATGATGCGCTGCTGCCGCAGCTGCAGGCCATGACCGGCACCGTGCTGTACATGGGCGAGGCGCCCGAGCGCGCCGCGGCCTACAAGCTGCTGGGCAACATGACCCTGCTGGGTATCCTGGGGGTGCTGGCCGACGTCAATCGCCTGGCCCACGCCCTGGGCATGGGCACGGCCGAGGCCTTCGATCTGTTCAGGCACTTCAACCCGGGGCAGACGCTGCCGCAGCGCGCGGCGCGCATCCAGGCCGGGCCGCAGCAGGCGCCCTCCTTCGAGATGGCGATGGCGCGCAAGGACCTGCGGCTGATGATCGAGGAGGCCGCGCGCGGCGGCGTGCCGCTGCACGTCACCCCGGCCTTCGCGGCGCTGCTGGACGAGGGCCTGGCCCGCGGCGAAGGCGCGCTGGACGTGGCCGCCGCAGCGCGCATGCCGATCTGATGTCAGCGACCGGGCCACGGCCCGGTCTCTCAGGGCGGCGCGACGGCCGAGCGCGCGCGGCTCAGGCCGCGGCGCCCTGGGCCTGAGGCACTTCCTGGCCGAAGTCCAGCAGCACCTTCATCGCGCGGCGGCGATCGCTGGCCATCTCGAAGGCCTCGGTGGCGCGGTCGGCGCTGAAGGCGTGGGTGATGACCGGCGACAGGTCCAGCCGGCCCTCGTTGATGAGCTGCACCGCCAGGCCGAACTCGGCGTGGAAGCGGAACGATCCGCAGATCGACAGCTCCTTGGCCACCACCATGTTCTGCGGCAGGCTGACGTCGCCGCCCAGACCCAGCTGCACCACCGTGCCGCGGGGGCGCATCACCTCCAGCCCGTCGCGCAGCGCGCGCTCGTTGCCCGAGCACTCGAGCATGACGTCGAAGGTGCCCTTGTCGGCAGACAGCGGCTGTGTC